>Ga0102590_1001180_pt1 | contig 41866 bp, 33 predicted proteins | sample AraplaMF_Col_mMF_FD_76859 | JGI IMG/M metagenome (GOLD analysis project Ga0102590, IMG submission 76859) | Arabidopsis root microbial communities from the University of North Carolina, USA - plate scrape MF_Col_mMF | ecosystem: Host-associated > Plants > Roots > Endosphere | place: USA... | reverse complement strand
TGGGCCGGTACACGGGGGTGGGGGTCTCCCCGACCGACAGCGGTCCCTCCGGCGCCGCGGGCTCACCCATGGAGGGCGGCTCCGCGGTGTGTCCGAGCGGCACCATCCGGCAGGTCAGGACGTCCGCGCCGGGATAGACCGAGAGGGTGAGCCAGTCCCCGTCCCCGCCCCGTACGGTGCCCGAGCCGGGGCGCTGCACATGGAAGTGCACCGGCTCCGGCGTGATCAGGGCCGCTCTCAGCCGTTCCTCGTAGGCGGGGCGCTCAAGCCAGGGGACGGCGTCCCACAGGGTCCGGCCGACGAGCTCGGCCTGCGGCCGGCCCAGCAGGTCGGCGGCGCTCGGGTTGGCGTAGGTGATCAGGCCGAGGCGGTCGAAGGCGAAGAGACCGTCGGGCAGCAGATCGGTGGCCTCCTGGGCCGCCTGCCCCGCCCCCCGGTCGATCACCAGTCCGCCGACGCGGTACTCACGCCGGGTCGATCCCTCGGTCCAGAACTCCAGCATCAGATGACCGCCGTTCTCGGTGCGCACACCGAGCGGACGCGACGGCGGTGAGCCGGCGGCGGTCTCCCGCAGCGCGCCGAGCACCAGATGCGCGTCGTCGGGGGAGATGGCCGAGGCGAGGGCCTCGGGTGAGCGGGCCGCGTCGTCCTTGGCGCCGCCGGTCATGTCCCAGAACGTGGCGTCGGCGGTGACCGAGGAGTCGCTGGGGTCCCAGACGAAGTGCCCGATGAAGCCCTCGGGCAGACCGCGGGAGGGCAGCCGTACGCCCATCGGGTCCCCGTCCCAGTGCAACGGGACCCCGTCCTGTTCCAGGGCGCGCAGGGCGCCCCCCAGGCGCTCCGCGACCGCCGTGACCCTGGCCCGGTGGGGCAGCGCCTCGGGGGCCTCGGGGAGCGGGGGTCTCAGCACAGCCAGGACGCCGTACGCCGTTGTACCGCTCATGACGGGCACGTACATCGAACCGAAGCGGAACGGCAGCCCGGCCGCCATCTGCGGGTAGCGCCGCATCGTGTCCTCGGCATCGGTGAGCACGACGGGTGTGCGGAGCCGGTAGGCGTCCGCGACGGGAAGCTGCCGGTCCATGTGCACTCGCGACCACGGCCGGAACAGCGGTCCCGGCAGCCCGGCGAGCACCGCGAGGCGCAGTACCGCGGGCGTGCCGGCGCGCAGGTAGACCCCGCCCGCGAAGCCGGCCACGGCCTGGATCGCGTCCGTCACGGCGCCGGTCAGCACAGCGGTCGGTGTCCCGGGTGCGCTGTCCACGCGCTCGGCGCTCCCTTGCATCGGTCTGCCTTCGTCCCGAGCCGTCGGGTGAGGTATCACAGCAAGAATGCGCCGCACTGCCCCCGACGCGCATCCGGACGGCTCGGTAAGGGGGCCGCGGCCGTCGCACCCGACACCTGCGGCGCGGCGAAGCCGGTCGCGGGGCACCGCGGTCCGTAGTCCGCGGCGGGCGGTCCGGGAGTATGCGCCGGGGCGAGGGCCCGGGCCTGGCCGTGCCGGGCCCGGCAGCGTGTCGTGCGGGCCTGCCGATTCCGTTTGCGACGCGTGGGGCCGCGGAGGCGGGACCGCCGTGTGCGGAGGGTGACCACGGTCGGCCGGTGGGCGCGCCGGTGGTGAGCGTCGGCCGCATGACCTGCCGGGACCGGCAGGTGTCGGGCGGGCGCTGCCGGGGTCGCCGTCCGCGGGGGCACCGCCGGCCGGTCGGCGCGGTGGCGGTGGCCACCCGCCGTACCGGCCCCCGGGCGTGACCGGCAGCGCGCCGGGCGGCGTCGCCGCTTCCGGCTCACGACGTAGGGGGCCGCCGAAGCCGGATTCGCCGTATGAGGGGGCGCCTACGGTCGGCCGGTCGGCGCGGTGGCGGTGCGTGCCCGCCTCACGACCCGCCGCGCAGCGGCTGACACCCGCTCACCTCGTGCGTCGGAACACGTCGTCGGAGTCGTCCCACAGGGGAAGTTCCTCGGACCTCCGCTCCCGTGGAACCCGCGACGCGGAGTGGTACATCCCGTCGATCTCGACCGCGTACCGGTGCGCGATGGCGTCCCTGCGCAGCTTCATCGACGGGGTCAGGAGTCCGTTGGACACATCGAAGGGCTCCGGAAGGACGCGGAAGACCCGGATGGACTCGGACCGCGACACCGTGGTGTTCGCGGCGGCCACGGCACGGGCGACCTCCTGGCGCAGCGCGTTCGCCTCCCGCGCCTCGCCCGCCGGGGCTCCCCCCGGCATGAACAGGGAGCCGCGCCAGTGCGCCACGAACTCCGGGTCCAAGGTGATCAGGGCACCCACGCAGGGCCGGTTGTCGCCGACGACCACCGCCTGGTGGATGAGCGGGTGCATGCGCAGCCGCTCCTCGAGGGCCGCCGGGGCGACGCTCTTCCCGCCGCTCGTGACGATGATGTCCTTCTTGCGGCCCGTGATGGACAGGTATCCCTCCGGATCGAGGTGCCCGAGGTCGCCCGTCGCCAGCCAGCCCTCGCGCAGCGCCGCGTGTGTGCCCAGATCGTCGTTCACGTACCCCTGGAAGACCGAGGGGCCGCGTACGAGGATCTCCCCGTCCGGTGCCACCTGCACGTCGATGCCCGGCAGCGGGAGCCCGACGGTGCCGGACTTCTCCCGCCCGAGCGGCTGGGCAGTGATCCCTCCGCCCGTCTCGGTCAGTCCGTACCCGTCGTGCACGTGGATGCCGATCCCCTCGTAGAACAGGGCGAGTTCACGGCTGAGCGGCGATCCGCCGGACACGGCGCCGCACACCCGCCCGCCGAGGGCGGCGCGCACCTTCCGGTAGACCGCCTTCTCGTAGAGGCTGTGCTGGAGCTTCAGGTCGAGACCGGGTCCGGGCCCCGTGCCCAGCCGCTGCCGCTCCGTCGCCAGGGCGTAGTCCTGCGCCGTGCGCACGGCCCGCTCGAACAGGGCTCCCCGGCCCGCCTGCTGGGCGGCGCGGAGGGCGTTCTTGTAGAGCTTCTCGAAGACGAACGGGACCGCGCACAAGTAGGTGGGACGGAAGGTCAGCAGGGACTCGGCGAGGACGTCCGCGCGGAGTTCGGGTTCGTGGCCCATGAGCAGACCGCCCCGCAGGCAGAGCACCTGGACCATCAGCCCGTACACATGGGAGAAGGGCAGGAACACGACGGTGGACGGCTGCTCGCCGGGCGGAGCCCAGGTGTGACCCCAGCCGGCCAGCCTCGTGTCGCCGGCGCCGGCCAGATTACGATGGCTGAGCGCGCATCCGCGGGGGTGTCCGGACGTGCCCGAGGTGTAGGCGATGACCGCCGTCGAGTCGGGCAGCACGATCCGGCGCAACGAGTCCACGGTCGTGGCCGGTACCGGACGGCCGCGCTCCACGAGTGCCTTGAGCGCGCCGGTGTCCAACTGCCAGACGTGGCGCAGCCGGGGCAGCGAGGCGCACACGGACCCCACGGTCATCACTCCGTGCTCGTCCTCGACCAGCACGGCGACCGAGTCCGAGTCCCTGAGGATCCACTCGACCTGTTCGTGCGAGGACGTCGGGTAGATCGGCACGACCTCGGCCCCGACCGCCCACAGGGCGCAGCTGAGCACGGTCCACTCGTAACGGGTGCGCGCCATGATGGCCACCCGGTCGCCGGGACGGATGCCCGAGGCGACGAGTCCCTTGGCCAGATCGACCACTTCGTCCCGCAGCTCGATCGCGGTCACCGTCGTCCAGGTGCCGTCGGCGCCACGACGGGCGATCTGCGGCAGAAGCGGGTCCCGGGCCGCCCGGTCGAAGACGCTGTCGGCGAGCCCTCCGGTCATGACGGGCCATCCGGTGGTGTCCTGGGCGGCCGCCCGGACGTTCCCCAAGTCGCGCATGCGCCGCCCCCGAGTCTCTCTGCGACGTCGCCGATGGATGCGGGATCGGCGGTGCTCGAATCTAGCCCAGGTTGCCGCCGGGTGCGGCGGAATACGACAAGGAACTCACGGGAAGTGGCAGCAGGAGGTTCCGGTCGCGGACGGAGGATTCGCCGCAGCGAACACCCCCCGGTCCACCGCTCCGTCCGTGCGCGGGGCGTCTGCGCGGCGACGACGCCGTGAACGGCCGGCTCGGAGCGCCGGCGGCCTCCCGCGCCGCGTCACCAACGGCCGGGCTCCGTACCGGTGATGGGCGCCGAGGGCTTGCCGTCGGGCCCCACCGGTACGTCTCCGGCGAGCATCACGCGGTGCATGATCCGGGGATGCCCGGGGGTGACCAGATCCCCGGGGGCGAGGTGGATGGTGGCCCGGTTGTCCCAGAAGGCGACGCTGCCCGGTTCCCAGCGGAAGCGGACCGTGTACTCGGGACGCGTGGCCTGCTCCAGGAGCAGTTGCAGGACGTGTGCGCTCTCGGCGCGCGAGAGGCCCGTGATCCGCTCGAGGTAGTAGCCGTTCACGAACAGCACCCGTTCGCCCGTCTCGGGATGCACCCGTACGAGCGGGTGCTCCGCCGCCACCTGATGGTCGAGGAGATGCCGCAGATAGGCGTCGTCGCCGGGCCGCGCCTGGTAGCCGACGCCCAGCCGGTGCTCGGCGCGCAGCCCGTCGGCGAAGGCCCGTAGCGGCTCCGAGAGCCCGGCGTAGGCGGCCGCCAGGTTGGACCACTGGGTGTCCCCGCCGTAGGGCGGCACCGTCTCGGCGCGCAGGATGGTAGCGGCGGGCGGATCGACACGGGCACCGTGGTCGCAGTGCCAGCCCCTCAGCAGCGAGTGCCGCCTGCGGCGCAGCCATTCGTCGTGATCCATGCCGTAGCGCCCGCCGAGCTCCAGCCGGTCGGCCGTGGTCTCCACCTCGGGGTGGTCCTGCGGTGAGGCGCTCCCGCGCTTGCCCAGGATCACCGGTTCGCCGAACCGACGGGCGAGCGCGATGTGTGCGGCGTGGTCGAGCTCCTGGTCCCGGAAGAACACGACCTTCCAGCGCAGCACGGCGGACCGGATGGCGGCGACCGCCGCGTCGTCCAGGTCGCCGGCCAGATCGACCCCCGTGATCTCGGCGCCGATATGGCCCGCGACGGGCCTCGGCTCGATCTCCGTACCGCTGTCCCCGGTCATGCCGGCTCCGTCCGTCGTTCGTGCGGACCTCTCGGGGCAAGCATCGCCTGCCGGCCGCCCGTGCGAAAGATCGCACGGGCGGTCCGGCGGGACGTGACCGGGGCCGCGCCGCCGCCCGGGGCTCAGAGGGCCGGCCGCCAGCCGAGCGCCGGTCCCAGCCGGGTGGCGATGTCCGTGAGGATCTGTACGTAGTCCTCGTGCTCGAACGTGAACGGCAGGGCGAACGCCACCTCGTGGACCTCCCGGAACGCGGTGTGCGCATACAGCTGTTCGGCGATCTGCCCGGACGGGCCGACGAGGTCGGGCGCGAACATCAGCCGGCCGGGGCCCTGCGGCGTTGCCGTGCGCGCCATCCGCTTCGCCGCGAACTCCTCGTACCTGGCGCGCTGTTCGGACGTCGCACTGTCGGTGGGGATCACGACGAGCCCCTGCGAGACCCGGGCGCGCTCGCCCTCGGGGTGATGGGCGCGGAACGCGCGGATGTGCGAGAGCTGCACCTCGGCGAAGTCCTCCGACTCCTCCGCCTTCACGACACTGCTGGTCAGCAGGTTCATCCCGTGTTCGCCCGCCCACCGTGCCGAGCGGAGGCTCCCGCCGCCGTACCACATGCGCCTGCCCAGGCCGGGGGAGTGCGGCTGGACCCGCTCGGAGAACACCTCGAAGCCCTCGACACCGCTGAAGTCGGTGGCCGGCTTCCCGCGCACGAAGTCCAGCAACCGCTGCACGCGTTCGTAGCCGAAGTCCTCCATGCCGGCGGTGTCCGGGTGGAGCGCCTGCTTGACCTGGTCGTAGTGCATCGGGGGGCCGACGCTGATGCCGGGGTTGAGCCGGCCGCCGGACAGGATGTCGACGGTGGCCAGGTCCTCGGCGAGGCGCAGCGGGTTCTCCCAGCCCAGTGGTATGACCGCGGTCCCGAGCTCGATCCGCTGCGTACGCTGGGTGGCGGCCGCGAGCACGGCGACCGGCGAGGAGATACCGAACTGCAGATGGCGGTGGCGCACCCAGGCGCTGTCGAAGCCGAGCCGCTCGCCCAGTTCGATGATCTCCAGCGTCGACTCGTGGCCGCGACGGGGATCGGCCTCGTCGAACAGGCCGATGGTGAGGAATCCCAGCTTCTGCAGCGGTTGCGAGGTCGGCGGCACAGGGCTCCTCCAGGATCCGTGGCATGTCTGCCGTACGGCGGTGCTGTGTTCGATTCTCGCAGGTGATCGTTGCGGGGGTGTGACAGGGCCGTGGTGCCGTAGGGGCCACAGTGACGGACGTGAAGCGTGGCGGCCCGGGGAAGGCTCCGCGGGGGCGGACACCGCTTGCGCCGGGCGGGTGGTCCCGTCGCCGGCCGGGCGGAAGATGCCGAAGACAAGGGCACGGCACGCGACGGCCCGGGCAGGCAGGACACAGGGGGGATCGTGGCGGACGTACGGACCATCGACGGCACGCACGGCGACGGGTACGAGGAGGCGCGGGACTTCGCACGCTTACGTGCCCGCGAGTTCGGCTACCTCGACGCCGGGGGGCACACCTATCTGGACCACACGGGGGCCGGCCTGCCCCCGCGCTCCCTCGTCAGCGGGAGCGCGGCGCGGATCACCGGCGCCCTCTTCGGCAACCCGCACTCGGAGAGCCCCGCCTCACGCGCCTCGGGCCTGCTGCTCTCGGAGGCCCGGCAGGCGGTGCTGCGCCACTTCCGCGCGGACCCCGGCGAGTACGCGGTGATCTTCACACCGAACGCGACGGGCGCGCTGCGCCTGGTGGGCGAGGCCTATCCGTTCGATCGGCGCAGCAGGCTGGTGATGGCGCTGGACAACCACAACTCCGTGAACGGCCTGCGCGAGTACGCCCGTGCGAGGGGAGCGGCCACCGCGTACGTTCCCGTGGCAGGACCCGCCCTGAGGCTCGACGAGCAGCGGCTCGAGGCCGCGTTGACCACCGCCGGGCGCGGGCTGCTGCCCGGACGCGCTCGCCGGCGCGGGCTGCTGGCCTATCCTGCGCAGACCAACTTCACCGGAGTGCAGCACTCGTTGGAGTGGATCGCCCGCGCCCGGGAGCGTGGCTACGACGTGCTGCTGGACGCCGCCGCCTTCGTCCCCACGAACACGCTGGACCTGAGCCGGTTCCGTCCGGACTTCACCGTGGTCAGTTGGTACAAGGTCTTCGGTCACCCCACCGGCGTGGGCAGCCTGATCGCACGCAAGGAGGCGCTCGCCCGGCTGCGCCGCCCCTGGTTCTCGGGCGGCACGATATACGCGGTCAGCGCACAGGCGCAGTGGCACGTCCTGGCCTCCGACGAGGCGGCGTTCGAGGACGGCACCGTCAACTTCCTCTCCATACCGGATGTCACCGCCGGACTCGACTGGATCGACCGGATCGGAGTGCACCGGGTGCACACGCATGTGGCCGCGCTCACGGACCGGTTGCTCGCCGGCCTCGGCGGATTGCGCCACAGCGACCGTTCGCCCCTGGTCAGGGTGTACGGCCCCGGGGCCGGAGAGCCGGACCGCGGCGGTACCGTCGCGCTGAACGTGCTCGGGGCGGACGGCCGTGTCGTGGACGAGCGGATCGTCACACGGGACAGCGCGGCCCGCGGGATCTCCCTGCGTACCGGTTGCTTCTGCAACCCCGGAGCCGGTGAGGCGGCCTTCGCGCTGCCGCTGCCCCGTCTGCGGGCGGCGGCCCGCGCCCGTCCACGGTCCCTCGAGGACTATCTGGAGCTGCTGCACCTGCCCTCGGCGGGCGCCGTCCGGGTCTCCCTCGGCCTGTCGTCGCGGCCGGAGGACGTGGACACGTTCCTGCGGTTCGTCGAGGAGACCTACCGGGACAGGACACCGGGCACGACCGGGCTGACCGCCCGCGTGGGCTGCTGAGAGGTCCGTCGGCCGGGGCCGGGCCGGCCGTGAGGCTGCGCAGGCCGGCACCGCGCCGGGTCAGGCGTCCCTTCGTCCGAGGGCCAGCCCGGACCCGGCCAGTGCCACCAGTGCGTACAGGCAGAACACCGCGAAGCCGGTCCAGGGCGCCAGGGTGTGGGGCATCTGCTGGACGTGGATCAGGCCCTGCCCCGCGGTGTTGGGCAGATACGGGTTGACCTCGTCGAGCCATGACGACGGGAGCGCCTGGGCGAGCACGGGAAGCACCATCAGGAGGCCGAAGAGGGTGGCGATCCCACCCGCCGTGTTGCGGAACAGCGCGCCGAACGCCACTCCGATCACCCCCACGACAGTCAGATACAGACCGGCTCCGAGGACCGCGCGCAGCACCCCGGGTTCGCCCAGCGACGTGTTCAGATGCCGGCCGGAGAGCGCCGCCTGCCCCGCCAGGAACGCCGCGAGCGAGGCGATCGTCATCAGACCCCAGGCCACGGACGCGTACACCAGGGCCTTGGCCCACAGCACCGGCAGGCGACGCGGCACCGCGGAGAGCGAGGACCGGATCATTCCCGTCGTGTACTCGCCGCTGATCACGAGGACGCCCAGCACCCCGACCGCCAGCTGGGCCAGGTAGATGCCGCGCAGACTGACCAGCGTCGGATCGAAGGCGAGCCGCTCCTGCGGTGGCAGACGGTCCCAGCGTGCCGAGGTGAAGTAGCTGAACAGACAGCCGAGTCCCACCATGGCGAGGACCGCGGCCAGCAGTGTGAAGAGGGTGGAGCGCAGCGACCGCAGTTTGATCCACTCGGAACGGATCACCTTCAGCTGGGTGACCCTGCCCCGCTCGGCGGCGGGGATCGCCGATGCCGTGGTCATGCCGCCAGTCCTTTCCCGCCCGTGCCGATGAGCCGGGCATCGGGTGCCTGGTACTCCACGGCGTCCCGGGTCAGTTCCATGAACGCCTCCTCGAGCGAGGCCTGCTGCGGAGTCAGTTCCGCCAGCGCGACACCGTGCTCCGCCGCGAGGCGTCCGATCCGGTCACTGCTCAGCCCGGTCACCTGGAGCACGCCCGCCTCCTGCGCGGCGACCGTCACGTCCGGTCCGGCCAGCAGCGCGCGCAGCCTGTCCGACTCGTCGGTGCGCACGCGCACCACGTCTCCGGCGGCCCGGGCGACGAACTGAGCCACCGAGGTGTCCGCGATCAGTCGTCCCCGCCCGATCACGATCAGGTGTTCGGCCGTCAGCGCCATCTCCGACATCAGGTGTGACGAGACCAGGACCGTGCGCCCCTCGCCGGCAAGCCCTTTGAGCAGATTGCGGATCCACAGGATCCCCTCCGGGTCCAGGCCGTTGACGGGCTCGTCGAGGATCACCGTCGCCGGGTCGCCCAGCAGCGCGCCGGCGATACCGAGCCGCTGGCCCATGCCCAGGGAGAAGCCGCCGACCCGTTTCCCCGCGACCGCGCTCAGTCCGACCAGGTCGATCACCTCGTTCACCCGGCGCCTGGAGATCCCGGTCGTGGCGGCGAGTGCCAGCAGATGGTGGTAGGCGCTGCGCCCGGTGTGGACGGCGCGCGCTTCGAGCATCGCGCCCACCTCGTGCAGCGGTGCCCGGTGCTCGGCGTACTTCCTGCCGTTGACCGCGGCCCGGCCCGAGGTGGGGGCGTCCAGGCCGAGGAGCATCCGCATCGTGGTGGACTTCCCCGCTCCGTTCGGCCCGAGGAATCCCGTGACCACGCCGGGTCGTACGGTGAAGCTCAGATCGTCGACGGCGGTGTGCTCGCCGTAGCGCTTGGTGAGGGAATGGGCCTCGATCATGCACTCCACCCTCGTACGCGCCCGTGCGCCTGTCGCGCGGGACTGCTCCGGCCGGAGGGTCCGTGAGTCCCGCGCTCAGCCTCCCGCCCGGCTCCGTACGGCTCCCTCCCGGCACTTGCGGGCGAGGACGGCCCAGGTGAGGCCGAGGAGGAGCAGCGCGAACCCGGCGAGGACCAGCCAGCCGCGGGCCGCCGGATGCGCGAAGGTGTCGCCGTACGAGCGCAGCAGCGGCGGCCCCAGCGGTGAGGCTCCCCGGCGCCACAGCGGCTCCAGACCGACCCCGCTGCCGAGCGCCTCGAAGGCCCAGCGGTTGGTCATGGCCCAGCTGATGACCTCGCCGGGCAGCGGCATTCGCGGCACCGGCACGAACGCGCCCGAGAACAGCACCTGCGGAAAGCACAGCAGGGGCAGCATCAGCGTCGCCTGTCCGGGTTCGCCGACCGCGGCAGAGGCGAGCAGTCCGAGCGCGAGGGCGGCAGCCGAGGCCAGGACCGCTGAGGTGAACAGCGATCCGTACACCTCCCATCCGGCCGCGGGCAGCCGGTCCAGGGCGCGCAGCACGGCCAGCAGGGTTGCGTCCGCGACCGCGAGCAGCGGCAGCACGGTGGCGACCTTGGAGGCCAGATAGGGGCCGATCCGCACTCCTGCGATCCACTCCCGGCGTACCACGGGGAGTTCCGTGCAGATCTGGAGCAACCCGTACGTCAGCCCGAAGAAGAACGCGCTGAACGCGATCCAGAACATGATCATCGCGGTGGTGCCCGGATCGGGCGAGGAGGCGTCGAAGGCGCCCGGCCGGAACAGGACCACGAACATCGCCACGATCATCACGGGTGATCCGGCCAGCACGGCCGCGGTCAGCCGGTTCCGCCACATCAGGGCGCCGGCCCGCCGGGTCAGCAGCAGCCACTGACGCACGGCACCGGAGCGCGGCCGGGTGGGGGCCGCCGCGGAGCCGGGCGCGGGGTCGGAGACGTCCATGGCCCCCGCCTCCGACGTCATGGAGTCCTGCGCCCGGGAGCCGCCGGCCACGGCCTCGTAGACCTCCTCCACCGTGCCGACGCCGAACGCCGCGCACAGATCGGCGGGTTCGCCCGTGTAGGCGAGCCGGCCCGTGGGGGAGAGGAAGACGACCCGGTCGCAGCGCGGCAGGTCGGCGAGGACGTGTGTGGTGAGCACGACGGTCGTGCCGTCCTCGGCGAGTGAGCGCAGTGTGCGCAGCAGCCCCGCGGCCGTCACCGGGTCCAGACCGGAGGTCGGCTCGTCGAGGAAGAGCACGCGCGGCCGGGTGAGCAACTCGGCGGCGATACTGGCCCGTTTGCGTTCGCCTCCGCTGAGCGCGCCGACGGGTGTGTCCGCCCGGTCGGTGAGTGAGAGGACGTCCAGCACACGGTCCACGCGTTCGTCGATGTCCCCGGGAGCCGTGCCCGGTGGCAGGCGCAGCCCCGCCGCGTACACCAGCGTCCGCCGCAGGGGGAGCTCGCGGTGGATGACGTCGTCCTGCGGCACGAACCCGAACCGGGGCCCCGGCCGTCCGGGCGGTGCGCCGTCGTGCAGCACCCGCCCACCCGTCGGCGCGCGCAGGCCCGCGAGCGTCTGCAGCAGCACGCTCTTGCCCGCCCCGCTGCTGCCGACGATCACCGTGATGCGCCCCGGGTCGGCGTCGAAGGACACCTCCCGCAGGACGCGCCCGGCGCCCCGAACGTCCTGGTCCACCCGGTGCGCCCGGATCCGCAGTCCGTCGATGCGTTCGGACGATGCGGTGGCCGTGGGGGCGGAGCGCGGGCGCATGGGGGTCGGCATGCGGGCAGCATGCCAGGGCACAGGCCGTTCGTCTCCAATTCGACCTGAACGCCTACTCGTTGAGCGCCCATCACGCGGCGGGGCGCCGTTGTTCACCTGATGCACGGTGTGTCACGAGATTGTTCCGGGCATGCCAACGGTGCTCCGCGTACCCCCCACCACCGTGCTCAGGAGGACGCAGTGAAAATGCAGAAGCGCTCGAGATTCCGCAGAACGTCGGCCGTCGTCGCGGCCGCCGCCGCGCTCGTGGTCGCCTTCCCGGGCGTCGCGCTGGCCGCCCCGCCGAAGGGCCTGCCCGCCAACGCGGACGCACTGGAGCAGACGTTCCAGCCGGCCTACGACTACGACACGGACGGCTGCTACCCGACACCCGCCATCGGCCCCGACGGAACGCTCAACGGCGGTCTCAACCCGACCGGTGCGCTCAACGGGAACTGCCGCGACGCCTCGGATCTCGACAACACCAACGGGTACTCCCGTTACAAGTGCAACAACGGCTGGTGCGCCATCATCTACGGGCTGTACTTCGAGAAGGACCAGGCGCTCCCCGGCACGAGCCTCGGCGGTCACCGTCACGACTGGGAGCACGTGGTCGTCTGGGTGCAGAACAACCAGGCGCAGTACGTCTCCACCTCGGCTCACGGGGACTTCGACATCTACGGCCGCGACCAGATCCGCTGGGACGGCACCCACCCGAAGGTCGTGTATCACAAGGACGGCATCGGCACCCATTGCTTCCGTCCCGCAAACAGCAACGACGAGCCGCCGGAGAACCACTACCACGCCTGGCAGTTCCCCGCCCTGGTCGGATGGAACGGCTACCCCGCGGGAGTCCGCGAGAAGTTGAGCCAGGCCGATTTCGGCAGTGCCCACTTCGGCCTGAGGGACGACAACTTCGCTTCCCACCTGGCCAAGGCCAAGCCGTCCGGGATCACGTTCGACCCCAACGCCTGACCGCGTGCGCGTCGGCGCCCGTGACTCACGGGCGCCGACCGTCCGGGTACGGGACGTCCGCATCGATCAGCGTCCGGCGAACCCCTGAACTACTGGTCTGTACCAAAGCCTTGACAGTCCCTTACTTCACTTCTTAAATCGCGGTCTGAAGTAACAGCTCCCCCACCCCCCACGCAGAGAAAGGGAGTGTCATGGGCTCCCAGACCGCCGCTCGCGCCGCCTTGGCCGTGTCCCTGCTGGCTCTGTCCGCAACCGCGCTGTCCGCGTCCCCCGCCGCCGCAGCGACCGGAACCATCACCGGACTCGCGGGCAAGTGCCTCGACGTCGCCGGCGCCAACTCCGCCAACGGCACCCCGGTGCAGATCTACGACTGCAACGGCACCACGGCCCAGCAGTGGACCGTGGGCGCCGACGGCACCATTCGCGCCCTGGGCAAGTGTCTCGACGTGACGGGCAATTCGACCGCCGACGGCGCCCGCGTCCAGCTGTGGTCGTGCACCGGCGGCGCGAACCAGAAGTGGACCGTCAGCGCCGCGCACGACATCGTCAACTCCCAGGCCGACAAGTGCCTCGACGTCACGGACAACAACTCGGCCAACGGCACCCCGACACAGATCTGGACCTGCTCGGGCGGAGCCAACCAGAAGTGGACGGCGCCCTCGTCAGGCGGCACCGCCCCCGCCGCGCCGATGGCCGTGGCCCCGTACCTCTACAACGGCTGGGGCGACCCGCCGAGCCCCACCACCGTCACCAACGCGACGGGCGTGAAGTGGTTCACGCTGGCCTTCGTGCTCAGCAACGGCTACTGCAACCCCCAGTGGGACGGCGGCCGTGCGCTCACCGGAGGGGTCGACCAGCAGACGATCAACACGGTCCGGGCGAACGGCGGCGACGTGATCCCGTCGTTCGGCGGTTACAGCGGCAACAAGCTGGAGAGCTCCTGCTCCAGCGCCGGCGAGCTCGCGGCGGCATACCAGAAGGTCATCAACGCCTACGGTCTCAAGGCGATCGACATCGACATCGAGGCCGACGCCTACAGCAACCCGACCGTCCAGCAGCGCACGGTCGACGCCCTGAAGACGGTGAAGGCCAACAACCCCGGTCTGAAGGTGTACGTCACCATCGGAACCGGGCAGAGCGGCCCGGACACCAGTCTGATCAACCGGGCCGCGGGATCGGGCCTCACGGTCGACAGCTGGACCATCATGCCGTTCGACTTCGGCGGCGCGGGACAGAACATGGGCACGCTCACCCTGCGGGCTGCGGAAGGACTGAAGACGGCGCTGAAGAACGCGTACGGCTACAGCGACGACCAGGCCTACCGCGACATGGGCATCTCGTCGATGAACGGCATCACCGACCAGAACGAGACGGTCACCGTCGCCGACTTCCGCACCATCCTCGGCTACGCCCAGCAGCACCATCTCGCGCGACTCACCTTCTGGTCCGTCAACCGTGACCGCCCCTGCACCGGCGGCCCGGCCGACAGCTGCTCCGGAGTGAGCCAGCAGGCCTGGGACTACACGCGCGTCTTCGCCTCCTACACCGGCTGAACGAGCCGTCCCCCACCCCCACAACGGCCGGCGAGCAGTCGGCCGAGGAGGAACCGTGTTCCCATCCCTGTTCCGCCACGGAGCGGGCCGCCTCCGGCGTGTCCGCCCCGGAACGGCAGCCGCACTGGCGCTGGTCACCGCCGCGTCGGCGCTGACGGTCGTCTCCGCGGGAGCCGCCCCGCGCGCCTCCGCCGCCGCGGCGGCGCTGCCCACGAGCTGGGCGACGGTCGTCAACAGCGGCAGCGGCAAATGCCTGGACGCCCGGGCCGCGGGCACCGCCAACGGCACCGCCGTGCAGCAGTACTCCTGCAACAACTCCACGGCCCAGCAGTGGAGTTTCACCTCCACCAGCGACGGCTACGTCCGCATCAACAATCGCAACGACCCGGCACAGGTCGTGGACGTGACCGATGTGTCCACCGCCGACGGGGCCCCGCTCCAGCTGTGGGCGTACGGCGGTGGCGACAACCAGCAGTGGCAGCCGGTCGACGAGGGCGGTGGCGCCTACCACTTCGTGAACCGGCACAGCGGCAAGTGCCTCGACGTCCCCGGCGCCTCGACCGCGGACAGCGTGCAGCTGACGCAGTACACCTGCAACGGCACCGCCGCCCAGCGCTTCCAGGTGTCAGCCGTGTCCAGTTCTCCCGGTGACGTGGACCTCGGCCCGAACGTGGTCGTCTTCGACCCGTCCATGCCGTCGTCGACGATCCAGAGCAGGCTCAACTCCATCTTCCAGCAGCAGGAGACGAACCAGTTCGGCTCCCAGCGCTACGCCGTGATGTTCAAGCCCGGCACCTACAGCAACGACGTGAACGTGGGCTTCTACACCCAGGTCCTGGGACTCGGCCTGTCACCCGACGCGGTGACGATCAACGGCGCCGTGCACGCCGAGGCGGACTGGTTCCAGGGCAACGCGACGCAGAACTTCTGGCGCGGCGCCGAGAACCTCTCGGTCAACCCGACGGGCGGCACGGACCGTTGGGCGGTGTCGCAGGCCGCGCCGTACCGGCGCATCCATCTGCGCGGCAACCTCGCGCTGGACGACGGCGGCTGGTCGAGCGGCGGCTATCTCGCGGACAGCAAGATCGACGGGCAGGTGCGCTCCGGCAGCCAGCAGCAGTGGCTGACCCGCAACTCCCAGCTCGGCAGCTGGACGGGCTCCAACTGGAACATGGTCTTCGTCGGCAGCCAGGGTGTGCCGGCCACGAGCTTCCCGAACCCCCCGTACACGACGGTCGATCGCAGCCCGGTCACCCGTGAGAAGCCGTTCCTGTACGTCGACAGCGCCGGCGCCTACCAGGTGTTCGTGCCGTCGGTGCGCACCAACTCGACCGCGACGAGCTGGGCTTCAGGTTCACCGGCCGGCACCTCGCTGCCGCTCGACCAGTTCTTCGTCGTCAAACCCGGCGCGACGGCGGCCCAGATGAACGCGGCCCTGGCCGCCGGCAAGAACCTGCTGGTCACCCCCGGTGTCTACCATCTGAACCAGACCCTGAAGGTGACCCGTCCCGACACCGTCGTCCTCGGTCTCGGCCTGGCCACACTCGTTCCGGACAACGGCATCACCGCGATGACCGTCGCCGACGTGGACGGAGTCTCTGTCGCGGGCCTGCTGTTCGACGCGGGCACCACCAACTCGCCGACGGTGATGGAGGTCGGGCCGTCCGGCTCCTCGGCCTCCCACGCCACCGACCCGACCTCGCTGCACGACGTGTACTTCCGCGTCGGTGGCGCGGGTGTCGGCAAGGCGACCACCAGCCTCGTGGTCAACAGCCGCAACGTCATCGGCGACCACATGTGGATCTGGCGCGCCGACCACGGCAACGGCGTCGGCTGGACGTCGAACACGGCGGACACCGGACTGGTGGTCAACGGAGACGACGTGACGATGTACGGCCTGTTCGTGGAGCACTTCCAGAAGTACCAGACGATCTGGAACGGCAACGGCGGGCGGACGTACTTCTACCAGAACGAGATGCCGTACGACCCGCCCAACCAGTCGGCCTGGATGAACGGCTCCACACAGGGCTACGCGGCCTACAAGGTTGCCGGCTCGGTGACCAGCCACCAGGCCTACGGCCTCGGCAGCTACTGCTACTTCAACGTCAATCCGAGTGTCACCGCCGAGCACGCCTACGAGGTGCCGAACACCTCAGGGGTGCAGTTCCACAACATGGTGACGGTCTCCCTCGGCGGCACCGGGACGATCCGGCACGTCATCAACGACCGTGGCGGACCGTCGAACTCCTCGACCAACGTGGCGAACCTGGTCAGCTATCCCTGACCCGCCCGGGGGAGAACCGCCGGCCAGTGGCTCCTGGCCGGCGGGCCCGCCGTCCGGCCGCGGCATCATCCGCCGCGGCCGGGCGGCGTCGGCGTTCAGGCTCCGCTCGCCCGGAGCATGTCCTCGCGCTCGACGATCTTCACTCGCTCACGGCCCTGCGGTTCGCCGAGCGCCTTCTCCGCGGCGTCGAGCCGGTACCAGCCGTCCCAGGTGGTGAAACGGACGTTGCGCTCGGTGAGGAACGCGTCCACCGACTCGGGGTCGGGGGAGGCGGGCGTGTGCAGGCGCCCGTTCGCGTGGTCGTCCAGCAGGTTGGCCACCGTCTCGTTGGCGTCACCCTTGGTGTGACCGATCAGACCCACGGGACCGCGGCGGATCCACCCGGTCACATAGGTGGACTGCAGGTGGCTGCCGCTCTCCTCGATGACCCGACCGCCCTCGTCCGGGACCGTGCCCGAGTCGATGTCCCAGGGCAGCTTGGCCACGGGGTCGGACAGGTAGCCCACGGCTCGGTAGACCGCGCTGACGTCCCAGTCCCGGAACTCGCCCGTGCCCTTGACGTTCCCGGTCCCGTCGAGGGCGGTGCGCTCGGTGCGCAGACCGATGACGGTGCCGTCCTCGCCGAGGATCTCGGTGGGCGACTCGAAGAAGTGCAGGAAGAGCTTGTGCGGCCGGTCGCCGACGTCCCGGATGGCCCAGTTCTCGAGCGTCTTGGCCACCATGTCGGCCTGCTTGTTTCCGCGCCGGGTTGCGATCGAACCCTCGTCGTAGTCGATGTCCTCGGGGTCGACGATGACCTCGATGGCGGGGGAGTGGTCCAGTTCCCGCAGCTCCATCGGGCTGAACTTGGCCTGGGCCGGGCCACGGCGGCCGAAGACATGGATCTCCAGCGCCTTGTTGGCCTTGAGGCCGTCGTACACGTTCGCCGGGATCTCGGTGGGCAGCAGCTCGTCGGCCGTCTTGGCCAGGACGCGCGCCACGTCGAGGGCGACGTTGCCGACCCCGAGGACGGCGACCTTCTCGGCCGTCAGCGGCCAGGTCCGCGGCACGTCGGGGTGGCCGTCGTACCAGGAGACGAAGTCCGCCGCACCGTAGGAGCCGTCGAGGTCGATGCCGGGTATGTCGAGGGCCCGGTCGGCCGTCGCGCCCGTGGAGAAGATCACGGCGTCGTAGAAGGCGCGCAGATCGTCCAGGCTGACGTCGGTCGGGTAGTCGACGTTGCCGAACAGACGGATCTGCGGTTTGTCCAGCACCTGGTGGAGGGCCGTGACGATGCCCTTGATCCGCGGATGGTCCGGAGCGACTCCGTAACGGATGAGGCCGAACGGGGCCGGCATGCGCTCGAAGATGTCGATGGACACGCCGGGGTCGGTGGCCACCTCGGACTTCAGCAGCGCGTCAGCGGCGTAGATTCCGGCCGGACCGGCACCGACGACGGCTACCCGCAGGGGGCGGGGCATGATCAGTTCCCTTCGAGCGAGGACAGACGGCTCGATCGGAAACCTTAAACTAAGGCATGCCTTACCTGGTACTCGGGTCCGCTCTATGACCTCATAAGGCTACTTTATGCCCGTCGGCTCCATGGTCGGCTCCGGGGTCAGGAGCAGCATCGTGACGTCGTCGCCGATGGTGCCGCAGTAGCGGACGAGATCCCCCCACACCCGCTCCGTCGTCGCGCCGGGGTCGTCGTCGACAAGGCCCGGAAGCCGGTCGATCAAAGGGTAGTAGGTGCCGTCGGGGCTCCTGCCCTCCCAGATGCCGTCCGAGGCCAGGAACAGCCTGTCTCCGCGCAGCAGCGGCAGGGTCACCTCGTCGTAGGCGCCGTCCGGGCACAGGCCGAGCCCGAGGGGCGTGCCGGGGGTGATGTGGACCTCCGTGGCCTTCCCGTCCTGGAGCAGCACGGGCGGCGGATTGCCGCAGACGATGATCCGCACCGTGCGGGCGTCGGGGGAGAACTCGAGCAGCGCCGCGGTGGCGAACAGTTCGGGACGCCGGGCCTCGGCGGAGTCGACGAGGAGCCTGCGGTCGAGCCGGGCGGCGACCGAGGGCAGGTCCGGCTGGTCGAGCACCGCCTCCCGGAAGGCGCCGAGCAGGGAGGCGACCGTCGCCACCGCGGACAGGCCGTGGCCCTGTACGTCGCCCATGACCACCCGTACCCCCCGGGGGCTCTCGCGCACGTCGAAGAAGTCGCCGCCGACGAGCGTCCCGCGCTGGGCGGCCCGGTACAGACCGGTGCAGCGGACCCGGCCGACCTTCTCGGGCAGCGGGGGGACGACGGCGTTCTGTGTCGCTTCCGCGACGGTGCGCTCCAGATCGAGCTGGGCGTCGCGGTGGCTGCGCACATACGACACGAACACGCTCAGCAGCGCAACGAAGCCGATGGTCAGCAGGTCGGTGTTGCCTGGGTGGTCCAGATGGAAGACCCGGGCGTGCTGCAGGGCGACGACCACGACGCCGAGGACGGCGGTCGCCGCCGGCCCGTAGGACAGCACGGCCAGCGGCGGGATGGCGCCCAGCAGGAAGCCGATGTCGAGCGGCTGGGGGCTGATCAGGGTGGCGATGCAGACGACCAGCAGCAGTCCCACGGGCATGATCCGCACCCACCACGGGGGCGGCGCACCGCGCAGCCAGCCCCGTCGGCTCCCGTCCCGTCCCTGCACCGTGTCCCGCACGCTTCGCACACCCCCACGCTCCTACGCGAAGCCGCGCGACGCACGCCGACGACGGCCCTCGACCGGTGGGAGCAGGCGCTGGTGGAAAGCCCCCTGACCGGCCTCCGGGCCGGTCAGGGCCGGTGAAGGGGGCCCGGGGCGCGCGGTGTTCCGCCGGTCCGGCTCCTCGTGGACGAAGTCAGGCGGGCCGTGCCGCGCCGTGGATCGCCGCGTTCCCCGCGAAGAAGATCGACTCCTCACGGATGTAGGACCCGGGGCCGGGCGCGTGGATCATCATGGCGTCGCCGGTGTAGACGCCCACGTGGCTGCTGGTGTCGTAGAAGAAGATCAGGTCCCCGGGCCGGATGTCCGTGAGGGGGACGGTCGTCCCCATGGCCCCCTGCTCCTGCGCCGTGCGGGGAAGAGCGACCCCGGCGGCCTTCCAGGCGGACCGGGTGAGGCCGGGGGCGTCGTACGAGTCCGGACCCGCGGCGCCCCAGACGCACGGCTTGCCGATCTGCGCACGCGCGAAGGCGAGTGCCTGCGCGGCCTTCGTCTCGTACCCGGATCCGGGCACCGCGCCGATACCGAGAGGGATCTCACCACCGGTGGTCCCGGCGAAGGCGTCCGGGGCCACGGAAACGTCGGCACCGGGAAACGCCTCGGGAAATGCCTGGGGAAACGCCTCGGAAAACGCCTCGGGGGAGGCGAAGGTGCCGGTGGAGGCGAACGTGTCGGCTGTGGTGAACGTGTCGGCCGTGAGGAAGGCGTCGGCGGCGGGGGCGCCGGTGATCGTGTCGGCGGGGGTGGCGGCCGGGTAGGTTTCGGCGGCGCTCAACACGTCGGGTGTGGGGAACGCGGGGCTGTCGGTGAACGCTCCCGTCGGGACGCCGGCCGTCAAGGCGTCGGTCGCGGCGGGCGTGTTCCGGGCGACGAAGGCGCCGCCGGGGGTGAGTGCGTCGGTGACGAGAGGCGGTTCCATGACGGCCGGGGCCGGAGAGGTGAAGGCGGGGCCCGGGTCGAGGGCGGACTGCTGCTGCCACACGGCCGGGACCTCGGCGACGGGTCGTACCGGCTCCGCGGGCGCCGGCTCGAGCGCCGGACGCATGCTCTGCCGCGCCGTGTGCTGCAGCAGCAACTCACGCGCGGCGGCGAGTTTCCGCCGGGACCGCTCCTTGGAGCTCCTCGGGGCGGACGACGAGGGCTTCGCGGCGGACGCCGGGAGCGCCTTGGGCACCGGGGCCTGCGGCCGAGGCTGCGGAGCGGCCGGCAAAGCGGCCACAGGACCGGCGGTCAGTTCGAGGGGCCGGGCGGTCGCCCGGCCGGCGGGCCCGGCAGTGAGCTCCGGAAGGGGACGGCCGCCCGGCTCACGGGAGCCGAGGTCGTCTCCGGTGCGCTGCGCCGGGAGCATGGGCCGTTCCTCGGCGATCGGCATCCGGTCGGCGGGCAGCGCCGCCGGAACGATGGGTCCCAGGTTCGCGCGCGCCGCGTCGAACCACCGCCTCGCGATGGCGTCGAGCGTGGGATCGGTGCGTCTGCGCTCGCCGTCGACCGCCGGGTTGCCGCGCTTGCCGTTGCCCGCCGCGACGGCGCGGGTGGCGTTGAAGGTCCCGCTGTCCGTCTCGGCGCGGTCGTAGAGGCTGTGGATCCGTTGCTGGACCTCGGCGCGACTCGGCGCGTCGTGGCCCCCGGGACGGGAGGCGCCGGTGGGGGCGGAGTCGCGGAAGCCGGGGAGGTCGAAGCCTCCGGAACGCGAGGTTCGCTCCGACGCCATGGGGACGTGCTCCTTCCGTGCTCCGCCTGCCCGAGTGAGCGATGGGGGTCCCCGGGCCGCTCGGACCCCGGGGAGGGTTCGGGCGGACGAATCCGGAGGGCGTGTCCCACGGCCCCTGCCCGGTGGGTGGTCGGGCCGGTTCGCACTGCGGCCGATGGGCCCCGGCTCCGGCTGTGCCGGTGGTGCACCGGACTCGGCGGAGGCCGTGCGACCCGGCGAGGTTCGCCGGTGGGAGTCGTACGGCCCGCCGACAACCTAGCCAACTTGTGTGGCCGGCGTGAAGATTGACGAGCCAAATGTCCGATACGTAATTGTGACTTTTATCTTGGTGCCTCGCGGGGAAGAGGGGCGCCGTTCAGGACGTGGCCGCTACCGGTGCCCGGTGGGCGACGACAGCCCGGGCCCGGCCGACGAGCGCCGGGAGGAACGGCGAGGCCACTGTCGCTCCGACCGCCGCGGACAGGGCGATCGCCCAGGCCGCGGGGCCCAGCGGGGTGCAGCCGAAGAACTGGCTGAGGACCGGGGTCTGCACCACTGCCGCCAGCGCGGCCAAGGAGCCCAGGGAGGAGCCGACGATCTCCCAACTCCGGCCGCCGGCCAGCAGGGTCTGACCGAGCTGCGTGGCCACGAGGGCGACCAGGGCGACGGTACGGGCGCGGGCTGCACGACCGGTGAATCGGGCGGCGAGCCAGCCGGCCGTGGCACCGAGGGCGGTGGCCACGGCACGGCAGACCGTCTCCTCCGTGAGAGCGGTGCCCAGGGAGACCTCGGGGCCCTCGTGCAACAGGCGCTCGGCGGCCTCGGGGCTCGGCGGGCGCAGAGCGACCGCGATGGCCGGAGCGAGGTCGGTGAAGAGGTTCACCAAAAGGAGTTGACGAGCCGTCAGGGGCGAGGACCCGGTTGTGGCGGCGCCGAGGAGGGTGAAGGCGATCTCACCGAGGTTGCCCCCGACGAGGATCGCCAGGGCCTGCCGCACCGAGGCCCACATGGCACGGCCCTCCACGAGGGCGGCGAGCACCGTCTCCAGCCGGTCGTCGGTGACGACGAGGTCGGCGGCCGCCCGCGCCGCCGGGGTGGCCCGGGTGCCGAACGCGATGCCGATGTCCGCGAGCCGGATCGCGGGGGCGTCGTTCGCGCCGTCGCCGGTCATCGCGACGGTCCGGCCGAGGCGTTGGAATGCCTGGACCACTCGGACCTTGTGCACGGGGGTGCCGCGCGCGACCACTCCCACATCGGGCAGCAGCGCGTCGAGCGCCGAGTCGTCCAGGTCGTCGAGTTCGGCACCCGTCACCACGCGTCTGCCGTCCAGGACACCGAGTTCGGCGGCCGTGGTACCGGCGGTGCTCGGGTGGTCCCCGGTGATCATCACGATCTGCACGCCGGCGTCGGCCAGTTGGCGAACCGCGTCGGCGGCGGCCCCGCGCACACGGTCGGCGAACGCGAGGAATCCGAGGAAGTCCAGATCGCGTACGGCGTCGTCGGTGAGTCTGTCGCCGGTGGCATCCCGGAGTTCGGCGACGGCGAGGATGCGATGGCCCTCTGCCGCCAGCTTCTCGCCGGTGGCGAGAACGTCCGCGCGTCCCTCCTCGTCCAGTGGCCGGCCGTCCAGGGTGGCGCAGCGCTCGACGACCTCCTCCGGGGCCCCCTTCACGGACAGGACCGTGTGGCCCTCGGTCCGGCCCAGGGTCGCGTGGAAACCGCGGCTCGGCTCGAACGGCAGACTGGACAGGCGCTCCCACTCGGGCGCCCGCGTGGTCCTGTGTACGCCCGCCTCCTCGGCGCCCGTGGTGACGGCGCCGTCCGTGGCGTGCTCCAGTCCTGCGTCGCCGTGCGGGCGCGGGGTCGCCCGCAGGGCGGCGGCGAGGACCGCGCGCTGCTCGTCACCGAGCGACTCGAGGGGCCGGCTCTCCCCGTCGGCCGCGACGGCGACGAGGGAGATGTGCCCGTGGGTGAGGGTTCCGGTCTTGTCGAAGCACAGGACGTCGGTGCGCCCGGCCGCCTCGATGGTGCGGGGGTCCCTGACCAGTGCGCCGCGCACGGAAAGCCGCCGGGCGGAGGCGAGTTGGGCCGCGGAGACCAGGAACGGCAGCCCTTCGGGGACACTGGCCACGGCCAGGCCCACGCCCGCGCCGACCGTGTCCCGTACGGCCCGCCCGCGCAACGTGCCGGCCGCCATCAACGCCGCCGCCGAACCGAGCGCCACGGGCAGCGTGCTGCGGGTGATCCGGGCCAGCCTGCGCTCCACCCCGACGGCGGGGGCGGCTCCCCGGCCGACCGCCGCGGCCCGGCTCGCCTCGGTCGCGGTACCGGTCGCGACGACGACGGCGCGGCAACGACCGGCGGCGATCGTGGTGCCGTCGTAGACCATCGACCTGCGCTCCGCGAGGTCCGATGCCAGGACGGGTGGGACGTCCTTGGCCACCGGGAACGACTCGCCGGTGAGTGCCGACTCGTCGACCTCCAGGTGATGTGCCTCCAGCAGGCGGGCGTCGGACGGCACCACGTCACCGGCGCTCAGGGCCACCACATCGCCCACGACCAGTGCCTGGGCGGGCACGATGGTCTCCGCGCCGTCACGCACCACCTTGGCCATGACGGCCGACTCACGGCGCAGCCGGGCCACCGCGCGGTCGGTCCGGTGCCGCTGGAAACCGCCGAAGAACCCGGACAGCGCGGTGACCGCCACGATGACGACGGCGTCGAGCACGGCACCCACGGACGCGGACATGGCCGCCCCGGCGCCGAGCACGGGTGTGAGCGGATTGGCCATCTCGGTCAGATAGGCACGGCCGAGCGAGGACGTGCGCGCCTGCTCACCGGTACCCGTGCCACGCCTTCGCACCTCCTCACCGGTCAGCCCTTCGACTCTGCTGCCGGTCCTGTCGAGCACCGTGGACGGGGCCATCGCATGCCAGGGATGACGGGTGGTGGCGGTCGACGGCTGTGGACGACGCAGCAGCAGCGTCGCCGACCAGACCCCGACGACGGTACCGAGCGCGGCCGCCGCGCTGAACGCCGTGACGCCGCGCTCCTCGGGCCGCGTCGACCGTCCGGCCAGCACCGCCGTCGCGCCCACGCCCGCTGCGGCCTGGGCGAGCCGGACTCCGCGGCGCGCGCTCTCCCGGGCACCACGGCAGGCGCGCACGAGGAGAAGGGCCGCCGCCAGGTCGCCGCCTTTCACATAGATGTCCGCGCCCCAGGGCGGGGCGCCCTTCGGGCCGGTCAGGCCGACGCCGACGTCCGCCGCTCGAAGGGCGTGCCGGTTGCGCGAGATGAGCAGCACCCCGTCGCCGTTCCGCTGGAGGTCCCGCACGGAGTGGGTCAGCCGTTCGCCCGCGTCGCGTACGGCGTCCGCCTCGCGTACCGCCGGGTCGCCGGTGTGCGCGCCCGCGACCACGACGGTCAGTCCGGCCGCATGGGCTGTGGGTACGAACGCGGCGGCGGCGTCGTGCAGCTCCGGCACCACGCTGATCACGGCGAGCAGCCGGTGCTCGCGCGCCAGTCCCAGCACGAGTCGCGCGCCTTTGTGCTCGAGGCGTTGCCGGGCCTCGGATCCGGTACGCCCGTGCAGCGAAAGGCGTTCGACGGGTCCCAGCTCCCACTCGCCGTCCCGGACGGCCTTCTCGGGTGCGGAGCCGTCGAAGAGCCGGTGCGTCATCGCGGCGAGTTCTCCCGCGGGGGCGTCCTCGTCGAGGGCGATCAGATCGGCCGGCAGATGGGACCCGGTGGCGAGGGCGTCCGTGTCGAGGAGCACGGTGCCGACCCGGTCCAGTGCGCGCAGGGCGTCGGAGCCGGGAACGAGGACCCCCCTGCGGGCGAGGCCCCGGCCGAAAGCGCAGGCGAAGGCTTCGCGGGCCAGCAGCGGCGCCTTGGGCACCGCCGCCAGAGCACCGCCGACCGCCTTCCCCGGCTGCCCGGTGACGAGGAGCGCGCCGGCAAAGGAGGCCGCGGCCACCAGGGGTGCGTGGTCGGCGTACCGCTCGACGGGTCCGCGCTTCAGCGGTGTACGGCGGGGCGAGGGCGAGGGCGCCACGCCGTGGGAAGCGGCCGCGGCGGTGCCGGTCAGGTGCGGTTCTGCGGCGGCCCAGGCGGAGCGCTCCGCGTCGGCCTCCATCACCCGGAGCGTGTGCCGTACGGCGTCCACCGCCGTCCCGAGGAGCCCACCGGAGCCTGCCTGGCCGAGCGCCGTCAGTCCGACCATGAGCATCTTTGCGTTGTGGGTGCCCACCGCGCGCTCGACGAGAGACCTCAGCCGGGGCTGCGAGTCGATGATCGGGAAGAGGGAGGCGACCCAGGTGGGGACGGGCGCGCGCCGGGTCAGCTCGCTCGCCGCGGCGAGCGGCGCGGCCGCCATGTGGACGGCCACCGCCCATGCCGCCCGGCGGAGCGTGTCACCGGAGAGGGGATGATCGGGCAGCGGGTGTTCGACGCCATGGGCGTCCTCCGCGGCCTCGACGGCCTCGATGAGGACCGAAACGATCTCCTCCGTGTCGCACGGATCCTCCGTGGCGACGACGGCGTGTCCGAGCACGGTGTTCACCACGGCCCAGGCCACCCCGGGCACGTCCGAGAGCCGGCGCTGTACGTCCTCCGCCAGCTTCTCCGCCGTGGGTCCCGGCAGTTCGCCCTCGCCCAGGCCACGCACGGCGATGTGGGTGCGACCTTCGAACCGCCGTACGCGCTGTCGTGTGCCGTTCGCCAGCGCGGCGGAGGACGACACCACCGCCCGCAGCAGCCCGCCTCCTGGCAGTGCCACAGCGCATCACCCGCTCCCGTAGGAGGACGTTTCGGTCCAGCCGTATATACAGCAACAAACTGGATGAGTAGCCACAAATCGGCGATTCAAATCAGATGCGCGCGGATACCCGGTTCGCAAGGAGCAATGGGCACGCCGCAACAGGCGCGCTGGAACACGCCCACGCCGAGAGAGGAGGCCGGGGGATGGCCAAGCAAGGGCTGGAAGAGCAACAGAAGCGGCACACGCATGAAGGGGCGGGCCTGCACCTTCATACGCGAACGGTGCACCCCGCGTTGACGATCCCGTACATCACCAGGGGTGACATGACGAGTACGGCGAAAGCGGCGACGTCACGGATGCCCGGCATGCCCGCGAACAAGGACCTCGTGTTCTACGGGGGTCTGGGCGCGATGGCCGTGGCGGGCGCCCTCGAATGGCCGGTGGCCCTCGCCGTCGGCGGAGCCACGTACCTGCTGCGCGGGGGACGGGCACGCGCAGGCGGCGCCGACATGCCGAGCGAACACAACGGCGGAAGGCGCGGCTAGGACGGAAGTCGCGGCCAGGACGGACGGAAGGCCTGACCGGCGCCCGAGGCGCCCGGCGGTGAGACGGCGCCGCCGGGCGCCTCCGTTGCCGGTGCCGGTGACTGAGGGGGCGTGTCAGGCGGCGGCCGGTGCGGTGGCGGTGTGCAGGCGGCGCGAGAAGGCGGCCCACAACTCCCAGACGAGACGCATGAGGATCGCTTCGGCGAGCGCGACGCCGATCTTCGTCGCCACGGTGACAAGTATCTGGCCCATATCGGTCGACTTTCTGTTGGTGCGATGCGGCGGTCCGATATCCGACGATGCGGCCTTTTCGTCGGATGTGGGTGCACTGTGCCTGTACATCCGGTGTTTCTTGGGTTAACGGCAGAAGAACGAGATGACCGCCGTCCAACTGGCGTGCTCGCCGTTTTGGATTTTCTGTCCAGTGGTCTAGATTCTGAGTACAGCAACTGAGGCGTTCCGCGGGATCCGGGGAGGGTGCGTGACGATGCCGGACGAGTACGTCGCCGGGTGCGCCGAGGCGTTCGTGCGATGGGCGGGGGTGTTCCGCCACCGTGAGCCGACGGCCGCGGAGGTGAGCTGTGTCGGCTGAGGAGCAGGACGCCGTCATCGCGGCCCTGACGCCTGTCGTCGACGGCATCGTCGCGACGCTCGGCTCCTTCTGCGAAGTGGTCGTCCACGACTTCCGCCGCCCGGAGAACTCCGTCGTCGCCATCGCCGGCTCGGTCACAGGGCGTGCGGTCGGCGGGTCGATGAGCGAGATCGGCATGGGCCTCCTCGCCCGCGGCGACGAGGCGACCGACGAGCTGAACTACGTCACCCGCACCCCGTCCGGGAAGCTGCTCAAGTCGTCGACCATGCTCCTGCGCGACCCTTCCGGCACGGTCTTCGGCGCGCTGTGCGTGAACGTCGACATCACCGCCGTGAACCAGGCCCATGCCCTCATCGGTGAGCTGGCCGGGGTCACCGGAGCCACCGCCGTGCCCACCACCACGTTCGGCAACGACATCGACTCCGTGGTGGACGCCATCGTCGACTCCCACCAGTTGAGGCAGAACAAGCAGTGGTCGGAACTCAGCCGGGACGAACGTCTCGGCCTGTTCCGCAGCCTCGACGAGCAAGGGGTCTTCGCCGTGCGCGGCGCCGCCCAGCACGTCGCGGAACGGCTCGGGATCTCCCGGGCATCCGCCTACAACTACCTGGCCCGGGCCCGGAACGGACCGGAAGGCTCCGTCCCGGACGGCAGCGCCCCGACCCGCACAGATCAGGACGGAGTCCATTCATGACCGCCCCCTCCCTCGTCACCTTGGCGGACGTCCGCGAGGCCGCCGCCCACATCAAGGGCGTGGCGCACCGCACCCCGGTGCTGCGCTCGCGCACCCTGGACGAACTGGTCGGCGCGGAAGTCTTCGTCAAGTGCGAGAACTTCCAGCGGATCGGGGCGTTCAAGTTCCGCGGGGCGTACAACGCCGCCTCACGCCTGTCGGCGGACCAGGTGGCCAGGGGCATCGCCGCCTACTCCTCCGGGAACCACGCCCAGGCGGTCGCACTCGCCGCCCGTGAACTCGGCACCACGGCCGTGATCCTCATGCCCGAGGACACGCCGCGCTCCAAAAGGGAGGCGACCGCCGGTTACGGGGCGGAGATCGTCACCTACGACCGGTACACCGGGGACCGGGTGGCGATCGGTGAAGCGCTCGCGACCGACCGCGGCCTGGCGCTGATACCGCCCTACGAGCATCCGCACGTCATCGCCGGACAGGGGACCGCGGCCCTCGAACTGATCGAGGAGACCGGGGACCTCGACGCCCTGGTCGTGCCCGTCGGAGGCGGAGGCCTGATCGCCGGCAGCGCCACGGCCGCCAAGGGGCTGCGGTCCGCGACACGGGTCATCGGCGTCGAACCGGAAAACGGCGACGACACGAAGCGCTCACTTGAGGCGGGCCGGCGGATCTCGATCCCCGTGCCGCGCACCATCGCCGACGGCCAAGCCGCCGACACACCAGGAGAACTGACCTTCGCCGTCAACCGACGGCTGGTGGACGGCATCGCCCTGGTCAGCGACGAACAGATCCGCGACGCGATGCGTTTCGCCTTCGAGCGGATGAAACTCGTCGTCGAACCCAGTGGCGCGAGTGCGCTGGCCGCGCTGCTGGCCCACCGGATCGACCGCCTGCCGCGCAGGGTCGGGGTCATTCTGTCCGGTGGCAACATCGGCGCCGAGCGTTTCACCGAGATTCTCGGCGGCTGATTCGGCTCGCCGGCGGTCGTGACGGTACGGCGCGGCCTCCCCCGATCACGCGCTCCGCTGCTCCGTTCCGGAACGATGCCGGAAACCGTTGGTGTGGATGCCCAGCCCGTGATGACGGTGCCGGTGCGCCGTGGGCGTGCGATGGAGGGCGATGAGGGCCACGTCGTCGTCGAGGGGACCGCCCGTGTGCTCGTGGAGGTCGCGCCGTATGTGGTGCAGGAGCGTCTCCGGACTGGCATGGGTCCACCGCGTGAGGCGGTCCGCCAGGGGGTAGAAGCTGCCGTTCTCGTCGCGTGCCTCGATGACGCCGTCCGTGTAGAGCAGGAGGGTGTCGCCCGGCTCGAACGAGAACACGTCCAGGGTGTAGTCCGCCGGGCTTGTCGCGTGCACCCCCATCGGGGGCGACGGATGCAGGCTGGGCACGGAGACCTCGTTGCCGGGGCTCAGCAACAGGGGTGGAGGGTGACCGCAGCTGGTCATCCGGGTGACGGGATCCCCGTCGGGGATCTCCACCAGCAAGGCGGTCGCGAAGCGCTCGCCGAGCTCCTCGACCGGCTCGAAGTCGGCCAGGTACCTGCTCACGCTCTCCTCCAGGGAGGCCGCCAGGTCCGGCAGCGAGTCCTGCCGGTGCGCGGCCTCGCGGAAGGCGCCGAGAAGCAGGGCGGCCTCGCCGATGGCCGACAGGCCCTTGCCGCGCACGTCGCCGATCATGACGCGCACGCCGTTGTCGGTACGGGTCGCGGCGTACAGGTCGCCGCCGATCTGCGCCTCGTCCTCGGCGGCCAGGTACAGGCACGCGACCCTAAGGGGGCCGATCTGCTCCGGCAGCGGCCACAGCAGGACATGCTGTGCGGCCTCGGCCACCGAACGAACCTGGGCCAGCTGCCGGCGACGCCGGTCCCGGACGGAGCAGTAGACCACGATCACTATCGAGAGCAGCGCGAGCGTGCCGATCTGGACGATGTGGTTCGTGGTGGACAGTCCGCCGTGGAACGCGGCGATGATGGTCTGCGCGGCGACCGCCAGCGCGGCGACGAAGGCGGTCGACCGGGTGCCCGCGAACGACGGGGTGAGCGCCGGCGCGATGACGAGGGTGGGGCCGAGATGGACGTCCTCGGGCGAGTGGATGTCCACCAAGGTGATGACCACGATCAACGCGATGGGGAGAAGCAGCAGCGCGTGACTCGACTGCCACGGCTGCCGCAGACAGGCGAGTCTCGATCGGAGACCCATGTACTCCACCCTGCCTCGCCACCCGTGGGGTGGCCACCGGATGCCCCACGGGTGGCGAGGGGCGACATCGAACGCGTCGCTCAAGGTGACCGCGCGGGCCCTCCGGGCGACCGTGCGACGGCGGCGCCCGGCCTTGGCACACCGGAACATCTGTAAAGGGATGATCCCTGGGTACCCGCCGCACTGTGCCTGGATCCGTGCGGCGGGCCGACCGCCCTGCCGCCGCCGATCAGCAAGGAGGAGGCGCATGAGCATCGTCAAGGAGGCGGTGGACGTCGAGGTCCCCATCCACACCGCCTACAACCAGTGGACCCAGTTCGAGGAGTTCCCGAACTTCATGGGAGGCGTCGAGGAGGTCAGGCAGATCGACGACCGCCACAACCGGTGGACCACCAAGATCGTCGGAATACGGCGGGAGTTCGACACCGAGATCGTCGACCAGCTCCCCGACGAGCGGATCACGTGGCGCACCACCACCGGCGACTCGAGGCAGAAGGGCACAGTCCGCTTCCAGCGCCTGGACGACGCGCACACGCGGGTGGAGCTCGTGATGGACGTCGAACCGGGCGGAGCCCTGGAGAAGGCCGCGGACATGTTCGGGGTCATCGACCGGCGCGTCAAGGGCGACATGCGGCGGTTCAAGGACTACGTCGAGCGCCGTGAAGGCGAGTCCGGTGCCTGGCGCGGACGTATCAAGCCCGGTGAGTCCGGCCCGCCCCGGTGACACCGCGTACCCGAGGTTCCCCGGCCGGAAGGAGACCGGGGAACCTCGGCGTGGCCCGGGACGTTGCCGCCGCGCACCCGCGCGGTGGCCGCAGCGGTGTCAAAGGGCCCGGAGCGGCTGCGGCGGTACGACGGAAGGGGTGCCGAACCGAACGGCGACTCCGGGGGAGTAGAGCACACTGACCGGCCCCTGCGTCATGGGAGGCAGACCGGCGGCGGTGACAAGACCGTCGTCCAGGTCCAGCAATTCGGCCCGGAACAGCGGCCACGGCTCGTGATCGTTGGGCAGATGCACCGTACGGCCGTGCCATGTCACGTGCAGTCCCCATCGTGCCGTCAGAAACCTTTCCAGCCGGGTGGGTCGGACGATCGGGCGGCCGGTCCGCACGACGGCGCGGCTGGCGGGCCCGGCGGCCGCCGGGTGCCGTCGGCGGCAGCTGTAGGTGATGACGTCGCCCTCACGCCGCAGCCGCATCGCCGACCAGGTGTAGGGCAGCCTGACACCGAGCCGGCCCACCAGTGCCGGTATCAGCCGCGCCGCGTCCAGGGACCGGAACACCACACCGCGCCGGCCCTGTCCGTCCACCGAGTACAGGCGGACGTTGGTCTCGCAGAACGTGCCGAGAAACGGGAGTCCCGGTCCCGGGCCGAGACCGGCGCCGCGCATGAGGAACGGGACCAGGCCGACGTAGGTCACCCCGTCGAGGGTGTCGGGACGTGTCCCCGCCGGCAGCAGCGCGGCCACCCGGTCCGGCTCCACCGGCCAGTGCAGGAAGGTCAGTTGCCGCCAGCCCTGCACGAGTACCGGCCGTCGCACGGGGCGCGGGGTGGACGGCGTGATCGGCTCGATCTCCATGTCGCAGCGTACCGGCACGGGGGAGGGTGAGGGGCACGCAGCGGTGCGGACGGCGGTCCGCCCTCCGGCGGCAGCGCGGACGGACGGAAGACGACACCTGCGCGGGTCGTGACCTGCGGGTCCGTGGGCCTGTACGGCGGGTGGGGATAGTGTTCGATCCAGGGCACGGGCCGGACACGGGGACCCGCACGTCATCGACCTGGAGGCGGCATGGCCGACAAAAAGACGGAAACGCTGCCACGCAAGACGTACGAGCTCGAACTGCTCCGCCTGCAGACCGAGTTGGCGAAGCTTCAGGAGTGGGTGCGGGCGGAGGGCGCCCGGCTCGTCGTCATCTTCGAAGGACGGGACGCGGCGGGCAAGGGCGGGACGATCAAGCGGGTGACCGAGCACCTCAACCCTCGGGTCGCGCGCATCGCGGCACTGCCCAAGCCGACCGAGCGCGAGCGCACGCAGTGGTACTTCCAGCGGTACGCGGAGCATCTCCCGGCGGCCGGCGAGATCGTGCTGTTCGACCGCAGCTGGTACAACCGGGCCGGCGTCGAGCATGTGATGGGCTTCTGCACGAAGGAGGAGTACCAGCTCTTCCTGCGTCAGTGCCCCATCTTCGAGCGGATGCTGGTGGAGGACGGGATCCTGCTGCGCAAGTACTGGTTCTCGGTGAGCGACGCCATTCAGCAGGAGCGCTTCCGGCGCCGGCTGGAGGATCCGCTGCGGCGCTGGAAGCTCTCGCCGATGGACCTGGAGTCGATCACCCACTGGGAGGCGTACTCCAGGGCCAAGGACGAGATGCTGGTGCACACCGACGTCTCCGAAGCCCCGTGGTACATCGTGGAGAGCGACGACAAGCGCCGGGCCCGGCTGAACATGATCGCTCACTTGCTGGGTTCCGTGCCGTATCACGATGTGACGCCGCCGGTGCTGGAGCTGCCGGCGCGGCCGGCGTCGACCGGCTACGAGCGCCCGCCGCGTGATCTGCAGACGTACGTCCCCGACCATGCGGCGGGTCTCTGACGGCGGGTCACCGGCGCGGGCGGATCGAGTGTCAGTCGTGCGCGACGACGGCGACGGGGGCCGCCGCGTGGTGCAGGACCGCGTGGGTGACCGAGCCGATGTGGGCGCCGAGCGGGCTGCGACGGACACGTCGGCCGACCACCACCAGCGATGCCCGATGTGAGGCCTCGACGATGTGCTGGGCGGCAGGCCCGAACCGGGACTCGCCCTTCACCTCCACGTCCGGGAACTTCCGCTCCCACTCGCCCAGCATCTCGGTGAGCGTGGCCGTCCGCTCCCGTGCGACCTCGGCGTACAGGTCCACGCCGGCCGCCAGGCCGTAGGCGTACGAGGACGGAAGGCTCCAGGCGTTCACCGCGTGCACGGAGGTGCCGCGGCGGGCGGCCTCCTCGAAGGCGAAGGCCATCACGGAGGCATCGGGGGAGGCGATGTCGAGCCCGAGGACGACCGGGCCCGAGCGGTCCGCGGCGCGCTCTTCGAGCGCCCGGACCAGTACCACCGGTACCTCGGTGTGCGCGATCACGGCCAGGCCCACCGACCCGACCAGGAACCCTCCGATGCCGCTCATGCCACGGGACCCGAGGACCAGCACCACGGCACCCTTCGCCGCGTCAGCCAGCACGTCGGCGGGGTGGCCGGTGAGCTGTTCCTCGGCGATCTCCACACCCGGATGACGTGCCCTGAGCTCCTCGGCCGTCTCGCGCGGAATCCTCTCGCTCCAGTGCTGACTCGTCTCCGTGCCGAGGAGCGGGGCCTGCGCCAAGGGCTCCGGTGCGGGCTCCCAGACATGCACCAGCCTCAGCGGTACGCCGCGCAGCCGCGCCTCGCGAGCCGCCCACTCGGCTGCGGCTCGGCTCTCCTGCGAGCCGTCGATCCCTGCGACCACCGTGTGCGCCATCGCTCTGCCTCCCGGACTGAGTGTGTTCTCCACAGTGGCCGGGAGGGCGGCGGCCGCAGCAGGGGCCGCACGTCCCCCGACCGGGCCGACCGGCCCCATCGGGCCGGTCGGCGGTCCCGGTCGTGCCGGTCGTCGGTGTCACCGAGCGAAGAGGTCCTCTTCCGTCGCCCGCGGGGCCGGCGCCTGGGTGTCGCGGGCGTGGAGCACTGACGCGGGGGTGCGGTCGATCCGCAGGCTGAGCAGCTCCGGGCGGCTGTAGTGGCCGCGCGTGTCGGCCATGCGCTTGCGCCGGTCGATCAGCGCGAGGTCCAGGTCGGCGATGACCTCGCCCTCACCGGCCCTGAGCGGCTCGCCGACGATGCGGCCCTCGGGGTCGACGACGGCGGTGAAGAAACCGCCGGAGAACGCGCCGACCGGGCCGCCGGTGTCCCGGGCGAGCTGCGCCTGCTGCTCGGGGTCGAGCCAGGCGGTGGCGTTGACCACGAAGGAAGCAGATTCCAGTGCGTGCTGCCGGATGGCGACCTCCATCTGGTCGACGAACCGCTCGGCTCCGAGGGCGCCGGGGAACATGGCGGCGTGGATCTGCTCGCCATCGGCGATCAGGGCGTATCGCGCCAGTGGCTGGAAGTGCTCCCAGCAGGCGAGCTGACCGATGCGGCCGACGGCGCTGTCGATCGCGCGCAGACCGGAAGCGTCACCCTGTCCCCAGACCATCCGCTCGTGATAGGTGGGGGTGATCTTGCGGCGCCGCTGGAGCAGTGCGCCGTCCGCGTCGAACAGCAGCTGGGTGTTGTAAATGGTGCCGCCGTCGCGCTCGTTGACGCCGATCGAGACGACCATCTGGTTCTGCCGCGCGGCTTCGGCGATGGCGTTGGTCTCGGCGGAGGGGACGGTGACCGACTCCTCGAGCAGGCGCAGCTGGTCGCCCTCGATCGCGTAGGGCGGCTTCACCCAGGAGAAGTACGGGTAGTAGGGCACGACGGACTCGGGGAAGACCGCGAAACGGACATCACGCCTGCCGAGGTCGTGGATCTTCTTCACCACTCGCTCGACGGTGCCCGCGCGGCTGTAGAGCACGGGGCTGATCTGGACAGCGGCGACTTTGACAACGGTCATGAGGGACTCCTTCTCAATGTGCGGGTCACTGCGACCGGCGATTACGAGCATATGCTCCTATTTGGTCGAGGGCAACGAGTGTCCTGCCACCGCACCTGGCGGGAGCCCCCTACTCGACCGTTTCCCCGGGGGTGACCGCCATGTGCTCGGCGGTCGACCCGCGCGGCGAACGGGCAGGCGGCCGCATGGCTGTGGCAGTGCGAGCCGCTACGGCCTGACACCGTCGAACGCGACGGTCAGATGGCGCGGCCCGCGCAGCACCGCGTTCCGCCGGTAGGGCGGTGGATCCTCGACGAGACGCGGGCCTTCGAGCCGACGGGCGAGCTCGGCCAGCGCGATCTGCGCCTCCAGCCGGGCCAGCGGGGCGCCGAAACAGCTGTGGATACCGCTGCCGAAGCCGAGGTGCTGGATGTCCTTCCGGTAGGGGTCGAACCGGTCGGCGTCCGGGAAGCGCTCCGGATCCCTGTTGCCCGCCGCGAGGACGAGCCAGATCCTCGAACCTTTCGGGATGGTGACCCCGCGGACCTCGATGTCCGCGATGCAGGTGCGCTGCGGTACGAGCTGCACCGGCGGCTCGTAGCGCAGGAGTTCTTCCACGATGTTGACGGCCAGTCCGGGCTCCTCGCGCAGTCGCACCAGGTGCTCGGGATGGCGCAGCAGGGTGAGCATGCCGATGGTGATCAGATTGACGGTCGTCTCGTGGCCCGCGATCAGCAGCAGCACCGAGGTGCTGATGGCCTCCATCGTGGTCATCGGACCGTCGGTGCCGTGGCCCGTCGCCAGCTGCGACAGCATGTCCTGGCCCGGATTCCTCCTCCGCTGCTCCACCAGCCCCGCCAGATACATGCCCAGTTGCAGCCGTGCCTCCTGGGCGGTATGTCGGCTCTCCTCGCCGTTCGGGCCCGTGTCCGGATCCAGACCGGCGACGATCGGGTCGACCCAGGCCCGGAAACGCGGCTCGTCCTCGCGCGGCACGCCGAGCAGCCGGCAGATGACCGTGACGGGGAAGGGGTAGGCGAAGCGGTCGACCAGGTCGATCTGCGCCGCGTCCCGGAAGTCGTCGATCAGTCCGGTGACGATCTCGGCCAGCTCGCCGCGCATCGAGTCGATGCGACGAGGGCTGTGCGGCGGGCCGAAGGGCCGGTTGGCGATCCGCCGCAGGCGATCGTGCTCCGGAGGGTCGAGCCGGATGAAGCTGGGCGGCAGCCCCGTCGCCTCCACCCCGCCCGTCTCGTCGGCACCGGCGGCGGCGAGGTTGGCGGCGTCGGAGCTGATCCGGGGATCGTGGAGCAGACTGAGGATGTCCCAGTACGAACTGATGAGGTAGGGGCCGCCCACCTCGTCGTGCAGCACCGGCGTTCCGCGCAGCTTCTCGTACAGGGGATAGGGGTTGGCGCGATTGGCGTAGTCGGTGATCTGGTGCAGGAGCGAGGCGTGTGTCATGAGGCGTCCTTGAGGCGTGTGGTTCCCGGGCGGCCCGCGGCGGCGCGCGCCCGATTGGGCCGATGCCCGTCCTCGGCGGGTGGTTCGTGGGCGAGTGAGCGGCCGTACGAGCGGCGGCCGTCCTGCGAGAGGAATGCGCGCCTGCGGGTGTCCCCGGGACCGATGTCCGCCCCTTCGGCGCCCGGCCCGTCGGGGCACCGCCGCGCCGTGGGCGCTTTCGGGCGGCGGTCATCTCCTCTCCCGCCAGCATCGAAGGCCCGAGGGGGCCCCGCTCGCCGGGATGTGCCGAAGAGGTGACCCGTGGCGGACGCGGGTCAGGGCGTCCCCTCGGGGCTCGGCCGGGAGCGGCCGCCGGCCACGAGGATGTGGACACTGATGATCAGCGACCAGGCCGGGAACACCAACTCCGCCCAGGGGACGTTCGTCGCGACGAAGAGCAGCGTCAGTGCCGTGAGGAAGCCCAGCGCGGTGAGCCACCGCGGCAGCACCGCGAGACGTTGCCCGATCACGGACATGGAGCAGGTGAAGACCGCCGCCATCCGCATCGCGAACCCGACCATCAAGGTGTACGCCAAGTGGCGGCCGAAGTCCCAGGTCGGCGGGGCGGGAAGGCCCCCGGGCCGGTTAGTGGTGGCCAGCACGGCGTCGGCCGCCGCGGCCGCGGCGAACATCGTGGCGACGAAGACCAGCCCGCTGCCGAGGAAGACGGTGGCGAGGAACTTGTCCTCCGCGTCGCCGATGTGCGCCCGCATCACGCCGATGAACCAGAGGAAGAAGATGCCGGCGAACGGTACGAGCGCGAGTGCCGCCCTCACCGCGCTGCGCCGCGTGGGGTCGGGCAACCCTCCGCCGGTGGCCGCGTCGGCGCCCTGCGGGATGCCCAGCCGGATCAGCACGATGGCCGCGGCGAGCAGCAACGCGAAGACGACCCCGGCCAGGCCGGCGGCCCGCGGGGTCTCCAGTGCCTGCCGCCTCCGCGCCGTTGTCCTCATACGCGGCTCACTCCTCTCCGGGGCCCTGGCACCAGCAAGCCGCCGTCGAGGGGGCGCCGCCACCGGGGGCGGCCGAACGGCAGAGCGTAATGCCGCCCCGACCGCTGTGCGTGCGGGAGGAGCGGCGTACGGGAGGAGCGGTGTGCAGGAGAAGCGATGTGCGGGAGGGGTGACGGCCGGGTGCCGTGCGGGAGAAGCGGTGCCGGCCGGGTGCCGTCGCCGGTCCGGTGCGACCGGCGGCCCTACTCGCCCAGGCCGTCGAGCCACTTGAGGAGCAGATGCTGCTCCTCGGCGCCCAGTGAAGGGGCCGGGTTCCGACGCAGACGGGCGGCGAGCTGGGTCGCGGTGAGGGCCGTCGAACCGCCCTGCGCCTCCTTGGACGGCCGGCTGACGCAGCCGGCGAAGGTGGCGTCGCGCACCCTGGCCGAGAGGTCCGGATCGGTGTAGATGTCGGGGCGCACCAGCAGGGCGAGCGCGACGCCGATGTTGGCGGACATGATCTGCTGCGCGGCGATCTCCGGCGGCACCCGCAAGGTACCCGCCTCCGCGCACCGTTCGAGCGTCGCGGTGAGCAGCTTGAAGACGGTCCGGGGAGCGGCGGGCTGGCGCGCCAGCATGGGCGAGAACATCAGCCGGTAGATCGCCGGGTTCTCCAGAGCGAAGGCGATGTGGTCGTCCCAGCCGACGCGGAGGTCCTCGAGGGGGTCGTCGGTGGTCGCGAGCGCCTGTTTGCGCTGGACGTAGCGGTCGAAGCCGTGGTCCACGAGGGCGCTGAGCAGACCGGCCTTGTCGCCGAACAGCCGGTAGAGCACCGGTTGGCCCACTCCGACGGCCTCACACACGGCCCGCGTCGAGATGTCGTGTTCGGGCGATGCGGAGAGCTGCGTCTCGGCTGCGTGCAGCATCCGCAGACGGAGTTCTGACTGGTCGGTCATGTGATCACGCTACGGGATCGCGGGCCCGTGGTTGCAGGGGGAGGAGCCGTCGACGTCGCCGCACCAGGGGTGCGTATCAATGATTCATCAATGGTGTTGTCATTGATTCGATCGACTGTTATCGTCGATTACAGATTCCGGGGAGCGGTGATTACGCCGGCCCCTGAGACCCACCGTGCTGAGGAGAAGACAACTCATGAGCGACACCACGTCCCCCCGTGTAGCGCTGGTCACCGGCGGCTCCGGTGGTATCGGTCACGCCGTCGTGGAGCGCCTGGCCAGGGACGGTTTCGCCGTCGCCGTGCATTACGCCGGCAACAAGGACAAGGCCGACGACCTCGTCGAGGCGATCACCGCAGACGGTGGCCGGGCCATCGCCGTCGGCGGGGACGTCGCCGACGAGCAGGACATGGCCGCGGCGTTCGACGCCGTCGAGGCGGCGTTCGGCGGTATCGACGTCCTGGTGAACACCGCGGGCATGATGCGGCTGGGCCCGCTCGTGGAGCTGGACCTGGACCTGCTCGACCGTATGCACCGCACCAACATCCGCGGCACCTTCGTCGTCGATCAGCTCGCGGCCCGGCGGCTGCGCTCGGGCGGGGCGATCATCAACTTCTCCACCTCGGTGACCCGCGCGCAGTTCCCGAACTACGGGGCCTACGTGGCGAGCAAGGCGGCCGTCGAGGCGATCACCCTGATCCTCGCCCGTGAGCTGCGCGGCAGGGACATCACGGTCAACGCGGTCGCGCCCGGCCCGACCGCCACCCCGCTCTTCCTCGACGGCAAGGACGAGGCGACCATCGACCACCTCGCCAAGGCGGTGCCGCTGGAGCGTCTCGGCCGCCCCGAGGACATCGCCGAGAGCGTCGCCTTCCTCGCCGGACCCGCCCGCTGGGTCAACGGCCAGGTCCTCTTCACCAACGGCGGTCTCGCCTGACGCGCGGCCCGCGTCACCGTCCCACCTCACCGGCACCACTCACACGACGAACACGAAGAGGAAGAACACTCATGAGCGAGAAGCAGGTCATCGTCATCACCGGGGCCTCCAGCGGCTTCGGCAACCTCGCCGCCCGCGCGCTCGCCCGCGCCGGCCACGTCGTCTACGCCGGCATGCGCGCCACGGCCGACCGCAACGCCCCGCGTGTCGAGGAACTCGCCGAGCTCTCCCGGGCCGAGGGCATCGATGTGCGCGGCACAGAGATGGACGTACAGGACCAGGGTTCCGTGGATGCGGCCGTGGAGCGGATCGTGGCCGAGCAGGGCCGCCTCGACGTGGTGGTCCACAACGCCGGCCACATGGTCCTCGGTCCCACCGAGGCGTTCACCCCGGAGCAGCTGGCGCAGGTCTACGACGTCAACGTGCTCTCGACCCAGCGGGTCAACCGGGCGGCCCTGCCGGTACTGCGCAAGCAGGGCTCGGGCCTGCTGGTGTGGGTGGGGTCCTCCTCCACCCGTGGTGGCCACCCGCCGTTCCTGGCCCCGTACTTCGCGGCGAAGGCCGGCATGGACGCCCTTGCCGAGAGCTATGCGGCCGAGCTGATCAAGTTCGGTGTCGACACGGTGATCGTCGTGCCCGGCGCGTACACCAGCGGTACCAACCACTTCGCCCACTCCGGCACCCCGGCGGACACCGAGCGTGCCGCGGAGTACGACGAGCGCTACGGAGCCCTGCGGGACAGCATGGCGCAGGCACTCGCCGACATCTTCCCGGCAGGGCGCACGGCGGACGAGGTCGCCGAGGCGATCGTGGACGTGGTGGACCTGCCCGCCGGCCGACGGCCGTTCCGTGTCCATGTGGACCCGAGCAAGGACGGCAGCGAGGTCGTCTCCGTCGTGGCCGACCGCATCCGTGCCGAGTTCTACCACCGCATCGGCATCCAGGAACTGCTCACCGACGGAGCGGCCCTGTAGACACGTACGCCGCGGGAGGCTGTGGGGCGAGCCGGGGGACCGGTCTCGCCCCACGACGCTGCTGCTCCCGGTGCCGACCGCCGTTCCGGCGGGCGGGGACGGCGCCCACCTGACGCCTCTGTCCTGCCTGGGCCGCCGGTTCATGAACACCGGGTTCATGTCAGGACTGCGGGCCGTGGGCACTACGGCGGCGCTCGTCGGCGTGGACGGGGCGCCCGCCTTCGAGACCGCGGTCCGAGGAGACGGAGCGGCGGTGACCGGCCGCCGTCCGCCAACCGGGCCGTGCCCTCGGCCCCGGTGTCGAGGAAGGCAACGCACCCTCCTGACCGCGCTGAGCGGGCTGGTGGCACAGGCCCTGGAACGGGCCCGCCTGTACGACGCCGAACACAGCCGCGCGAAGTCTCTGCAGCGCGGACTGCTGCCCAGGTCACTGCCCCGGCTGCCGGCGGTGACCGCGGCCGCGTCCTACCTCCCCGCGAGCGAGGGTGCGGCAGTGGGCGGTGACTGGTACGACCTGATACCCCTCTCTGCCGACCGGGTCGCCATGGTGGTCGGCGACGTGATGGGACATGGCATAGCCGAGGCGGCCACCATGGGTCGGCTGCGTACGGCGGTGCACACTCTCGCCGACCTGGAGATGCCGCCGGACGAGATGTTCGGCCACCTCAACGACCTGGTGAAAGAGCTGGGTGACGACTCCCACGTCACCTGTCTGTACGCGGTGTACGACCCGGTGAGCCGTATCTGCACCTTCTGCCTGGCGGGCCATCCTCCGCCCGTCGTCGTCCATCCCGACGGCACGCTGCACCGGCCGGTACTGGTCGCCAATCCGCCTCTCGGAGCGGCCGAGCCGCCCTTCGACACCCAGGAGCTGCGTCTGCCGGAGCAGTGCGTTCTCGTCTTCTACACGGACGGACTGCTGCGGTCCGTCGACCGCGACGCGGACGAAGGTGTCGCACTGCTGGTGAGCGCGGTGGCTGACGCCCTGGAGGAGACCTCGTACTTCTCCCGGGCATGTGACGGCGACGGCGGAGCGTGCCTGGGCCGGCTGTGCGACATCATCACGACGCAACTGACGCAGGACCGGCCGCGGGCCGTCGACGACGCGGCACTGTTCCTCACCCACACCCGGGTGACCGCGCCCGACGACGTCCGTCGTGGGCGCTGACCGAGAGCCCCAGGGCGGCGTCGGAGTCACGCGAGCTCGTGCGACGGCAACTGGCCCGCTGGAGGCTCAACGACCTGGAACCCACCACGGAGATCGTCGTGAGTGAGCTGGTCGGAAACGCGATACGGCACGCGAAGGGACCGCTGCGCCTGCGTCTGCTGCGCAGCGGATCGCTCATCTGCGAGGTGTACGACGGCAGCCTCACGACCCCGCGCATCCGGCGGGCCACGCAGATGGACGAGGGCGGACGGGGACTGCATCTGGTGTCCGCGCTCTCCCGGCGCTGGGGCACCCGGTATCTGGACGACGGCAAGTGCATCTGGGCCGAGCAGGAACTGACACCGGGCAGCGCTCACCGGATCTGAGCCGTTCCGCCCGGCAGGGCTCCGTCCCGCTCCCCTACGCGCCGCGTTCCGGCTGAACCCCGGCTTCGGGTGCCGCAGCCGGTTCGGGCCTGTCGGCGGTGGTGTAGAAGACGGATGTGCCCTGCTTGCCGCGCTGGGCCTGGTTCTTCGCCACGAGTCCCTCGAGCGTGGTGCGTACGACCGTCGTCCTGATGTCGCGCTCGGGGTGTGCCTGGCCGAGTGCGCCGGCCACTTCGGCCGCGGAACGCGGTTCGTCCAGTGCGGACAGATGGCCGCGGACGAGTTCGACGAGCGTGGGCTGCGCCGCCTTCGTGGCCGGGGCCTTGCCGGCGGGCTTCTTCCCGCCCCGCTTCCCGGCCGGCGCCCGGCCGGAGGCGGCGTCGGCCGTCTTGGCGCGCGTACGCTTCCCGGCGCTCGGCTCGGCGGACTCCTTCTCACGCGGCGCGGGCACCGCGGCGCCGATCCCGGTGGCCGTGGGCCCCTCCGGTGCGGGGGAGACGCCGAGCGCCTGCTGCATGTTCACCAGCATCGCGTGGTCGTGCCTGAGCGCGGCCAGCAACTGCTGCAGTGCTTGGATCTCGCCGTTGACGCGGTCCTGTTCCTTGACGTTGTGCTCGAGGTCACCGGTCACCTGTGCGGTGTACTGCGCTGTCAGTTCCGTGCGGGTGGTGGTGCTCTCCGACATGGTGTCGACCCTTTCCTCGGTTCACCGGCCGGGACGGAGGACTGTCGGGCGTAGAGCGGAACACGCCCGCGCTTCCGGCCTCGTGTTCAGGTGGCGGCAACGTAACTGCCGTGCAATGTCTCGGTGTACAGATACTACGTACGAGTGCAGCCGAATTGTTCCGCTCTGGTGATGATTTCGCCCTCCGCGGGAGCAGAGGTGACTACGGCGAAGCGCACGGTGCGCTCCGGACAAAGACCTCAACGCGGCC
>Ga0102590_1001179_pt1 | contig 41900 bp, 37 predicted proteins | sample AraplaMF_Col_mMF_FD_76859 | JGI IMG/M metagenome (GOLD analysis project Ga0102590, IMG submission 76859) | Arabidopsis root microbial communities from the University of North Carolina, USA - plate scrape MF_Col_mMF | ecosystem: Host-associated > Plants > Roots > Endosphere | place: USA... | reverse complement strand
TCCAGGACGATCACGTCGTACGGCTCGTGCACGGCCCGCCAGAGCCCCTCGACGCCCTCGTACACGACATCGGCGACGAAGCCCTCCTCGGCGAGCCCATCAACGATCGCCTCGGCGAGCCCCCGTTCGTCCTCGATCACCAGCACTCGCACGGGCCGACCTCCCCTCCACCCTACGGAGAGGTCCTCAACGCCGCGCGCCGACGGGCCGCGGCGATCTCGGGGCGACTGCGGTGCCGATGGCGTCGGATCTCTCAGGCTCCTCTCAGCGGCGCTGCAGCAGTCTTGAGCCGACGGAAGCGCGAGGGCTTCCGCGCCTGTCAGAGAAGGAGAGACCCGATGACGAACGTCCGACGCAGGGTCGCACTGATCGCCGGCACGATGCTGCTGGCCGGCGCGGCGAGCAGTGGGGTCGCCCTGGCGAGCACCCCGACGGCGGCGCCCACCACGGTCCAGACGGCCTGGGCCCAGCACGGAGGCCATGGCGGCCACGGACACTACGGCGGCCACGGCCACCACGGAGGTCACGGCCACCACGGCGACCATCGCGGCTACGGCCGGTAGGACCGCATCGATTCGTCGCCCGGTGCCGGTTCGCGCCGTGACGCGCGAACCGGCACCGGCACGTCAGGCCGCCCGTCGCGACCGGCCCCGGTGGTCCCGCACGATGTCCGCGTACAGGTGCCCGGTGCCCTTGATCGTGCGGACCTGCGTTTGGTAGTCGACGTGGACGAGGCCGAAGCGCTTGTCGTAGCCGTACGCCCACTCGAAGTTGTCCAGCAGCGACCAGGCGAAGTAGCCGGCCAGCGGCGCGCCCTTGCCTGCCGCCGACGCGCATGCCGCGAGGTGCTGCACCAGGTAGTCCTGGCGCTCGGGGTCGTCCACGGTGCCGTCGGGGCGCACGACGTCGGGGAAGGAGGAGCCGTTCTCGGTGACGTACAGCCTGCGCGCGCCGTACTCCTCGGTGAGGCGCAGCAGCAGCGTCTCGATGCCGCTCGCGTCGATCTCCCAGTCCATGCCGGTGCGCGGCACACCGTCCAGGCGCAGCGAGCGGGCGTGCGGGACCGGCCCGTCCGGGTCGTCGGCGACGGTGGCCGGGAAGTAGTAGTTGAGCCCCAGCCAGTCCAGAGGTGCGGCGATCGTCTCCAGGTCGCCCGGGCGCTCGGGGAGCTCGACGCCGTAGAACTCGCGCATGTCCGCCGGGAATCCGCGGCCGTGTACCGGGTCGAGCCACCAGCGGTTGACATGGCCGTCCATCCGGCGCGCCGCGGCCCGGTCCTCCGGGCTGTCGGTGGCGGCGTGCACGGTGGAGAGATTGTTGACGATGCCGATCGCCGCGTCCGGTACGGCGGCGCGGATGGCGGCGGTGGCCAGGCCGTGGCCGAGGAGCAGGTGGTACGAGGCACGGACCGCGGCGGTCAGATCCGTCAGGCCCGGGGCCATCTTGCCCTCGAGGTGGCCGATCCAGGCCGAGCACAGCGGCTCGTTGAGCGTCGTCCAGTGGGTGACGCGGTCGCCGAGACGTTCCGCGACCACCGAGGCGTACGCGGCGAAGTGCTCGGCGGTGTCCCGCTCGGTCCAGCCGCCGCGGTCCTGGAGCACCTGAGGCAGGTCCCAGTGGTACAGGGTGACGGAGGGGGTGATGCCCGCCTCCAGCAGACCGTCGATCAACTCGTCGTAGAAGGCGAGGCCCTTGGCGTTCACCGGGCCGTCGCCGCCCGGGACCACCCGGGGCCAGGCCACGGACAGCCGGTAGGCGTTGGTGCCGAGCTGCTTCATCAACCCGACGTCCTCGCGCCAGCGGTGGTAGTGGTCGCAGGCGACGTCGCCGTTGTCGTCACCCGCGATCTTTCCAGGAGTGTGCGAGAACGTGTCCCAGATCGAAGGCGAACGGCCGTCCTCGGCGACGGCCCCCTCGATCTGGTACGCCGATGTGGCCGTGCCCCACAGGAAGTCGTGCGGGAGCGCGGCGAGGTCGATGCGTTCGGACACAGAAGCCCTTTCAGGTATAGGCGTGTCGGTCACTTCACGGCTCCGGCGGTGAGCCCGGTGACCAGGTAGCGCTGCAGCAGCAGGAAGCCCGCGACCACGGGGACGCTCACGACGAGCGAGGCGGCCATGATCTGGTTCCAGTAGACGTCGTTCAGCGTGGAGTAGCCCTGGAGCCCGACGGCGAGGGTGCGGGTGGTGTCGTTGGTCATCACCGAGGCGAAGAGCACCTCGCCCCAGGCGGTCATGAAGGCGTAGACGGCGACGGCGACGATGCCGGGGATCGCGGCCGGCACGACGATCCGGAAGAGGGCCCCGAGCGGCCCGCAGCCGTCCACCAGTGCCGCCTCGTCCAGATCACGCGGCACCGAGTCGAAGTACCCGATGAGCATCCAGATCGAGAAGGGCAGCGAGAAGGTGAGATACGTCAGGATCAGCCCGCCGCGGGAGCCGAACAGTGCGATTCCGGTGGCGTTGCCGATGTTGACGTAGAGCAGGAAGAGCGGGAGCAGGAAGAGGATGCCGGGGAACATCTGGGTGGACAGCACGGTGACCGTGAACACCCGCTTGCCGCGGAAGTTGTAGCGGCTGACCGCGTACGCGGAGAACACCGCGATGATGACCGAGCAGATCGTCGCGGCGCCCGCCACGACCAGCGAGTTCACGAAGTACCGGGCCAGCGGGACGGTCGACCAGATGTCGATGTAGGGGCGGAAGGTGAGGCCGCTCGGCAGCCACCTGAACTTCCCCGTGACGTCCGCCAGCGGCTTCAGCGAGCTGGAGATCATCACATAGACCGGCACCAGTACGAAGACCGTGAGCAGCGTGAGGAAGATCCCCCGGGACCACAGGAAGGACCGGGGCGGGGCCATCGGCGAACGCGGTGTCCGCGAGGTGAGCGGCGGCTGCGGCGCCCTGGTGGTGCTAGACATCGGCCGTCTTCCTTCCGCGGGAGGTGAGCAGCAGGTAGACGCCCGTCACGACGAGCAGGAACAGCAGCAGCAGGACCGACATGGCGGAGCCGGTGCCGAAGTTCCAGGTGACGAACGAGGCCTGGTAGATGTGGACCGAGATGAGGTCCGCGGCCTCCGGTGCGGCCTTGCCGAACAGGACGTACGGCGTGTTGAAGTCGTTGAACGTCCACAGGAACAGCACCAGGATCAGCACCTGGTTGACCGGGCGCAGTGACGGCAGCGTGATGCGGCGGATCTGCTGCAACATTCCGGCACCGTCGAGTGCGGCGGCCTCGTACAGCTCCTTGGGGATGTTCTGCAGGCCGGCCATGACGATGAGGAAGGCGAACGGCCAGCCCTTCCACACCGACACCACGAGCAGCGCGACGAAGCTGTTGTCGCCGATGAGCCAGAAGGAGGGCTTGTCGGTGAGGTGCAGCTGGTCGTGCAGGACGTGGTTCACCAGGCCGTTGTCGTGCTGGAACATGAACACCCAGGTGATGACGGCCGCGTACACGGGCAGCGCGTACGGGACCAGGAAGAGTGCGCGCAGCAGGCCCCGGCCGCGGAAGGTGTCCTGCATGAAGACGGCGGCCGCCGTGCCGATCAGCCAGCACAGGCCCACCGAGAGCAGGGTGAAGCCCACGGTCACCAGGAACGAGTGGAGCAGCGCGTCGCCCACGGGGGCGTTGAAGTCCAGCGAGACCTTGTAGTTGTCGAAGCCAGACCAGGGCGCGGTGCCCCAGTCGCGGATGTAGAACTGCGTGAGCTCCTTGAAACTCATCACGATGCCGATCACCATCGGCACCAGGTGGACCAGGAGTTCGAGCAGCAGGGCGGGCAGGAGCAGCAGGTAGGGCAGTCCGATGCGGCGGATCCGCCCGGTGCGGCGCGGGCTGCGCGCCGCACCGGGGGAGTTCTTGCGCACCGTCCGCTCGCCGGTGTCGGCCGAGGCGGTCGTGGTGGTCATGTTGGTGCCCGTGCTCACTTCGTCGGCATCTGCTGCTGGGCCTTCTGGAGCTTGGCCTTCACCGACTCGGTGGTCACCGGCCGTCCGGCCGCGGCGTCGGCGAACAGCTCCTTGACGGCCGTACCGACCGCCGTCTCGAACTGGGACTCGTCGGCGACCTGCGGGAGCGCCGAGGCGCTCTTGGCGAGGGTGTCCTTCAGCACGGCGTTGGACGGCGAGGTGAACGCGGAGTCCTCCTGCGCGGCCTTGACCGGCGGGATGGAGCTGTAGGCCGTGTTGAGGACCTTCTGCTCCTCGTCACTGGTCATGAACTTCACGAACTTCGTGGCCCCGTCGAGGTTGTGGCTGTTCTTGAAGACGGCCAGGTTGATGCCCGCGACCATCGAGTTGACCTGGTTGCCGGTACCGGGGGTGCCGGACTGCACGGGCACCGGGGCGATGCCGTACTGGTCCTCGCTCATGCCCTGCGACTTGAGGTTGGCGGCCGCGGACTGCCACAGCAGCATCGCCTGCTTGCCCTTGGCGAAGTCGCTCACGGACTGGTTCTGCGCGTACTCCGCGTTGCCCGTCGGGATGACCTTGTCCTTGGCCATCAGATCGACGTACTGCTTGACGGCCGCCACCACGCCGTCGCTGGTGAAGTCGGCCTTGCCGTCGGGGGTGAAGAAGTCTGCGCCGTGCTGCTTGCCGAAGACGAAGACGTGGTGGATGTTCTCCGACAGGTTCGAGCCCTCGGCGCCGAGCACCGACTTGCCCTTGGCGGAGATCTTCTTGCCGTCGGCGATCAGCTCGTCCCAGGTGACCGGCGGCTTGGCGATACCGGCATCGGCGAAGATCTGCTTGTTGTAGTAGAGCGCGTACGCCATCGAGTACAGCGGTACGGCCGCCGGGTCCTTGCCCTCGGCTCCGGTCGAGCCGAGCGCCGAGTCGACGAAGCGGTCCTTGCCGCCGATCTTCTCGAAGTTCTTGGCGTCCCACGGCAACAGTGCGCCTGTGGCCTGCAGGGAGGCGCTCCAGGTGTTGCCGATGTTCAGCACGTCGGGGCCCTGACCGGAGGTGGTCGCGGTCAGGATCCGGTTCAGCAGGTCAGACCAGGGGACAACCTCCAGCTTGACCTTGATTCCAGTCTGCTTCTCGAACTTGTCGAGTTCGGGCTGGAGGACCTTCTTGTCGACCTCGATGCTGGCGCCCTGGTTGGAGGCCCAGTAGGTCAGTGTCTTGGGCGAGTCGTTCGACCCACCGCCCGTAGACGAACCGCCTCCGCAGGCCGAGGCGGCAAGGGCGAGAGACATGGTGACGGCGCCGACGGCCGCGGCTCGGATGCTGCGCATGGCTCCTGGTGTCCCTTTCCGGGAGTCGTGTACGCCGAGGAAGGCTTCGGATGACACACGTTCGACTTCCGAAACCCTCACGGCTTAATTTAGGACGTGAGTTAAACCCCGCGCGAAACCCACGTCAAGGGATCCGGCAGGGGTTAATCGCCGGCGGGCCGCGACGCGGGCGGCCCGGTGGGCGCGGTTCGACCTCCACAGGGCATGTGACCTGCGACGGAGGGAGGGACCCGGCGTACTGCAACGGTTGGGTCTCGACGGGCCGACGGACCCTGGTCCGAGCCGCCGCCGCGGCCCGGCCGGGAGGGCCGTCCGGCGGGAACACGTCGGCAACCTCTGACGGATCTCCGACCGTCGCTCGCGGCGCTGCTTTCAAGCTGCTGAGACGGCTCCCGGACGGAACGGTGAAGCAGGCCTTACACCGTTCACTTCATGAACCCGCGTGCCCGCGGCTGACGGAGCGTGCCCCGGCCGTCGCCGGGGCACGCTCCGTCAGCGCTCCAGGAAGTCGAAGAGCTCCTCCCAGCGACGGGTGATCACTTCGGGGGCGAAGCGCCGCACGTTCTGCCGCGCCTTCTCCCCCATCGTGTCGCGGAGACTCTCGTCGGACATCAACCGCACCAGATGACGTGCGAGTTCGGAGGTGTTGCCGTGCCGGGCCAGCAGCCCGTCCTCACCGTCGGCGACGATCTCGCGCACCCCGGGAGAACAGTCGAAGGCGGCACACGGCACCCCGCAGGCCATCGCCTCGAGGAGGACGAGCGGAAAGCCCTCTCCGCGCGAGGACTGCACGAACACCGACGACCGCGCGAGCGCCGCGGTGACATCGTCGGTCCGCCCCGCCCACTCCACCGAGTCGTCGAGCCCGAGCTCCGTGCACTGCTGCCGCAGCACGCCCTCGTGTTCCCCCGAGCCGTAGATGCGCAGGATCCAGCCGGGCTGTCGCGGTGCGGCCTCGGCCCAGACGTCCAGCAGCAGGTCGACGCCCTTCGCATGGCTGAGCCTGCCGATGCTGGCCACCACCTTCTCGGTGCGCGGCGAGGGGGCGACGGGCGTCAGCGGCAGCGGATTCGGCATGAAGCCGACGTTGTTGAGGCCCTCCGCCACCCAGCGGTCGGCGTCCTCCTGGGTGAGGACCAGCAGCCGGTCCACGTCCTTGTAGTGACTGCGCACACGCGCGAAGCGCGACGAGCGCCTGGAGGCGTCGAAGGATTCATGGCTCATACCGATCACCGGATGCCCGGCGGTGTCCGCGAACGCCACCCACTCCATCGCCCAGACCTGCGTCACGACGATCACCGCTCCGGAGGCCGCGGCCCGGAACAGCCGGGACATGCGTTCGGCGGCGACGCGCATGTCCGCCTCCTGGCGCCGGACGACCGGATCGATGCGGCCCAGGGGGAAGCGGGGCCTGCGCCGGCCCGGGGGCCGGCGGTCGTACAGGGTGAGCGTCTCGAACGGCGGATCCTCGCCGATGTCCATCGCCACCTCGGGCGGGGCGATGCCGATGATCCGGACCCGATGGCCGCGCTCCGCGAGCAGCCGGGCCATCTGGGCCTGCCAGCGGCCCACGCCGCCGAGCTCGTTGACCTCGTTGGCGACGAAGAAGATCTCACGCTGCGTCATCGGGCCTCTCCCGCAGGGCCGAAGAAACGGTCCACGATGCGAGCCGCCGCGTCCCCGCGATCGTACTCGCCGTACTTGTCCACGAACTCCTTGAGCTGCGCCTCGTACTGGGTGACCACCGCGGGCAGGTCCGACACCGCGGCGAACAGTTCGTCCTCGGTACGCGCGACCGGGCCGGGAGCCTCCTGAAGCAGGTCGAAGTACGTGCCGCGCATGTCCTCGGAGTACTCCTCCCAGTCGTAGGCGTAGAACACGAGCGGCCGGCGCAGCAGTGCGTAGTCGAACATCACGGAGGAGTAATCGGTGATCAGGGCGTCGGCGAGCAGCAGGAGCGGGGTGATGTCCGGTTCACCGGTCACATCGAGGACCCGGTCCGCCACCGACGGCGGCAGAGCGACCCGGTTCAGGTAGTGGGAACGCACCAGCAGGGTGTACCGGTCACCGAAGCGCTCGGCGAACCGTTCCACGTCGAAGGGGAATTCGAAGGCTCTGACCGCGCCGTCGGGGCGGGCGCGGAACGTCGGCGCGTACAGCACCACACGCCGGTCCGGGCGGACACCGAGGCGTTCGGCGAGCCGACGCAGTTCCGCGTCCGGAGCGCGATGGTCACGGGCCGCCCGCACAAGAACGTCGTTGCGGGGATACCCGGTGCGCAGCAGTTTCTCCTCGGGGAGGCGGTAGGCCCGGCCCAGGGTGCGGACATCGTGCTCGCTGCGGACCACGAAGTGGTCGAAGCGGTCCAGCGCCTCTTGGTAGGAACGCTGTTCCTGCTCCGACATCACCCGGTGGGTGGGCTCGTCGAACCCCATCCGTTTCAGGGCCGAACCGTGCCACGTCTGGATGTACGTGGTCTCCGGGCGTTTGGCCAGCCGCAGCGGGAAGCCCTGGTTGTCGATCCAGAACTCGGCCTGCGCCAGCGCCCTCAGGTAGCGCCAGGACCACCGGCGGACGAGTTCGGCGTCCTCGGGGAACCCCTCGGGCCTCGCGCCCGAGTAGGACCAGATGGCGGTGACGGGCAGCCGGCGACGGCGCAGTTCCTCGTGGACGGCCCGCGGACTGTCGCTGTACTGCCGGCCCAGATGGCTCTCGAAGACGACGGTGCCCTTGCGGACCGGGAGCAGCCGGAGCATGCGGTGGTACACCTGGACCTTGCGCGCGCCGGAGGCCAGGTCCCTTCTGACGGCCCGGAGCATGCGGTAGGAGCCCTTGACCGTCCTCGCCGCCGGGCCCTGCAGATTCCGGTCCACGACGGCCCGGCCGTGCCGGGCCGCGGTGCCCTGCTGGGTGAGCCGGAAGGCGAGATGCCCCTTGGCGGAGACCTGGGGTTCGAGCCGGTCGGCCACGAGCCGGCTGAGCCGGGGCTGCACGGGCACGGACGCGGCGTTCTCCAGGTCGACGCGACCGGCCGTGAGCCGGGTGGTCGTCCTCTTCCCGTCGGCCGTCAGATGCATCCGCACGTCCCACACCTCGTCGACGACGCCGAGCGGCCGGAACCGCGCCGACAGCGGGACGACGGCCTGCCACGTGATCCTTTCGCCCTCATGACGCACCGTCCGCACCGGGAACCGGAACATCTGCAGACTGCGGCGGCGGGCCCGGAACTCCAACTCGGCGGTGAGGTCCGCGTCGGCGGCGACCGTGTGCAGTGGATTGACCATCGCGCCCTCGAGCACCACCAGATCCCCGCGCACGGCGTAACCGGTGAGCAGATTGCGCAGGAACATCCCCTCCAGCGGCTTGCCGTGGTGGCCGAGGCCCGTGACGTCCATGACCGCCCGCGCCTTCGGGTCGTCCAGGTACTGGTCGCACCAGTAGACGCGGCCCTCGCGCTGGACGAGCGGAGCGGAGATCTTGTTCCGGTTGATCAGCGTGTCCACGGCCGGCATCAGATTTTCCCAGTCCTCCCGCATCAGCAGGTGGGCACAGATCGCGTGCACCCGGTCCAGCTCGGCGTACGCCTCCTCCGGGAAGTCCTGAACGTAGCCACGCGCCAGCTCGGCGAAGCGGTGCCGGTAGTCGTCGTCGAGGAAGGGCAGTTCGCGCAGGTAGAGGACGAGGTCGTGCTTGAGGAACTTGATGTCCTTGTGCAGCTTGAGCCCGTCGAGTCCGCGTTGGTCCAGCACGGCGTCGATCCGGCGGTGGATCTCCAGCCGGTCCGTGAAGTTGTTGATCTCGTGGCGCCGGTTGCTGATCGACTTGGTGGTGGACTTCTCCACCACATGCCAGAAGTAGACGGTGTTGGGGATCAGCGTGATCCGTCCGGCGGCCAGATAGGCCTGTGCCGAGAACAGCAGGTCCTCGTAGTGGATGCCGCGCGGGAAGGTGAGCTCGTTCTCGACGAGGAACTCACGCCGGTAGCACTTGTTGGTCGACAGGGTGTCGAAGACGAACAGGTCCGGCAGCTCGGCGATGGACTCGACGGTCCGTGTGGACCGGTACAGCCACGGGTACCAGGGGACCCTCTTGTCGTGCCTGCTGTCGGTGTGCACCCGGACGCAGAGTCCGGAGACCAGATCGGCACCGGTGCGGTCGGCCGCTTCGAGCATGTTGCGGCAGGCATTGGGTTCGAGGGTGTCGTCGCTGTCCAGGAACATCACATAGCGCCCGCGCGCCACGGCCAAGCCCTGGTTGCGGGGCTCTCCGCAGCCGCCGCTGTTCTCCGCCAGCCGGCTCGCGCGCACGCGGCCGGGGTGACCGAGGGCGAGTTGCTGCGCGACACCGTAGGAGCCGTCGGTCGAGCAGTCGTCGACGACGATCACTTCGACGTTGCGCAGTGTCTGGTCGAGTACGGAGCGCACTGCTGCCGGGAGGCGCCGGGCATCGTTGTACACGATGACGACGACGCTGATGTCCGGCACCGCGGCGCCTGCCTCGGGGGTATCGATCGACACGGCCACCTCTCGTCTCGGATTCGGCTCTCCGGACGGCGGACCTGTCCCCGCCGCGGATCGGCGGCGTTCCGCGAGGGCATCCCGCGGACAGGGTGCGTCCGGGTTCGGCACGGGCCGGCGGCCCCGCACCCTGCAGGGTCGCCGTGTTGCGACTCACCGCGGCCAGAGCGGTGCCCCACCTCCTTTCTTCCACGCTACGTGAGGACGCGGCCACGGAGATCCCGCGGCGCAGTCGGCGTGTGCCGATGCGGCGCCGCCCCGCCGGAACGGCGCGGCGGACGGCCGGGGCGCCGGTGTGCCGGGCATCAGCGGGCCCGGCGTTCGCAGGTGCAGCGCGCCGTGGCGACCGCCTTGCGCGACGGCGCCCCCGAGCCCCGGGGGGCCGTTCCGTGCGCGAAGGCGGCGGCCACCGCGTTCTCCCGTGCCGCCTCGCGCAGCGACGGCGGAACCGCCCGTCCCCGGAGACCGGCGGCCTCGTCCGGAGCCGGCCGGCCGACGGCACACACGGCGATCACCGTCGTACGGTCGGTCACACCGAAGGGCAGGTGGGCGCGCGCGCCCGTCCCGTCCGTGCTCCCGGCGACGGGCGGCAGCCCTTCCGGGCCGGGCATCCCGCGCTCCCGCCGGGCCAGGGACGTGCCCTGGCCCGGCGGCGGGTCGGCGGGGAGCCCGGCACCGTGAACGGCGCGCTGTCCGGTGAGTTGGGTCATCGTGCGGTCCTGAAGGGAGGGGGACTGCATTGTCTTCCCCGTGCCCCGCTCGTGTACCTCCCGCACGCCCGAGCGGACCAAGCCCTTCACCTGATCGTCGGACCGGGTCGGTGGCTGCCGGTGCCGAGGAGCCGCGCGGCCACCGGTTTCCCTAGGGCCTGGAGCCGCTCTCCGCGACGGCCCGCAGAGCCTGGTGGAACCCGGTGTTCACCGCGAGCAGACCGCCGTCGACGTGCAGCGCCGTTCCCGTGATCCACGCGGCGTCCCGTGAGGCGAGGAACGCGACGGCGGCCGCGATGTCCTCCGGTTCCCCGACCCGGCCCAGCGGGTAGAGCCTGCTCACCGCGTCCAGTTCCGCGTCACGGCCTTCCCACCCGGTGGTGCGGACCGTACCGGGCACCACGAGGTTGACCCGGACGCCGCGGGGGGCCGCGTGTCCGGCGAGAGTGCGGGTGAGGGACGCAAGGCCCGCCTTCGCGGCGCTGTAGGCGTGGTTGCCGAAGTCCTGGGCGCCGTTGACCGAGCCGATGTTGACGATGGCTCCGCGCCCCGACGCGACGAGGTGCGGCAGCGCCGCGCGGCTGCAGCGGTACGCGCCGGTCAGGGTCCGGTCGATGTCGCGGGCCCACACCTCGTCGGACTCGTCCTCGAAGAGCGCGGCGTCGGGGGTGCAGCCGTAGGCGTTGTTGACCAGGACGTCCAGCGTGCCGAAGACCTCGACGGCATGGGCGACCGCCGCCTCCACGTCGTCCCGGTCCGTGACGTCGCACCGGAACGCCTCGGCCCGCGCACCCTGCTCGCGCAGCACCCCCGCGGTCTTCTCGCCCTCCGCGGCGTCCACGTCGGCGACGAGTACGGCGGCACCCTCCTGAGCGAGGCGCCGTGCGGTCGCGGCGCCGATGCCGCGCGCCGCGCCGGTGATCAGGATGCCGTACCCCTCGAACCGCCCCATGTGATCCATGTCGCAGACGCTACAGCGCCGACGGGCGGAGAGCGCCGGTCAGGACGGGGTCGCCGTCGGGGACGCGGGCACCCCCAGGAACTCCTCCCAGCCGCCGGTCGGCGACTGTCCCGGATTGAGGGTCCGCAGTTTCCCGAGGACGGCGGGGTCCTGCGCCTCCAGCCACTGCACCAGCTGCCGGAAGGACACGAAGCGCACGTCGTCGTACTGCGCCATCCGCCCGATGGCCTCCTCCACGGCATCCATGTAGATACCGCCGTTCCAGCGCTCGAAGTGGTTGCCGATGAAGAAGGGCGCCCGGTTGGTGTCGTGTGCGCGCCGGAACCCGGCCAGATACGTGTCGCGGGCCTGGACGCGCCAGGCGTCGTACTGCGCGCTGTCGCCCAGCGGGTTACCGGCGGACTGGTTGGCCATGATGTTGTAGTCCATCGACAGGACCTGGAAGGAGTGGCCGGAGAACGGTATGGACTGCAGGGGGAAGTCCCAGATCCGCCCGCCCTGCACCTTCCCGGGCCAGATCTGCAGGCCGCCGGGCGAGCTGGCGTCGTACTTCCAGCCGAGCGCCGCCGCGGTGGGCAGCAGGTTGCCCTGGCCCTCCAGACACGGGGTGCGACCGCCGATCAGCTCCTTGCGGTAGTCGAAGGGCAGCGGGTCGAGGTCCGTGAAGCCGGTGTTGGTCTTCCATTCGGTGACGAAGCTCATCGCCTGGTCGATCTCGCTCCTCCACTCGGCCGGCGACCAGTTGCGCACCCCGTCGGCACCGCAGAAGTGACCGTTGAAGTGGGTGCCGATCTCGTGCCCCTCCAGCCAGGCCGCGCGCACCTGCTGAAGCGTGGCGTGGATGTGCCGGTCGGCGAGGTAGCCGATCGCGGAGGCGCCGACCGCGTGCCGCGGCGGGCGGTAGAGGTCCTTCTTGGACTCGGGCAGCATGTAGATGCCGCTGAGGAAGAAGGTCATCGACGCCCCGTGGTCGGACGCGACCTTGCGGAAGCGGGAGAAGAGCTGGTTGCTGAGTTCACCGGCGCCGTCCCAGGAGAACACCACGAACTGCGGGGGCCGCTGACCGGGCTTCAGCCGCTCCACCGTGGGCTGGTGCGGCTGCGCGCCGGTGTCGGCGGTGGAGCCGTCGCCGATCGGTTTCAGCGGCCGGGCCTCGACGGTGCCCTTGCCGCCGGCGGAGCCCCCGCCGCCCTCGGTGCTCCCCCCGCCGACCGACCAGCCGCCGGGAGCACAGGCGGACAGTGCCCCCAGGGCGCCCGCCGTCGCCCCGGCCGTCAGCAGACGCCTGCGTGTGATGCCGTTCATCGTCGTCCCCGTTTCCTCGTCGCGCGGCTCCCGGAAGGAGGAGCCCTCTGCGGTGTGGGTCGACGGGTTCGATGAGCGGGGAGCGGCGGAAAGATCGCAGAGCCGGGGACGTGTTGCCGTCCTGTGACAACCGCTGCGGTTCCATGACGAACCCCGCTGCCGGCGAGCGGACAGCGGGGTCGGGGGAAGAGGGGTCAGGCGCCGGTACCGGCGCTGAAGACGGTCAGGGACACCGTGGAGGAGTTGCCCGAGACGGGGACCGGACCGCCGGACCACTTGACCTTCAGGGAGTCCTTCTCGTCGGGCGGGGTGATCAGGATCGCCGCGGGCGTGGCCTTGTCGGCCTCGCTGATCTCGGGGTTGGAGAAGGTCAGCCCGGCCCAGGCGCTCTTGCCCGGGGCCAGCGTGATCTTCGTGGGGCTCCCGGTGCTGCGCTTGGGGTCCGGGCCCAGCTGCTTGCCGGAGGCGTCCACGAAGGCGGCACCCGGGTAGCCGTCGACGGTGCATGTACGCCCGGAGTTGTTGGTGAGGACGAGCGGGAAGTTCTCCTGGCCGGCACCCGGGTTGTTGCGGCCGACCGTGGCGCGCAGCTCGGACGTGTGGCAGCGGCTGCCGGCGGCCCCGCCCTTGTCGCTCGACGCGGAGGCCGCCGTGTCGGGGCTGTCCGATGCCGTGGTCGTGGGCTCGGTGCCGGCCGTGCTCGTCGCGCTGCCGTCGGCGCTCGTGTGGTCGCCGGTGGCGGGCTGTGCCGCCCCGGGCAGCTTCTCCGGGGCGCTGCTCGTGGCATGGCCGTCGCCGCAGGCGGTGAGCAGGCCCAGGGCGGCGAGCGCGCCCAGCGCGGACACCGCACGCCGTGCCGTCAGGAAGGGGGCCGTGCCGTCGGAGGCCTGGTCCGCCGTGGCGCGTCGGAAGGTCACCATGTCTGTCGCTCCTCGAAACTCACCGCACACGCCGGGCGCGTGGGGACGGTGCCGTCTGCCCGTCCTCTCTGTCCGATGCGCTCCGGTGCGGAAAAGTTCGCGTACATTGTCCGGCCTCCGGGCGCGCCGACGGCCGCGGCGTGACGGTTGTCACCCGCTGAGCCGTACGGAGTCCAGAACCCGGTCGGTCTCATCGGTGCCGCCGTCCTGGCGCAGCTGTACGTACATCTGCGAACCACCGGTGCCGGCGACGGGCTTCAGCGCGGCCTCCGTGACGGACCCGCCGCCGCCCGCGCAGTCGGTCCAGGTGCGTACGGCCCCCTGCCAGTCGGTGCCGCGGTAGTCACGGCCGCCCTGGTAGTGGCAGTCCTTGTGGTTGATCGCGCGCACCTTGGCCGTGAGGTCCCCGTGCTCGCTCAACCCGATGAAGGCGCCGTTCGCGCCGGTGCCCAGGTCCTGCCAGCGCGAGAGGTCGTCGGCGACCGCGAGGGCGGGCTCATGCCCGGTCGGCAGGCCCAGTGACTCCGGGTTCCAGCCTGCGTCGCGCAGCTGGCGCCCCCAGGACGCGGGCACGATCGCGTGCACACGCCCGGTGGAGTCCTGGACCTTCACATCCGCCGCCGGATGCTGCCGCAGCAGCACGGTGGTGCCGGCTGCGGCGGCACCCGCGACGACCAGGGCGGCCAGGGTGAGGACCAGGGCGCTACGGCGGCGGCCGGGCCGCTCGGGGCCCGAGTCGACCGCCTCCCGTCGGCCGCCGGGTTGCCCCGGCGCCGGGTCGACGGCCTCCCGTCGGCGGCCGCGCTGCTCGGGCGCCGAGGTGCCGGAGACGTCCGCAAGCCGGTCGAGCGCGTCCGCGAAGGCCTCGGCGGTCGGCCAGCGCCGCTCGCGCTCGAGGTCCATGGCCCGCAGGATCGCCCGCTGGACCTCGGCCGGCAGCCCGGGGCGAAACCGGTCGGGGGGCTCCACCCGGCCCGGACGTGCGGGGACCGTGCCGGTGAGCAGGTGATAGCCGAGGGCCCCCAGGCTGTAGACGTCCGCCCGCGCGTCGATGCCGGAGCCGGGTTCGGACTGCTCGGGCGCCGCATATCCGGCGGAACCGGCGGCCATGGTGAGGCCCGAGGCCTGGGCGAGGCTCTTGGCCAGCCCGAGATCCGCGAGCAGCAGCCTGGTGGAGCCGTCGTGCGCGGTCCGCAGGAGGACGTTGGAGGGCTTGATGTCCCGGTGCACGATTCCGGCGTCGTGCAGCGCGGCCGCGGAGCGGGCGGCCAGGGCCGTCAGGCGCAGGGCCTCCGCCACGGCTAGCGGGCTGCCCGTGATCCGGTCGGCGAGCGTGCCGCCGTCGGCGTACTCCATGACGAAGTAGGGTCTGCCGTCGGGGAGCTCGCCGATGTCGTAGACCTGCACCACCCGGCTCGAGCCGGCCCGGCGCAGCAGGCGCGCCTCGGACAGGAACCGCTCCCGGACATCCAGCCGGTGGGCCCAGTTCTCGGCAAGCACCTTCACGGCGACGGGCGCCTCGAGGACGTCGTCGTGGGCAAGCCAGACGACGCCGAACGCGCCGCTGCCCAGGCGTCGTTCCAAGCGGTAGCGGTCGATCCGCTCCAGGGACTGCATAGGACTATCATGCCTGGTCGGATATCCACATCGAGGGGAGCTCCCAGTGAGGGATGCCGCTGACCCCGAAGAGCTGGCTCTGCGGGCGGCCGCGGGCGACACGGCAGCCCTGGACGCGTTGCTCCACCACATCCAGCCGGAGGTCGTACGGCGCTGCGGGCGCTTCCTGCCGTGCCGGGAGGACGCCGAGGAGGCGGCACAGGACGTGCTGCTGCAGGTGGCCCGGAAGATCGGCACGTTCCAGGGCCGCAGTCGCTTCGGCACCTGGCTGTACACGGTGGTCGCCAACTGCTCCCGGCAGAAGTACCGCGAGCTGAAGCGGCGGGCGGCCGAGCAGCCCGGACCGATCGACGCCGCGCAGCATGTGGATCCGCGGACCACCAGCGTGATCGCTGGATCGCGCGTCGATCTGCTGGAGGCCCTGGAGCGGCTGGAGCGCGAGCATCCGCACCTGGTGGCGCCGCTCGTCTACCGGGACATCTGCCAACTGGAGTACGCGGAGGTCGCCGAACGTGTCGGTGTCCCGCTGGGCACCTTGAAGTCCCGCCTTCACGAGGCGCGCCGACAGGTCAGGCCCTGGCTGGCCGGCTCCGTCTGAGCGCGCCCGTCGCCCTGCGCCGGGGCGTACCGCCCCGGCGCGGGCGCAGGAGGGTCAGTGACCCCTGACGGGGTGCGGCCGGTAGGACTCCTCCAGTGACTGGACGTCCTTGTCGGTGAGGTCCACGTCCAGCGCCGCGACCGCGTCGTCGATGTGCTGCGGTTTGGTGACCCCGACGATCGGCGCGGCGACGGTGTTCTGCCGCAGCAGCCAGGCCAGGGCGACCTGGGCACGTGGAACGCCCCGCTGGGCCGCGACCGCCGACACCGCCTCGACGACGGCCCGGTCGCCCTCCTGGTAGAGCCCCTTGCCGAACTCGTCGGTGCGGCTGCGCTCCGTGGTCTCGTCCCAGTCCCGCGTGAGCCGGCCGCGGGCCAGCGGGCTCCAGGGCAGGGTGCCGACCGCCTGATCCGCGCACAGCGGCAGCATCTCGCGCTCCTCCTCGCGGTAGAGGAGGTTGTAGTGGTTCTGCATCGAAACGAACCGGGTCCAGCCGTTCAGGCGGGCCGTGTACTGGGCCTTGGAGAACTGCCAGGCGTACATCGAGCTCGCGCCGATGTACCGGGCCTTGCCGGCCTTCACCACGTCGTGCAGGGCCTCCATCGTCTCCTCGATCGGGGTGACGGGGTCGAAGCGGTGGATCTGGTAGAGGTCGACGTAGTCGGTGCCGAGGCGGCGCAGGCTGTGGTCGATCTCCGTCATGATCGCCTTGCGGGAGAGGCCGCCGCCGTTGGGTCCCGGGCGCATCCGGCCGTGCACCTTCGTCGCCAGCACGATCTCGTCACGCCGGGCGTGTTCGGCGAGCACCCGGCCGACGATCTCCTCGCTGGTGCCGTCGGAGTAGACGTTCGCGGTGTCGAAGAAGTTGATGCCCGCGTCGAGCGCCCGGCGGATCAGGGGGCGGGACGCCTCCTCGTCGAGGCTCCAGCGGTGAGTGCCTCGGTCGGGGATGCCGAAACTCATACAGCCCAGGCAGATCCGGGACACATCGAGACCCGTTGCGCCGAGCTTCACGTAGTGCATGTACTCCTGCTTTCCCTCGGGGCGGGGCGGGGCGCCCGGGAACCACGAGTTCGGACGGCCTCGTACGGTGGCGCCGCAGCCCCCGACGACGTGATGCCTGCCCATCCTGAGTGCGGCCAAGCACGGGCGCGTCCTCTCAGCGGTATCCCGTGGCGTCCGCCGTGCCGCCCTTGTCCTGGACCTCGACGAGGTAGCGCCAGGCGTCGGGACGGCTGCCGTCGCGGTCCGTGAAGCCGTACTCCCGTGCGAGTCGCCCACTGGAAAGCGAGTTCCCGTTCCAGCGGGAGACCCGCGGGTCCGCGGCCAGCGCGGCGACCGCCCGGCCGACGTAGTACGGGCTCTCGGAGATGCAGAAGTGGGGCTCGCGCTCCAGGGCGTCGCGCCAGTTCGCCTCGGTCACCCCGAACGTCTCGAGCATCAGCTCCGAGCGCAGCCAGCCGGGGGTGAGGGCGACCGCGGTGGCACCACGCGACCCCAGCTCGTGGCCGAGGGAGAACGCCATCCGCAGCACGGACGCCTTGGCCAGGTCGTAGAAGAAGGACACCCGGTAGGTGTCACGGTTGTACTCGGCCGTTCCGTCGGTCATCTCCACGACCAGGCCGCCGGGGTGCCTCAGCAGCAGGGGCAGCGCGTGGTGGTTGGTGATCGCGTGCGTCTCGACGGCGAGCCGCAGCAGACGAAGCCCCTTGTCGAGGTCGTGCTCCCACACCGGGCGGTCCCAGTCGAAGAGCTTCTCGCCGCCCCAGATGTCGTTGACGAGGACGTCCAGGCGCCCCTGCTCGCGCTCAACACGCTCCACGAGCGCGCTCACCCCGGCCGGGACGAGGTGGTCGGTGGGGACGGCGATGCCGTGCCCGCCCGCCGCCGACACCAGCTCGGCGGTGTCCTCGATCGTCTCGGGCCGGTCGTACTCCGAGCGCCGCTCGCGGGTGCTGCGCCCGGTCACGTACACCGTGGCACCCGCCGCGCCCAGTTCCACGGCGATCCCCCGCCCCGCCCCTCGTGTCGCCCCGGCGACCAGTGCGACCTTGCCTGTCAGCGGCCCCGGCATGTCCGACCTCCGCGCTCGTTCGTAGAACCGTCTCGCCGAGGATGACGCGGAAGCCGGACATCTCCTGTCGCCTATTGCGGGCGTCTCCCGGGATCAGTGGCCGCGCGCGATCCACTCGTCGAGGTGGGGCGCCTCGGCGCCGATGGTCGTCGACTCGCCGTGCCCCGTGCGGACCACCGTCTCGGGCGGGAGGGTCAGCAGCCGGTCCCGGATCGACTCGATGATCGTCGGGAAGTGCGAGTACGAGCGTCCGGTCGCCCCGGGGCCGCCCTGGAAGAGGGTGTCGCCGGTGAAGACGGTGCCCAGGCCCGGGTCGTAAAGGCAGACGGCACCGGGTGCGTGGCCGGGGGTGTGCAGCACCGTCAGATCGGCACCGGCCGCCTCGACGACCTGACCGTCGGCCAGCCAGTGGTCCGGGAGGCGGTCGGGGTGGGTCGTCTTCCACAGCGGCAGGTCGTCGGGGTGCAGCCAGATCGTCGCTCCGGTCCGCTCGGCGAGCGCGGGCGCGGCGTCGATGTGGTCGTTGTGGGCGTGGGTGCACAGGATGGCCCGCAGTCGCCGGCCGCCGAGCGCCGCGACGATCGCGTCGGCGTCGTGGGCGGCGTCGATCACAACGGCCTCGTCGTCGCCGACGACGATCCACACGTTGTTGTCGACCTCCCAGGTGCCGCCGTCCAGGGAGAAGGTGCCGGAGGTGACCAGTCGGTCGATGCGTGCGCTCATCACAGCACCACCACCGAGCGCAGGACGTCTCCGTGATGCATCCGCTCGAAGGCCTTCTCGACCTCGTCGAGCGCGATGGTCTCGGTCACGAACTTCTCCAGCGGCAGGCGCCCCTGCAGATGCAGATCGATGAGCATGGGGAAGTCGCGGGAGGGCAGGCAGTCGCCGTACCAGGAGGACTTCAGGGCCCCGCCGCGTCCGAAGACGTCCAGCAGCGGCAGCTCCAGCTTCATCTCCGGGGTGGGCACGCCGACCAGGACGACGGTGCCGGCCAGGTCGCGGGCGTAGAACGCCTGCCGGTACGTCTCCGGGCGCCCCACGGCCTCGATGACGACGTCGGCCCCGAAGCCGCCGGTCAGATCCCGTACCGCCTCGACGGGGTCGGCCTCCCGGGAGTTGACGGTGTGGGTGGCGCCCAGTTCCCTCGCGGTGCCCAGCTTGCGGTCGTCGATGTCCACCGCGATGATCTTCGACGCGCCCGCCAGACGCGCTCCGGCGATCGCCGCGCCGCCGACCCCGCCGCAGCCGATGACCGCGACCGTGTCGCCCCGGCCGACGCCTCCGGTGTTGATCGCGGCGCCGAGTCCGGCCATCACACCGCAGCCCAGCAGCCCGGCCACCGCCGGGGAGACGGACGGGTCGACCTTGGTGCACTGCCCGGCGGCCACCAGCGTTTTCTCCGCGAAGGCGCCGATACCGAGGGCCGGGGAGAGCTCCTGACCCGTGGCGGCCAGCGTCATCCTCTGCTTGGCGTTGTGGGTGTCGAAGCAGTACCAGGGGCGGCCACGCCTGCATGCACGGCACTTGCCGCACACCGCACGCCAGTTGAGGACGACGAAGTCGCCGGGGGCGATGTCCTCGACGCCCTCGCCGACCGACTCGACGACGCCGGCCGCCTCATGGCCGAGCAGGAACGGGAACTCGTCGGTGATACCGCCTTGCTTGTAGTGCAGGTCGGTGTGGCACACGCCGCAGGCCTGGATGCGCACCACCGCCTCACCCGGCCCCGGGTCCGGTACGACGATCGTCTCGATCCGGACCGGCTCGTCCTTGCCAGGAGCGATCACGCCGCGTACTTCCTGCGCCATGCTGCTGCCGCCTTCCGTCGGTGCTGCGGGCGCCGCACGCGCCCGGTTCGGGCCACAGCGGCCCGCACTCGTGATCCTCGCGCGATGGGCACGCGTTGCGCACGCATTCCGCGCGGAACTTCTCGGATCGCCCCGCGGCCGGCCCTTCCGACCGGCCTTCGGGTGACGTCACGTCACCTGTGGGCGGACCTACGACAGGGCCGGACCTCTGTGCCGGCCGCCGCCCGGTGCAGGTCTCCGCGGTCGGCTCGACAGGCCTTGCGGTGACCCGGGTTGCCGGTCCGGCTCGGTGACAGGACCCTACTCGGCGATCGGCCCGGCGCGGTGTCCCGCCGCTCGCCTCCCGGGCGCGGCGGGAGCGCCGGACAACGGGTCGCCGCACGGGGCCGTCACTCGTCGGCGGTCCACCCCGGAACGGTCGGGAGTACCGTCTCGGCGACGCGCAGGAGCACCGCGTCGTCCGGAACCAGGCCGTCGGTGCGCCACAGGGTGACGTCGAAGGAGCCACCGCTGTCCTTCGCGTCCCGGGCCACGGTGAGAGCGCGGGCCGGTACCCCCGGGCCGCTGTGGCTGTCGCTGCCGTCGAGGCGGAAGCTGAGGCTGATGGTGCGGTCCGCGTACAGGACCGCAGAGCGGCCCAGAACGGTCCGCTTCCCCGCGCCGTCGCCGAGAAGTGCGGCGGCCCTGGACACCGGGAGACGGTCGTAGCTCTCCGACAGCGACACGGTGTACGTGCCGAACTCCACCCGTGCCGAGGGATTGGGGATCTCCTCGCCACCGGCGAGCCTGACGGAACCCCCGCCGCCACTGGCACTCTTCGCACTCTCCTGCGGGGTGCCCAGCAACCGGGCGAGGTCGGGACGGTTCAGCGCCTCGCACAGCTGCGCCCCGGAGACGACATCAGGTCCCTTGCCGGGCTTCCCGGACGCCTTCTCTGCCTCCCCGCCCCGGCACCTCGCGGGCGACTGACCGCTCTGCGAGGACGACGGCTTCGCGAACGCCCACAGACCGACGACGAGTGCGGCGACCAACGCCACGGCCGTGATGGCCTGCCCCCACGGGCCGGCACCCTTCTCGGGCACGCCGTTGTCGTCTGCCATGTCCCCCACCTGCCGTGATCCCCGGTTCGTGCCCCGGCACCCTAACCCGTGTGATCACCGCAGGGACAACGCAGTTCCCGTCCCGTTCGCGTCTACAGCGAGGCCGGCGGACGCCATCGTCCGCCGGCGCGCGTCCCATGCCGTCAGATCAGGTGGCCCCTACGGCGGCCGTTCGCCGCGGGGGCCAGTTCACGGGTGGCGAGTACGGACGCCATCAACTCGGGGTCCAGAGCGGTGATGTCGGCCAGTCGCGTGGCGTTCGCGTGGGCGTTGAACAGGAGTTTGGTGACGCGCAGGGCAGTGGGAGAGCGGCGGATGACGGGGGCTGCCCACGTCTTCACCGCCGCGTCGAGCTCGTCGACGGGCACGACCTTCTGGAGGATCGAGAGGGCCCGTGCCTCCTGGGCGTCGAAGGACCGGCAGGTGAGGACGAGTTCACGGACGGTCGCGGCACCCACTTCGTTGAGGAGCCGGGGAAGGATGCCTCCCCAGGCCGTGGGCAGGCCGAGGGCGAGTTCGGGGAGGCGGAACGTGGCGGTCTCGGCGCCGACGCGCAGGTCGCAGGAGAGTGCCAGGGCGAGGCCGGCTCCGATGACCTTGCCCTGGACCCGGGCGATGGTGACGGCCGGGTTGTTGGCCAGGGCCTCGCACACGCGGCGGGCCTTGGTCCCGGAGCCGCGTATGCCGGCTCCGGTCGGGTCCTGCGCCAACTGCTCGGCGTACTCGGTGCGGTCGCCTCCTTGGCAGAAGTCCTCGCCCGCTCCGGACAGGACGATGACCCGGACGTCGGGATCGTGCTCGTCGAGCACGGCCAGGAGTTCGTCGAGCATGACCTCCGTGACAACGTTGCCCTGGTCGGAGGTGTTCAGCTCGATGGACAGGACGGGGCCCTGCCGGTCGATCCGCAGCATGTTCGGAATCTGACGGGTGTAGGCGGCCAGTGGCGGGGCAGTCATTTCTTCACTTTCCAAGACGTCGTGAGCCCGGGGACCAGGAGAGCACGTGGTCCCCGGGACGGGCGCGCCGCTCGCGGACCAGGTCCATGAAATAGGTGCGCAGCTCCGCCGTGGCGGCGTCGGACTTCGCCAGCTGACTGGCGGAGGGCAGCAACTCCTGGGTGAAGACGATCTGCTGGAGGGTGGAACGGTCGAACATGCCGGCCGCCCGGCGCACCCATGTGTGCTCCGGGGGGTTCAGGGCCGGCAGGGTCCTGCTCATCTCCTGGGACGAGGGTGCCGTCCAGCGAGTGCCGCTCCCCTGCCGTTCGCGCCAACGTGAGTCGGGCTCCGGCCAGTTGCGGTTGCGCAGAACCTGGTCGCACAGATCGAAGGTGGTCACGAGGTGCCCACCCCAGGGGGCTGCGATGACTCCGCCCCTCGACCGTAGCTCCGCGTAGATCGGAAAGAGGTTGGCCTGGCCCTTCGCCGTCCGCAGACGGGAGAAGAGCGAGACGGCGTAGCGCCTGTCGGGCGGCGGAGTTACCGCTGTCTCCACGACGACTCCTTCCTGAGTATCAGTCGCCATGCATACCCGAGGCATGACTGATACATACAAGATGACTATGCGCATGGAGAGTTGCCTTCGTCACTCGCCCCTGGCCCATGCCGGGAAGCGGCTGAACAGACCCTTGGGCCGCAGTCTCATCCTCACCAACCGCCCCACGGGCGAGCCCACTTGACAACCGGCCAGGGAGCCTCCGGGGCACCCCGCAGGTACACGTCGGCGCATGAGCCGTGCTGCGGCCGATGGGTCCGGCAGAAACGGGAGAAAAGGACCGGATCACGACAATGCACCCCGAGCGAGGAAACGTTGCACAGGGCCCCGCCGACGGCACCTGTCCCCCCTTCTAGGATGCGGACCGCGTAGACCTCGGCTCCGTCCTGACCACCCCCGCCGGGCGTGGCCCGGGAACCGGGGTGGAACAGCCCCTACTCCGCAAGGAACACCGTGAGCATCGCAGTGACGGAAGCCGAACCGGGACCGGTGCCGCCCGCCTGGCGGCTGCTCCTCGGATATGTACGACCACATCGCTGGTCCCTGCTCGCGGGCGCGATCCTCGCACTCGCCACCGGCGGCACCGGGCTTCTCCTGCCGCTGGTCGCTCGCGGTCTGATCGACGACCTCGCGCACGACCGGTCCATCACCCCTGCGCTGCTCGGCATGTCGGGGCTGGTGGTCGCCAACGCGGCCGTGGGCGCGCTGGGTTCCTACGTGCTGCGGCGTACCGCCGAATCGGTCGTGCTGGGCGCCCGGCGCGCTCTGTCGTCGTATCTGCTGCGGCTGCGGATCTCCGCCGTGGACCGTACGGAGCCCGGCGATCTGATGGCGCGGATCACCTCCGACACCACGCTGCTGCGCGAGGTCACCACGGACTCACTGGTCGGACTCGGCACCGGCGGGCTCACGCTGGTCGCGACGGTGGTGATGATGGGGCTGGTCGACGCGGTGCTGCTGGGAGTCACACTCGGGGTGATCCTGGCCGCGGGACTGGTGCTCGGGCTCATCGTGCCGCGCATCAACCGGGCGAGCCGGCAGGCACAGGACGCGGTGGGCGCCATGGGCGCCTCGCTGGAACGGGTCCTCGGCGCGCTGCGCACGGTCAAGGCGTCCGGCGCGGAGCACCGGGAGGAGGAGGCCGTCCACACGGCGGCCGAGGAGTCGTGGCGGCAGAGCGTACGGGCCGCCAAGTGGGCGGCGGCCGCGGGCAACACGGCGGGACTCGCGATGCAGATCGCCTTCATCACCGTGCTGGCCGTGGGCGGCGCACGCGTGGCGACCGGCGCCGTCGACGTCGGCACCCTGGTCGCGTTCCTGCTCTACGTCTTCTATCTGATGTCTCCCATCCAGCAGGTCGTCGGCGCGGTCACCCAGTACCAGACGGGCGCCGCCGCGCTCGCCCGGATCCAGGAGGCTCTGCGACTGCCCGCCGAACCGCCCTCGAAGCAAGCGGAGTTGCCGGCGCCGGGCGCGCAGCCCGCCACGCTGTCCTTCGAGGACGTGCGCTTCCGGTACGCCGAGGACCTGCCGCACGTCCACCACGGCGTGACCTTCGCGGTGCCGGCCCGGGGCATGACCGCCTTCGTCGGCCCGTCCGGGGCGGGCAAGACGACCGTGTTCTCCCTGATAGAACGCTTCTACGATCCCGAGTCGGGTTCGATCTCGCTCGACGGACGGGACGTCGCCGAGTGGGAGCTGCCCCTGCTCCGAGCGGCCATCGGCTACGTCGAGCAGGACGCGCCGGTGCTGTCCGGCTCCCTGCGCGACAATCTGCTGCTCGGCAATCCCGGGGCCGACGACGCCGAGGTGCAACGTGTACTCAAGACGACGCGGCTCGACGGGCTGGTCGAGCGGCTCCCGCGAGGTCTCGACACCCTGGTCGGACATCGCGGGACCAAGCTCTCCGGCGGCGAGCGCCAGCGTGTCGCGATCGGGCGGGCGTTGCTGCGCCGTCCCCGTCTGCTGCTGCTCGACGAGGCGACTTCACAGCTGGACGCCGTCAACGAGGCGGCGCTGCGGGACACGGTCGCCGATGTCGCGCGTTCCACGACGGTCCTGGTGGTCGCGCACCGGCTGTCCACGGTGACCATGGCCGACCGGATCGTGGTCATGGACGCGGGCCGGGTCCGCGCGGTCGGCACCCATCGCGAACTGATCGCCGCCGACCCGCTGTACGCCGAACTGGCCGCGACCCAGTTCCTCGCCACGGCCGACTGACAACGGGATCCGGGTCAGGATTCGGGGCCCGCCGCCTCGAGGACCTCGTGGCCGCTCTCGTCGTCGGCGGCGTAGGCGAGGAAGTCGTCGACCATACGGTGGAAGAGGGTGGCGAGCCGGCGGAGTTCCTCCGGCGACCAGGAGCCCAGGGCCGCCTGCATGCCGCGGACCCCGGCGTCGCGGATCCGCTGGATGGCCTCACGGCCGAGCCCGGTGAGTTCGATACGCTGGGCGCGGCCGTCGTCCGGGTCCGGTACGCGGGAGACGTATCCCGACTTCTGCAGCTGGTGCACCTGCCGGGTCACATGGGAGGCCTCGACCCCGAGCCGGTTGGCCAGCTCCCCGGGGCGCAGCGGTTCGGAGTCGGCGATCTGCCGCAGCAGGGCCACCGCGGCACGGTCCAGCGGAACACCCGCGAGGGCCATCAGGCGTTCGTGCTGCCGCGCGCGCGTGCTCAGATAGGTGATGCGGCTGAGCGCTCGCTCGATGTCGATCACTTCCGGCGACGCGGGGGCCGAGGGGGGCTGCGGGTTGGGCATACCGCCCAGTTTACCATATCGTTGCCTGACTCAAGTAACTACCTGCCGCGGGAGACGGATGCGGGCCGGGTGCGCCCGGCCCACGCCGTCGTTCCGTGATCAGTGAGCGGTGAGCAGCTCCTGAGGCGTGCCGCCCGGCGACGCCTGCCGGGTGCGCAGGGCCGCGATGCCGATGACGACCATGGAGGACACACCCGCCGGCGCGAAGGCGGTGAAGCCCCGGTCGCCGTGGCCCCCGGCGAGCAGCCGGCCGCCGAGCCACGGTCCGAAGACGGCGCCGAAGCGGCCCATGCCGGATGTCCAGCCGACCGCGGTGGCACGGCTGTCGGGGGTGGCGCGGAAGGAGACCGTCGCATAGATCGTCGTCTGGGCGCTGTTCAGGAACACGCCGGTGAGGAACACGACCAGGAGGGTCACTCCGAGCGGCATATGGACCCTGAGCAGGAAGACGCCGACCGCGGTCAGGGCGAACCACAGGGCCGAGATGCGCGGGGCACCGAAGCGGTCGGAGGCCCGATCGGCGATCAGCATGCCCACAATGCCTCCGGGATTGAACAGGACGACGAAGGTGAGGGCGGAGCCGAGCTGATAGCCCTCGCCCCGCATCCGGGTCGGCAGCCAGGTGGCGACTCCGTAGACGAGCAGTAGACCGCCGAAGGAGGCCAGCCAGTACAGCAGGGTATGGAGCCACTCACCGCCGCGGAACAGACCGGCGAGGGCGTTCCAGCGGTCGGCCCTGACCTTGACGCCGGGGGCGGGGGGCAGCTCGACGTCGTACCGTCCGGCCGGCGCGCGGGCCTCCGCGGAGCGTCCCTTGGCCACCAGGAAACTCAGCGACTCGGGCATCGCCCTGGCGAGCACGGGGGCGCGCGCCCGCCTCGCCCGCGTCAGTCGCGCAACGCCTCGATGACGCTCGTGAGATGGGCGCGGACGGCCGTCTCGGCCGCCTGCGGGTCCCTGGCCCGGATCGCCTCGATCATGGCCAGGTGCTCGTTCAGGGAGTGCTGCGGGCGCCCCGGCCGCAGCGCCAGCTGGAAGCGGTGGCGCACCAGTTGTGCATTGAGTCGTTCCAGCAGCTCCACGGCCGTCGCTGGCCGGAGAACCGCCTGATCCGCTCGTGCAGTTCCTGGTTCAGCTCGGAGTAGGTCACCGGTTCGCCGCCGGCGACGGCCTTGGTCATCTCCGCACCGAGATCGGCCAGTTCGGTCAGCTGCTCGTCGCTGGCGGCGACGGCCGCCTTGGCCGCGCACAGCCCTTCCAGGACCATGCGGCACTCGGTGATGGCGACCGCTTCCTCCACCGTCACCACCCGCACCCGCGAACCGCGGTTGCGGATCCGCTCGACCAGACCCTGAGCCTCCAGATCGATCAGCGCCGCGCGGATGCTGGCCCGCGTCACACCGAACTGCTCGGCGAGTTCGTTCTCCACCAGCCGCTGGGCCGGCGCCACCTCACCGTGCAGGATCGCCTGCCGCACTGCTCCAGGGCATGCTGCTTGGCCTGCTCTCCGCTGCTCGGACGGACGTCTTTCGGCATCCTTGCCCTCCCTGAGTGAGTACCTGTCGAACCAAGATCCAGCCCAACAAAATTGTCAACAATTTGTCCTCCATCTTGCCCGCGCGGATGCACCGGCCCCGTCGCGGGGCGGCGGGCCCCCGGTCGCGGGGGCGGCGGCACCGCCGTCACGGCCCGCCGGTCAGCCCATGCGGTAGAGGCAGACAAGCAGTTCGATCACGGGTTGCATGGCGGGATGCGGGCCGTCCCGCCACCAGGCGAGCCGCACGGCGATGGGCTCGGCGTCGCTCACCGGCCGGTAGACGACGCCCGGCCGGGCGTACTGGTTGGCCGTGGACTCCGCCGTGACCCCGATACGGCGGCCGGTGGAGATCGCGGCCAGCCAGTCGTCCACGTCGTGCGTCTCCTCAGTGGCCGGGCGCGATTCCTGGGGCCACAGCTCCACGCTCGTGGTGCCCGTGCGGCGGTCGACCAGCAGCGTGCGTCCGCTGAGATCGGCCAGTCGGACCGAGCGGCGCCTGGCCAGTGGATCGTCCGCGGCCATCGCGCACAGCCTCTGTTCGAGCCCGACGATCGCCGAGTCGAAGCGCCTGTCGTCCACGGGCCTGCGCACCACCGAGAGGTCGCAGGCACCCTCCGCGAGCCCCGCGGTGGCCGAGTTGACCCGCACGAGATGAAGTTCGGTCTGCGGGTGCTGTTCGCGCCAGCGCCGCTGGAAGGCGAGGGTATGGCGGCCGAGCGCGGACCAGGCGTAGCCGATCCGCAGCCGGGCCGGGCCGGAGGTGGCGCCGCGCACCAGGTCGTCGACCTCGGCGAGCACCCGCCGGGCGTGCGCCACCACGCGCAGTCCGGTGCCGGTCGGGGCCACTTCGCGGGAGGTCCTGCGCAGCAGCCGTACGCCCAGCGTCTGTTCGAGCGACGCCAGGGTGCGGGACACGGCCGCCTGGGAGACACCCAGCGCGATGGCCGCGTCCGTGAAGGTGCCCTCGTCGACGATGGCGACAAGGCAGCGCAACTGCCGCAGTTCCACTTCATGCATGAGTCAAGCGTATGGATGGCCCGGTGGATGCATTTTCCGCACGGGCCGGGTTCTCGCACGATCGGACCATGCACGGAGCATCGGCACGCCCGTCCGCATCACCCGCACGCCGGATCCGTCCGGCATCCCCGGGACCGAAGCCGGCCCGCACGAGCCCGGCAGGAGTCCTGACCATGGTCGGCAGCGGCCTGTCCAACCAGGTCGGCGCCGCGATCGGTTCGCTCGCCTTCCCGGTGTTCGGGCCGGTCGGCGTCGTCGCGGTGCGCCAGTACGTCGCCGCGTTCGTCCTGCTCGCGGTCGGCAGGCCACGGCTGCGTTCCTTCACCTGGCGCCAGTGGTGGCCGGTCCTGCTGCTGGCCCTGGTGTTCGGCACCATGAACCTCTCCCTCTACAGCGCCATCGACCGCATCGGCCTCGGTCTGGCGGTGACACTGGAGTTCCTCGGCCCGCTCACCATCGCCCTGGCCGCCACACGGCGGCGTGTCGACGCCTGCTGCGCGCTGATCGCCACGGCCGGTGTCGTCGTCCTGATGCGCCCTCAGCCGTCCACCGACTACGCCGGGATGTGCCTCGGCCTGCTGGCCGCCGGCTGCTGGGCGTCGTACATCCTGCTCAACGGCACCGTCGGCCGGCGCATCCCCGGGGCACAGGGATCGGCGGCCGCCGCCGCGGTGTCGGCGATGGTGTTCCTTCCGGTCGGCGTGGCCGTCGCCGTCCAGCATCCGCCGACCCCGAAGGCCGCCGCCTGCGCGATCGCCGCCGGGCTCCTCTCGTCCGCGGTGCCCTACCTCGCGGACCTGTTCACACTGCGCCGGGTCTCCGCCCCGGCCTTCGGACTCTTCATGAGCGTCAACCCCGTCCTGGCCGCCGTGGTCGGCCGCCTCCTCCTCGGTCAGCACCTGGGGTGGACGGCCTGGGCCGGCATCGGCGCCGTCGTGACCGCGAACACGGTCGGGATCGCCGCACGACGTGGCTGACAGCAGCGCCCGCCTCCGGCGACGCCCCGATGACGAGGAGCGCGCGTCCGGACACCCTCGGCATACAATTCGATTGCTTGACTCAAGTAAGTCGGTGTGCTTGCCTCTCTCGAGCAACCTGGACCGTCCGGCCGCCATGGTGGGTCGTGACACCCAGGACCGGGGGCCGCCGATGAGCGGCGGCGGGCCCCCGTGCGCCGCATCCCGTGGGGACGGGGGCGGTGCGCCCTCGGGCCCGGACCGGCACTCATCCCGTGCGGAGCCGGGCCCGAGGACGACGGGGGTCAGCGTTTTCGCGACACTTGTCGCGCACAGGAGGGCGGTCCTTCGAAGCGGCGCCGGCGCCGAGAGTGAGGCGGTGAGTGCTGCCGGCCCCCTCGGCGGGTGACGGACCGGCCCGCGAGGGGCCGGGCGACCGCTCGCCTTCGCGGCCTCAGGACCGGGCGGCGCTCCCGGCGGGTGTGCGCCGTACGCTCCAGTCGAAGCGGCCCCGGCACACGAGGGTGCCCGCCGCATCGGTGATCTCGGCCCGGGTGGAGATCTGTGCCCGGTCGGTCTCGCCCGTCCACAGCGGCTCAAGGGCACTCCGGGCCTCTTCGTCGAGGCGGCAGGCGGCGACCAGGCGCCCCCGGGCGGGAGCGAGGAACTCCACGGCGGCCGCGGTTCCCAGCGGCACGATCCGCTCCAGGGCCCCGGCATGCGACCCCGAGGCGATGAGGGCGCCCAGCCCGGCCGCGTCGAGCAGGGCGACCAGCCCGCCGGAGTGCAGCGAGCCGATGACGTTGGTCAGCTCCATGGGTGTGTCGCACGCGAGTTCGGCCTCGCCGTCCACGGCCCGGACCACCTCTATCCGGGCCGTGCAATGCGCCGGTACGGCCTCGAGCAGCGTTCGGGCCGGTGCCGTCATGTCCACCACGCCAGCCTCGCAGGGTGCGATGGCGCGCGGGTGTCCATCGGGCAACGCCCGGACGCCGCCGTCCGATCGCCCCGTCAGAAGGGGTAGTGCGCATGCTGGGTGGCGACGGTGACCCAGCGGGTGTTGGAGAACGCCTCGATACCCCACCGCCCACCGAAACGGCCGTAGCCCGACGCCCGCACCCCGCCGAATGGAGCCTGGGGCTCGTCGGCCACCGACTGGTCGTTGACGTGCACGATGCCGGTGCGGACCCGACGCGCGACGGCCAGTCCATGGGTGGCGTTCTCGGTGATGATGCCGCAGGTCAGCCCGTTTTCGGTGTCGTTGGCGAGGGCGACGGCGGTGTCGTCGTCGGCGAACGTCGCCACCACGCACACGGGGCCGAAGGACTCGGTGCGGTACAGGTCCGCGTCCTGCGGTACGCCGATGAGGACGGTGGCGGGGTGCACCGCGCCCTCGGGCTCGCCGCCGACGAGGACCGTGGCCCCCTTGCCCACGGCGTCCTTCACCAGCCCGGCCACCCGCTGCGCGGCCTGCGCGCTCACCAGCGGACCGATCACGGTGTGCGGATGCGCGGGGTCGCCGGACCGCAGCGAGGCGGTCTTCTCGACGAACTTCCGGGTGAACTCCTCGGCGAGCGACTCGTGGACGAGGATACGGTCGCCGGACATGCAGATCTGGCCGGCGTTCAGGAACACACCGAAGGTCACCGCGTCGACGGCGTAGTCCACGTCCGCGTCGTCCAGCACGAGGACCGCGTTCTTGCCGCCCAACTCCAGGACGGCGGGCTTGAGATGCCGTGCCGCGAGCTCGCCGATGATGCGCCCGACCCCTGTGGAACCCGTGAAGTTCACCGCGCGCACCCGCTCGTCGGCCATCAGCGCCTGCGCGATCGCCGCGGCGTCCTCACGGGCGTTGGTGACCACGTTCAGCACCCCGTCGGGCAGTCCGGCCTCGCGCAGGATGTCGGCGATCAGCAGTCCGCACGCGATCGGCGCGTCCTCACTCGGCTTGACGACCACCGTGTTTCCCGCGGCGAGCGGGGCCGCGACGGCCCGGACACCGAGGATGACCGGCGCGTTCCAGGGAGCGAACGCCGCGACCACTCCGAGGGGTTCACGCACCGCCAGCCCGAGCACCCCCTCCTCCTGCGCACTGAGCACCTCACCGCGCGGCGCGGTGATCGCGGCCGCGGCCTCGCGCAGGATGTTGGCGCCCAGACCCACGTTGAAGAGGGCCCACGGCAGGGTGGCACCGGCCTCGTGGGCCATGATCTCGGCCACCTGCTCGCTCCGGGCGTCCAGCAGATCGGCCGCCTTCAGGAAGATCGCGCGGCGGGCGAAGGGGGCGAGCGCCGCCCATTCCGGGAAGGCCGCGTCAGCGGCGTCCACCGCCCGTTTCACGTCCTCCGGGCCGGCCGCGGCGAGCGTCGCGTACACCTCGCCGGTGTAGGGGGCGACGTCGACGGTGGTGCGGCCGGACGCGGCGGGTACATCCTTGCCGCCGATGAGGAGTTCACGGGTGACAGGCATGACGGCTTCCTTCGGTACGTGGCCGGGACGGTGCGCGGAGGACCGAACCTTGTTCGTCTGGTGAAATGTCATTCACTGATCTGCTGCGATGCTCCGGCCGGCCCCCGCGAATGTCAAGGCCCCCGGCATGCACAGCCGGGGGCCTTGGGTCCTCGTCCCGGGGTCGCTCTAGGAGGCGACGTCCGACACCAGTCCCGTCACGGGCGCGACCTTGGCGGTGGCCTGCTGGACCGGCTGGATGTCGTTGACACGGTTCAGTTCCCCGAGCTGCCTCGACGGCAGCGGGACGTCTTCCTTGTACTGCTCCGGGACCTCGCTGTGGGAGAGCGAGTCGAGCATGGTGACCGGGTTCAGCCTGCTCGCGTCCGAGTTGTCGGCGGGGGCCGCGCTGGCCATCGGTACCGCAAGGCCCGTGACCCCGATGGCGAGACCGACCGCGGCGACGATACGTCGTGTTGAGATCATGCATTCAGCAACGGGACGGGACACCGGGCGGTCACGGGACCGGCCCCGCCCTCACTCGACAGGCGCACAGCTCCCGCTGCGCTTGCCGGGGACCCCGCGCCGGGGGAGGCTCGAAGAAGAGGCCCCGCGGCCCGCCGGGCCCGGCCTTCGAAGGAGGTCTCCATGGCCACCGCGGCAGGCACCGCCGCCGACACCCGCACCCCCCGCCGCAGTTCCCCGTCGACGCCGCCCGACGACAGGCTCGCCGGGCAGCTCCCCGTCGAGGCATGGGACGGCTAGGCGGGCAGCGCCGTCTGAAGGTCCGGATCAGCTCCCGGCTCTCCTGGACCTTCTCGGCAGGGGCCGAACTCGGCGGCCGTGGCCGACGCCTGCCCCCGCCCTCGGCGTGCGCGGCAGGCCTGCGCGCCTCCGCCGCCCTGGTGCGGGCGGCACTGCGGGCGGGCCGTCCACGCCCCTGCCCCCCGGCGGCCCGCGCCGCCCGAAGGCGGCGCCCCGGGCGCCGATGAGCCCCCGCGCCCGGAAGCGGTCACCCGGTCTCCTCAAGCACCCGGGAGCCATCCACCCGGCCGCAGGATCGCGAGCAGTTGCCGGACCAGCTCGTCCACGATCTCGTCGAGGGTCGCGTCCACCCAGCCTGCCCGCCAGTCGTGCAGCAGACCGTTGACGCTGCCGATGAACGCCGTGGCCGCGATCCGGTAGTCGCGCGGGGCCGCCTCTCCCCGCGCTGCAGCGTCGGCGGCCTCGGCGCAGATGAAGTCCACCCATCGGGAACGGCGTTCGAGCCGCTGCTCCTCCAGCCCGGGGCTGACCCCGATGATCTCGACGAAGGTGATGCGGATCCGGCGCGGATCACAGGTGACGTTCGCCGCGTAGGCCCGGAAGACCGCGGTGGCGCGCTCGGCGAGCGGCAGGTCACGGGCCTCGGCGAGGGCGGCGGAGGCTGCGGTCTCCGCCCAGTCGTTGACCTGGAGGTGCAGGGCGGCCAGCACGTCCTCCAGGGTGCGGAACTCCTCGTAGAACTGGCGCGTCGACAGACCCGCCGCCTCGCTCAGCCCGGCGACCGTCGTGCTCCGGAAACCGGGGCTGTCGCCGAAGAGCTGAAGCGCGGCGTCCAGGAACCTCCGGCGCCGCTCGGCCCGCCGCTCCTCGGCGGACCTGCCCCCGTAGCGGCCCGTCGGCTGCCTGAGCCTGCCTGCCACGCGTATCCCTCACCTTTCGTCGGCCCGTTCGACGGTCGGCCAATTTTGTCCTGCACGGAGTCTTGTGGAGGGGTCCGACTCTTCCTTACTTTCCAGTAAGTCAATCTGAACGCAAGCGTATTCAGATTCGCGGGCCGCAACCCGGCGGTTCCGCCGGACTGCACGATCCGGCTTGTCATGTCCTCATCACGGCTGACCACCACAGACAGGGACCCGCCATGTCCGTCCTCCGATCCCGCCACCTCTTCTCCCTCGCCGCCGCCCTCGCCCTGACCGCGGGCACCACGGCGACCGCTGTCGCGCAGGACACCGCCGCCGCCCTGCGCGAGGTGATGTTCGTGGGCAACAACTGGGACGGCACCGCCGACGTCATCGAGTCCACCGGCGACTTCGCCCGGCTCGGCCGTGTCGACGTGATCCCCGACAAGGCGCAGCGCATGGCGGAGATCAACGCCGACCCGATCAAGTGGATCTACTTCATGGCCATCCGCAACAGCGTCGGCGAGGGCCACGACCAGTTCGTCGACGACATGTACTCGACTCCGGACGGGAGATCGATGGTCGTCTCCCGGCCGAGCTTCGCCGACGTCGTGTCGATCGACCTGACCACCGGCAGGATCAACTGGCGCCACCCCGTGGCCGGTTACCGCGCCGACCACATGGCGGTCTCGCCCGACGGCACCCGCGTCGCCGTTTCGGCCTCCACCGCCGGCAAGGTGCAGGTGCTGGACATCGTCACCGGCCGGGGACTGGGCGAGTTCACCACCGGGGACAAGCCGCACGAGAACATCTTCACCAAGGACGGCAAGTACATCTGGAACATGGCCATCGGCGAGGTCAACACGGCGCTCGACGACCCCGTCTGGGACTGGACGAAGGGCGACCGCCACATCACGGTCGTGGACGCCACCACGTTCAAGCAGGTCAAGACCATCGACATGCGCGGCAGGCTGGACGCGATCGGGCTGAAGGACTTCTCCGACGCGGTGCGTCCGGCCGTCTTCAGCCCCGACGAGTCCACGCTCTACTTCCAGGTGTCGTTCTTCAACGGATTCCTGGAGTACGACCTGGCGGCCGACAGGATCACCCGGGTGAAGACCCTGCCGAAGAACCCGGCGACCAGCCCGGATCGCACCACATGGGTCAACGACTCGCGCCATCACGGCATATCGATGAATCCCTCCGGCACCAAGCTGTGCGTCGCGGGGACGATGGACGACTACGCCACCGTCGTGGACCGCACCACGCTCCAGGAAGGTCCGCTGGTGAGCGCGTCCAAGCCCTACTGGGCGACCGTCAGCGGTGACGGCAGGGACTGCATCGTCTCGGAGAGCGGCGCCGACCGGGTCACCGCGATCGACTTCGCGACCGGCGAGAAGGTCGCCTCGGTGCAGGTCGGCGACCATCCGCAGCGGGTACGCCTGGCGCACGTCCCCGAGGGATGGACGGGCCCGTCCGCCGGCTGACCGCCCTCCGCCACGGTTCCGTCCGTGCCGCGCGCGGCACGGCGCGGACGGAACCGTGCCCCGTCGGGATCTGCGCCCGGCAGGGATGCGGGCCCGAGCCGTACTCAGCCACCGACCCGGCGGCTCACCTTCAGCAGATACTCCTTGCGGTTCAGCGGATTGTGGTCCGTGCGCGGCCGCTCGGGGATCGATCCGCCCGGCACCGGCGCGTAGTGCCCGAAGACGCTCTCCAATTCGCCCTCACCCCGCGTCAGGCCCGGCAGTTGCTGCTCCAGGGTGTGCACCCACGCCGCGGGGACCGCGCCCTCGAGGACGCAGACGGAACCTCGCGTCTCGGTCGTCCGTGGCACCGCCCGCACCGCGGCGAGCACCGGCAGCAGCGCGCCGAGCGTGTCCGCCGGGGCCTCGATGCGGAAGCTGTGCATCGGCTCGTGCACCCGGGTGCCCGCGCGGCGCAGCGCCTCGATCAGTACCAGTGGCGTCAGGCCCCGGAAGTCCGCTCCCGTACTCGACATGCTCTTGTCGAAACCCTGGTGGGCATGGCTCTGCCGGGGCGAGTAGCCGGAGTGGGTCATCGTGACCGTGCAGTCGGTGACCTCCCAGCCGTGCAGCCCCTGCCCGAGCACCTCCCGCGCGGTGTCCTCGACGGCCTTGAAGAACGCGTACGGCATCGAACCCAGCTCCACTTCCAGGCGGAAGTCCACGCCGCCGCCCGGCGGAGCGGGGTCGACACGCAGACCGACCGTGGCGAGGAACGGGTTCGGGTCCCTCTTGTTGAACTCCACGGCAGCTCCGGTGCCCACCGGCCGCTCGATGCACAGCGGGGTCGTCTCCCGGAAGGTGACGTCCAGGGCGAACTCATCGGCGAGCGTGGCCTGGACGACCTCCTTCTGCACCTCGCCGTAGAGGGACACCGAGGTCTCCTGACGCACCTCGTCGTGTCTGAGGTCGATCAGCGGGTCCTGCTCGGCCAACCGGACGAGCGCCAGATGCAGGGCCCCTCTGTCGACACCCGGCCCCGGTACGACCACGGTCTCCAGCGTCGGTGGCGCGAAGAAGCGCTCCTGCGCATGCCGCCGCACGCCGATGTCGTCGCCGATCCGGACGTCGGAGAGCCCCCACAGCCTGCCGATGCGACCGGCCGGCACGGCGTCCTCACGCACATCGGTACCTCGGTCGAAGACGCTGATGGAAGTGACCCGCCCCTCGGGACGGCCGTCGCCGAAAAGGACCCGGTCGCGGACACGGAGCGTTCCCGAGAACATCCGCGCATAGGCCACCTTCTCCCCCGCCGGTCCCCGCTCGACCTTGAAGACCGTGCCGGAGAGCGGCCCCGCAGGATCGCCCCCGGCGGCCGGAAGCAGGTTCTTGACGCCTTCGATCAGCTGCGGCACCCCGGCGCCCGTGATGGCCGAACCGAAGAACACCGGATGCGCCCGGGCACGCCGGGTCTGCTCCAGGAGTGCGGTGTGCAACCGGTCGTAGGACACCGTGTCCTCCACGTACGCGGACAGCAGCTCGTCGTCGTGTTCGGCGAGGACGTCGAGCAGCCGCCCCGTGAAGGCGGGGTCGTCGGCGTCGTACGGAGTGACGTGCGCGGTCCGCGTGCCGATCCGGTCCGGCCGCCCCATGGGAACGACCGACGGGGTCAGCCTGCGGGCCAGCGCCTCGAGTGTGCGGCCGTGCTGCGCGCCGCCGCGGTCGATCTTGTTGATGAACACGAGCGTGGGGATGCGCAGCCGCCGCAGGGTCCGCATCAGCACGCGTGTCTGCGCCTGCACGCCCTCCACGGCCGACACGACCAGCACCGCACCGTCGAGCACACTCAGTACCCGCTCCACCTCGGCGATGAAGTCCGGGTGACCCGGGGTGTCGATCAGGTTGACGGTGACGTCGTCCAGCGTGAAGGAGACGACGGCCGACTTGATGGTGATGCCGCGCTGCCTCTCCAGCGCGAGCGAGTCGGTCAGGGTGCTGCCGTCGTCGACGCTGCCGATTTCGTCGATCACCCCGGCCGTGTACAGGAGCCGCTCGGTGAGGCTCGTCTTACCGGCGTCTACATGCGCCAGGATTCCCAGGTTCAGCGTGTGCACGAAGCGTCATGTCCTTCGGAATGGGGGTGGTTCCTTGCTGGCTGGACATGGACGCTGTGCGCATTTCGGCTCCTATGGGTCGACGATTCCTCACGCGCAGTGGATCAGCGACCCCTTGGGCACGGCAAAGGATTAAGCGTCAACCAATTCCGTCTCCGTCCGCTCACCCGCACCCGGCCCGCGGTCACGGACCGCATCCTGATCCGTCCACTGCGCACTCGCCGCGCCCGCGTGCCCCCCTCGACCGGGTGCCGCCGTCGGACGGCCGGGAAGGCGACCGGCCCACGGTTGCCGGGGCCCCGGGACCGCCGACTGCACCGGCTTTCGCACCGGGTGACACCGGTCCGGGCGGCTCGAGGCCCGCCCCGGGGGGCCATGTCGCCGGCGGCCGGTATGGCGGTGGCGCCGACGAGCGTGGACGCTGTTGTCGAGGGAATGATTCCGGCCACGCCGGAACGCCTGGCCGCGGTGGTGAGAGGAGCGGAAGCGTGATCGAGGGAACGCGCGATGCGTGAGATCCTCCCGGCGCTGCACCGGTGGTACACGACGGGATCCCCTTTCGGGCTGGCCACGGTCGTGGCCGTGAGCCGCAGCGCGCCTCGCGGGCCGGGGGCGGCGATGGCCGTCGGTCCCGGGGACGAGGTGGTCGGCAGCGTCTCGGGCGGCTGTGTCGAGGGGGCGGTGTTCGAACTCGCCCGGGAGGTCGTCGAATCGGGCGAGACGCGTGTGGAGACCTTCGGCTACAGCGACGAGGACGCGTTCGCCGTGGGGCTCACCTGCGGCGGAGAGATCACTTTGCTGGTGCGCCGGGTGACACCGGCGGAGGACGTCTCGTTCGGGGCGATGGCCGAGTCGGTGGCGGCCGGTCGACCGGTCACCGTCGCCACGGTGGTCGACGGCCCCGCACCGCGCGGTGCCACCCTCGCCGTATGGCCCGACGAGGTGTCGGGGTCGCTCGGCTCGAGCGGTCTGGACGCCGCCGTCACCGCCGACGCGCGCGGCGGACTCGCACTCGGTGCCACCGGCCGGCGGCACTACGGCCGGCACGGCGAACGACGCGAGGACGCCGTCACGGTCTTTCTGCACTCCTTCGCGCCACCGCCGCGGATGCTGGTCTTCGGCGCCATCGACTACGCGGCCGCGGTAGCCCGTATCGGCGACTTCCTCGGCTACCGGGTCACGGTCTGCGACGCCCGTCCGGTGTTCGCCACCGCGAAGCGGTTCCCGGAGGGTGCGGAGGTCGTCGTGGACTGGCCGCACCGGTATCTGCACGGCACCGCCACCGACGACCGCACGGTGATCTGCGTGCTGACCCACGACCCGAAGTTCGACGTGCCGCTGCTGGAGGAGGCACTGCGCAGGCCGGCCGCGTACATCGGCGCGATGGGCAGCCGCCGCACCCACGACGACCGGATGAAACGGCTGACCGAGGCAGGACTGACGGAGGCCGAACTCGACCGGCTGCGCTCGCCCATCGGCCTGGATCTCGGGGCGCGCACCCCCGAGGAGGTGGCGGTGTCAGTGGCCGCCGAGATCGTCGCACTGCGGTGGGGCGGCAGCGGAGGACCGCTGGCGGCGACCTCGGGGGCGATCCATCCGAACCGGGTGCGCTGCGAGTCGCTGTAGTGGCCGTCCCGCGGCGACGGACACGGCGGCGCCCTCGTCGTGGCGGTCCCGGCGTGGCCATGCCTACGACGGTCCGGATGCGCACGCCCCGTCGGGTGTGACGAGCCGGGCTCAGGCCGGCGTGGTCCTGCCGGCGCGTGGCGGCAGCCGGTGCAGCACCACGTCCGTCAGCTCACCGCCGGACGCCGTCGCGGTCAGGTAGGTGCAGTGCGGCTGACGCCGGCGGTCGGTCGGGGAGCCCGGGTTGAGCAGACGCAGCCCGGTGTCCGTGACGGAGTCCCACGGGATGTGGCTGTGACCGAAGACCAGCACGTCGAGGTCGGGGAAGCGCTCGGCGCACCGGCGCTCCCTGCCCCGGGCGCCGCCCGTCTCGTGGACCACGCCGAGGCGCAGACCGCCGAGTTCGGCACGCGCCACCTCGGGGAGCCGGGCGCGCAGTTCCGCCCCGTCGTTGTTTCCGTGGACGCCGATCAGCCGCGCGGACCGGCTCTCCAGCAGGTCGAGAGTGGCGACGTCCACCCAGTCGCCGGCGTGGATCACGACGTCGGCGCGCGGCAGTTCGGCGACCAGTTCCGGGGGAAGCTCCCTGGCCCGCTTGGGCAGGTGGGTGTCGGACATCAGCAGCAGACGCACCACGTCAGGGTGTCACGACGCCGGGCCCCGGGCCTCCGGGTCAGGGGCGTGCCGACGGCCCCTCCTCCAGGAACACGTCCGCCCACACCTGCTTGCCGCCGCTGACGGGGACGGTCCCCCACGCCGCCGACATGGCCTCGACGAGGAGGATGCCGCGGCCGCCCGTCGCCTCCCAGCCGATGCTCGTCGGCTTGATGGGCGTACGCGCCGAGTTGTCCGAGACCGCGATGCGCAGCCGGTGGTTGAAGAGGGTGAGGTGAAGGCGGACCGGACCGCCGGTGTGGACCAGTGCGTTGGTGACGAGTTCGGAGACGACGAGGAGCACCACGTCGACGTCCTGGGTGACGCCCCAGGTGCGCAGGGTGCGCCGGGTGAAGCGGCGCGCGTGCCGGACCGCCTCCGGGACACGCCACACCGTCCAGCTCTCGCGCTGCGGGCGCGCCTCCATGCCGTCGTAGCGCACCAGCAGCAGCGCCACGTCGTCACTGCGGTTCGCACCGGCGAGGAGGGCGTCCGCGACCAGCCCGAGGTGGCCCGGATCGGAGGCGGACAGCTCGTCGGCCAGCCGCGCGAGACCGACCTCGATGTCGACGGCGGCCGACTCGACCAGGCCGTCCGTGGTCAGCGCGAGGACCGTGCCCGGCTGCAGCCGCAGCGGGCTCATCGGGAAGTCGGCGCGTTCGACGACGCCGAGGGGCGGACCGCCCTCCGACTCGGCGATCTCCGTGCGGCCGTCCGGATACCTCAGTACGGGTGGGAGGTGACCGGCGCGGACACACCAGGCGGAGCCCTCCTCCATGTCGACGTCGACGTAGCAGCAGGTGGCGAACAGATCGGACTCCATGTCCACGAGGAGCCGATTGGCGTGCGAGACGACGACGTCCGGGGGGTGGCCCTCGACCGCGTACGCCCGCAGCGCCGTGCGCATCTGGCCCATCAGCGTGGCGGCGCCGGCGTTGTGCCCCTGGACGTCGCCGATGACGAACGCGACGTGGTTGTCGGTCAGCGGGATGACGTCGTACCAGTCTCCGCCGAGCTCGAGACCCGCGGTGGTGGGCAGATAGCGGGCGACGGCGACCGCGCCGGGCAGCCGGGGCAGGCGGCGCGGCAGAAGGGCACGTTGAAGCATGCCGATCAGTTCGTGCTCGGCGTCGAAGGCGTGGGCGCGCACCAGCGCCTGCCCGGCGAGACCCGCCACCGCGGTGAGCAGAGCACGTTCGTCGGGTGCGAAGTCGTGCGGCTCGTCCCAGCCGATCAGGCAGGCGCCGGCCGTACTGCCTCCGGCGGTCAGCGGCAGCACGGCGAGGCCGCCGGGACCCACGTCCGCGAGCGCGGGCTCCAGTTCGGAGCCGGCGGGCCAGACCGCGGCGCGGCCCTCGCTCAGCGCCGCGGCGAGCGTGGGCATCGCCCGCACCGGTGCGTCGGGCCACTCCGAACGCCACTCGGTCCGCCACAGCTCCGGCCACGCCTCCGGTTCGGGCGGGTCGAGCACGGTCACCACGAGCCGGTCGCCCTCCAGCTCGGCGAGGGCGACGCGGTCGGCCCGCAGCGGTTTGCGCAGGGCGGACACCACGGCCCGGCCGACGTCACGGACGGTGCCCGCGGTGGCGAGGGCCGAGGCGAGCCGCTGGATGCGGGTGACGTCGCTGACGGCGGGGCGCAGCTTGGAGGCGTCGGCGACCGTTCCCACCAGCCGTGCCGGGTGGCCCTGCCCGGCGGGCAGCAGCCGCCCGCGCAACCGCAGCCACTTGGGCTCGCCGGACGGCTGGAGGATGCGGAACTCCAGTTCCCGGTCGCCGATGGACATGTGGTCGGCCTCCACCACGGACATCAACGAGGGCAGATCGTCCGGCACGGTCCGGGAGAGCAGGGTCTCGACCCTGCCGTCGAACTCCTCGGGCTCGATGCCGAACAGGCGCAGCATTTCGTCGTCGACCTCGACCCGGCCGCTTTCCACCGTGAGGCTGAAAAAGCCGGCCGACAGCTCCTTGGCCTGGTCCTCGGCGGGAACGGGACCGGTGACGGCCTCGGCCAGAAGGCGGAGACATTCACGTTCCTCGGCGTCGAACCCCCCCAGGGCGTCACCGACGGCGACCAGGCACCCGCCTTCCCGCAACGGCAGGGCCGCGAGCGAGAAGTCTCTGACGGGGAGCCGCTGCGCGGCAGGGCAGCGGGCCAGGTCCTCGGCGGTCAGCCATACGGGCCGTCCGGAGCGGTGCGCGTCCGCCGCGGGGCCACCGGCGGACAGGGGGTAGACGTCACGGAGTCCGTACAGCGCGCGCGGTACGCCGGCGGACTCGGTGAGGCACAACCGGTCCCCGTCGGCCGCCGGGACGTAGACGGCCGCCAGCGTCGCTCCGGCGAAGACGAGCGCCTGTTCCAGCGTGCGGCGCAGGCGCTCGCGCGGATCGAGGTCCGCGCTGAGGGTCTTGAGGGCAAGTTCGGCACGGAGTGTTCTCGTTCTGCGTCCCGCAGCGCCGTCACTGCCCATTCGGCCATTACAGCGCTTTGCAGACGCTCGCGCAGCCCCTGTGAAGGTGCCGATCCCACGTGTCGGTGGTGCGGAGCGCCGCGCGCCCCACCGCCTGCCGGTTCCTGGGAGTGACAGGGCCACCCAGGAATCCGGGACCCGGTCATACGGTGGTCATATGAACGGCACGAACGCGCTCGGCGACTTCCTGCGCGCCCGGCGGGCCCTGATCCGGCCCGAGGACGCGGGTATCGCAGGTGGCGGACTGCGCCGGGTGCCGGGTCTGCGCCGCGAGGAGGTCGCCTTGCTCGCCGGCATCAGCTCCGACTACTACCTGAGGCTCGAACAGGGGCGCGATCGCCATCCCTCCGTCCAGGTCCTCCAGGCGCTCGCCCGGGTCCTGCAGCTGGATGACGACGCGACCGCGCACCTGATCGGTCTGACACAGCCCGGCGGATCCGGCTCCCGCAGAAGGACCACGCGGTCCGAGAAGGTCCCCCTGAGCATCCGTCAGCTCATCGACGGCTGGACGGGCAATCCGGCGTACGTCCAGAACAGGTTCACCGACGTCCTCGCGGTCAACGCACTGGCCGCCGCCCTCTCCCCCGCCTACGCGCCCGGTGTCAACCTGCTGCGGGCCGTCTTCCTCGACCCGGCCGAGCAGGCTCTGCGCCGTGACTGGGAGGAGGCGACCGCCGAAGGCGTCGCGAGTCTGCGCGCCCACGCCGGTGCCGACGTCGACGACCCACGGCTGGTGGAGTTGGTGGGCGAGCTGTCGGTGCGCAGTGAGCGCTTCCGCCTGCTGTGGGGCCGGCACGACGTGCGGCCGCGCCGCAGCCGGCTCAGCAGGCTGAACCATCC
>Ga0102590_1001177_pt1 | contig 41948 bp, 30 predicted proteins | sample AraplaMF_Col_mMF_FD_76859 | JGI IMG/M metagenome (GOLD analysis project Ga0102590, IMG submission 76859) | Arabidopsis root microbial communities from the University of North Carolina, USA - plate scrape MF_Col_mMF | ecosystem: Host-associated > Plants > Roots > Endosphere | place: USA... | reverse complement strand
TATAGTAAGTTACATCCAGGCGCGCACGATCTTTGAACAGGCCTACTTCCGTACCTACTTCTGTAGCGGTGGTGATCTCCGGTTTCAGATCTTTGTTCAGGTACTTGTCAGAAACTGTCAGCAGCGGCTTATCGCCAAAAGGCTGGTTAAAGGGATAGGTGTTGATGATCTGGTAAGGATCTGCATCTTTACCTACCTGTGCCCAGCCACCGCGGATCTTCAGTAAGCTAAGCACATCGCTCTGCAGATGCAGGGCTTCGCTCAGTACCAGGCTCGCGTTCACGGAAGGGTAGAAATAAGAATTATTGTTCACCGGCAATGTAGAAGACCAGTCGTTACGCGCGGTGAAGTTCAGGAAGGCGTAATCGCGGAAACCCAGTTGTGCGGATGAGAACAGACTGTATACCCTCAGCTTGGAGAAATAGCTGGTAGAGATCAGCGGGTCACGGGAGTTGTTCAGGGTGTACACACCCTTTACCGCCAGCTTGGGCGCCTGCTGATAGTTGTTCTCATACTGGTTGGTACGCACGTTGCCGCCTACCAGTACATCCAGGTTAAAATCCTGGTTCAGCTTTTTATTGGCATTCAGTGTAAATTCCGCATTGGTTTCTGTTACACCGTAGTTGTCTTCGGTATAAGAACCAAAGGGCGTACCGTTGGTGCCGTAGGCCACTTTATATTTACGGCGGTCGTTGTAATAATCGGTACCAACACGCAGGTTGGCGGTCAGCCAGTCCAACACCTGGTAAGACAGGCGGGCATTACCAAAGAAGCGGTTACGCTGCTGGGCCACGGTGTTCTCATACTGGATCCAGTAAGGGTTGCTGTAATAACTGTGGTTCCAGTTATAATCGTTACCGGCGGCGTCTTTGTAATCTCGCAGCAAACGGGTATCTACCTGGCGGCCAAACCAGATGAACTGCAGGGTAACACTGTTGCCACGGCGGCCATCCACACCCGGCAGGTTATCGGCTCCACCTCTTACATAAGTACCGTAAGTGCTCAATGTAAGTTTGGGTGTGATGCGATAGGTGCTGTTAATAGTGAAAGTATTACGGGTGATGCCGGTATTGGGCAACAGGCCGCTTTGCTTGGTATTGTTATAAGAGAAACGGTAATCCAGCTTTTCATTGCTGCCGGAAAGTGACAGGCCATTGTTGAATGTGGATCCGGTCTCATAAAAGTCGCGTACGTTATCCGGATGGGCTACCCAGGGCGCCGGCTGACCATTAGAGAAGAACTGCCGGATCAGGCGGCCGTCCAGTTTCGGGCCCCAGCTTTCGTCCACTCCGTCATTCAGGCCACCGCCTTTACCGTCTACATAGTCAAACTGTCCTCCGGAACCCTGTCCGTATGAATTCTGGTACTCCGGCAATACCAGCAGCTTTTGTAAACTGGCGCTGGAGTTAACGGTGATACCCAGGCCTTTGGTACCCCGGCCGGTTTTTGTTTTAAGCACCAGTACCCCGTTGGCCGCGCGGGAACCATAAAGAGCCGCCGCGTTAGGGCCTTTCAGTACACTCACAGATTCAATATCATCCGGGTTCAGGTCAGAGATGGCGTTTGGAAAGTCGCGGGCATTGGCCACACCTACACCCAGCTGGCTGTTATCTACCGGTATTCCATCCAGTACGAACAGCGGTTGGTTATTACCTGCAATAGAGGTCTCCCCCCTGATCACAATACGGGAAGAGCCCATATCACCCTGGCTGCTGGTGATGTTCACACCGGCGATCTTGCCTGACAAGGCATTCACCAGGTTAGTTTCCCTGGCTTCGGTAATGTCCCTGGATTTTAATTCCTGTACGGAATACCCCAGTGACCTTTTCTCCCTGGAGATGCCCAGGGCCGTTACCACTACTTCTTTCAGGCTGCTTTCTGTGCTTTCCAGTGCAATATTGATGGAATGGTTGGCGCCAACCAGCACATCCTCCCCTTTATATCCTATGTAGGAAAAATGCAGTGTATCCCCCTCAGATGCGCTGATGGCATATTTACCATCGGCATCAGTTTGTGTACCCTTGTTAGTCCCTTTTACCGTAACAACGGCGCCCGGTACCCGTTGGGCATCTGCTTTAAAAGTGACCACCCCCGTGATCTTCGTATCCTGGGCATAGCCTGCCTGCAGCCCAAGCAGCAGCGCCAGCAGGAATACGGTTGTGTGTAAAAATCTCATGATTTGAGCCGGTTTTAGTTTTTTTGACAAAAGAAGGTCTGTTACGGTAACGAAGACCGCAAAGAGAGGCGCGCCCGCCAATAGATTGATAGCTTAATTAAAAAGAAAGAATGCTGTTAACATATGCCCTGCCGGGGCATACACATATTGGTTTTATGTGAAAGGAAAAACATGCGATTATAGTTCTTGCTACAGTAGCACGAAGCATACGACAAGGTGCCTGTATAGTCTGTATCTGTCTTCATCTTTACAGCATGGATTAAGGTTCCGCGGGCAAAAGTATAAAATTTAACAATATTCTACAAATTATATGGACTAAATAGAATAGGCAATCTCATCAAGATAAATTCAGAAGAGCCCGGTTTCTATTCCTGTCAGCGCTTATTTTGCCATAAAAGCCTTATCCAGCTTGATTCTCTCCTACCCGTCTTCCACTTAATTTCCGTACCCCATTCCTGTGCCATCCGGGTAAAACCCCGGGTGAAACCTACACAAAATCGGGCTGTAACGTAGTACAGTCCTATGTATACTAAGGGATGTCTCATATATACTTCCTTATTAAGTCCTATCAACTCCCTTGTTATTCCATTTCTTTTAAGGAATGAGATATCTATGAAAGTGATCTGTATTTGAGAGAAATGTCTTTTGAATGTCTGAAAAATCCTAATGCCATGTAAATACCATCCCTATTGGGATGTAAGCAGATCGCCCCCGGGAATGACTCAGTCATTACCCGGGGGCAATATTCCTGGGAGTAATAAAGTAGGTGGATTACAGGCTCTGTTCCATCACGCTGTACAGGATCTTCCTGGCGCCCTCATTCAGTTCTGAGCCGGTAGTAGAGTCTGCCGGGATAAAATGGCGCTTGAAGGCAGCAATGGCTGCGCTGCTGTCTTTCACATTATAGCCGATGATGCGCAGGGCCTGGAGATGATTGAAATTGTCAGGAACGGTCACCAGGGAGGTATCCCCATACCAAACGCCAAAGCCTTTTTCGGCCAGCCGCTGCCAGGGAAACCAGGCGCTGGGATCTACCTTGCGGCCGGGGGCAATATCCCCGTGGCCGATAAAGTTAGGGGTAGGAATGTTATAACGATGTTTCAAAGTATCCAGGAGGATGAGCAGGCTGCGTACCTGCAGGGAGTCGAAGGGTTCCGTGCCGCTATTGTCCAGCTCTATGCCGATGGAGGAAGAGTTGATATCGGTAAGGTTTCCCCATTTGGCTACCCCGCCGTGCCAGGCCCGCAGGTAGTCGTTCAGCATCTGGTGCACTACCCCGTCCCGGCAGATCACGTAATGGGCGCTTACCTGGGTACGGGTCACCGTAAAGGTTTGCAGGGTCTGATCACAGCTGTTCTGTGCCGTATGGTGGATGATCACCAGGTTAGGCTTGCGCATATTGAAATTAGTTGTGCCGGCCCACCAGCTTACATCCTGTACGGAATCGATATGCACGGGAGCGGGCTGCAAACGCAGGGCGCTGGCATAGCCTTTAGCCTGCTGTTTATACACTTTATTGGTGCTTTTATACGGCGAATAGGAGCAGCAATACAACATTACTATCATCGCTACACAGAGTAGCGGCGCAAGAACTCTGTTCATTTTCAAATGATTAGGTCGGTAAATGAGAGCCAACTTTATGCCAAAAAAGTCTGGTTTACTGGTAGTGGCGGCCCATGGTATCCTTCTGGTGTTTCCATAGTTCCTGGAATACCGGGCTGTTATTACGCAGATGCTCAAAGGTACCTTCATCTACGATGCAGCCCTGCCGCAGAATATATACGTAGTCAAATTGTCCCAGGAGGTGCAGGCGATGCATGGATGAGATCAGGGCTTTGTCAGAAAATGCCTTGAACAGCTTATCATAGATCATTGCCTCTGTTTTGGGGTCTACGCTGCTGGTAGGCTCGTCCAGCAGCACCAGCTCGCTTTCCCGGGCCGCCAGGATACCACGGGCGAGGGCCAGCCGCTGTTTCTGTCCGCCGGAAAGGTTCACGCCCTTTTCCCGGATGTCTGATTCCAGGCCCTGGGGCAGTTGTTTGATCACGTCTGTGAAATGTGCACTTTCGCACACGCTCATGATGTCTTCTTCGCTAAAGGGCAGTCCCAGGGTAACGTTATAGGCGATGGTATTTTCGAAGATCTCCGGTTCCTGGGGGAAGAGCGTAACGGTTTCGTTGATGGTGGAAAGGTCGTACTTCCTGCCGTCTACGGTCAGTTGCATACCCGGCTCGGGGTTATACAGGCCCCTCAGCAGGGAGAGTAGGGTACTTTTACCGCTGCCGCTTTCGCCGATCAGGGCGATCCTTTTACCGCGGCCTATCTCTATGTTCAGGCGGTGCAGGCTTTGAGGCGCATGTTCCGCATCATAGGCCTCCCGGTGGGAGAAATTGAGCCCTTTAATGCTGATAGTCTGCCAATCTGCCGGCAGGTCGGTAGGTGCGTCCGGGCGATGCTGCTCCTCAAAGGCTTTTTGTATACCTGCGGCCGTTTGTACGGAGGTGTTATGCTGGATGATCTCTGTATACTGCCAGGCAAAATTGTAAAACACGCTGGTAAACTGGTTCACATATCCCACCAGGGTAACTAGCCCAGCCACCTGGAATACCTGTCCCGGCGTCCAGTTCTGCAGCACATAACCTACGGCCAGCACACAATAGATGAGGGTAACCAGCATATCCGCCACAAACCATTTCCATTCATTGATCCGGACGTTCCTGCGGAAGGGTGGCAGAATCTGCATCACCTTGCCCATTAAGCCGGTTTCCATGCTCTTTTCCAGTCGCAGGGTAATGACTGTCATGATATTGGAAAGGCTGTCAAACAGGGTGGAAGACACTACATGTTCCTTTTCATTCACCTCGTCCAGGGTTTTGATGAATGGCTTGTCAAATTTGAAGATCACCCAAATGGTCAGTACGCCCAGCAGCACGCCGATCATGCCAAAGAGCGGCGAAAAATAGACCATTGCGATGATGGAGAAGATCAGCTTATTGATAGATTGCAGGTACATGAAGCCCTGGTCAAAGAAAAGCTTCAATGCCTCATATGCCTTACGGATGCGGTTGATGGTAGCGCCGCTGTGATGGTCCTGCTGCCATTTTACGGGCAGGTGTAATGCCTGGTGGTAACGTTCCTGCAGAAAGTTTCGGCTCAGGTTGAAGGCCAGTTCTCTTTCCATTACACGGGCAGGCCCGTGCAGGGACCATTCCAGCACTTTCAGGCCGAAATAACAGCCGGCGTATATAAACGCGTAACGCAATACCGCGCCTGTGTTCTGCTGCACCTTGCCTACAAACCACCCGAACAAAACGGGATAGATGGCGGCAAGGATAGCGGAGCAGAAGAACATGGAGTACACCAGTACGTATTTCTTCCGTTCATGCCGGGCATAATGCCAGGCGGTGCGCAACAGGGATATATAAGGGTTTGCCATCTTCACCAGGTCTAAAAGTTTGAAAGTTTAAAAGTTTGAGGGTTTGAAGGTATTAAGAATAGCTAGACGCTTTCAAACCTTCAAACCCTCAAACTTTTAAACACAAAATTATATTATTTCAGCTTCTCGTCGCGGGAGAAAGAGTAAGGAGCGGCATCAGCAGCTGTTCCCCTTGTTTTGGAAGGCGTAGCGCTCATATCAAAATTGATGGCGCCGCCCTGCTGCAGCTGCTTATGGTCGAACCAGTTCTTCGTATATGCCTGGCCATTTACTTTGACAGCCTGTACATAACGGTTTTGTGCGTTGTTGGCAGGTGCGGAGATTACCAGCTTCTTGCCGTCTTCCATTGTTACAGTAGCCTTTTTGAACAGCGGCGCACCGATCACGTACTGCTGGGTACCCGGACAAACCGGGTAAAAGCCCAGGGCAGTAAATACGTACCAGGCAGAAGTTTGTCCGTTATCTTCATCACCGCAGTAACCGTCCGGAGCAGGCGTATATAGCCTGTTCATCACTTCGCGCAGCCAATACTGGGCTTTCCAGGGCTGACCGGCGTAGTTGTACAGGTAGATCATATGCTGGATGGGCTGGTTACCGTGCGCATACTGGCCCATGTTCATGATCTGCATTTCGCGGATCTCGTGGATGGTCTGACCGTAGTAGCTATCGTCATACACGGGCGCCATATGGAATACGGAGTCCAGCATGCCGGCGAATTTATCTTTGCCGCCCATGAGATCTGCCAGGCCCTGTACGTCGTGGAATACAGACCAGCTGTAATGCCAGCTGTTACCTTCTGTAAATGCATCTCCCCATTTGAATGGGTTGAAGGGCGCCTGGAAACGGCCGTCTTTGTTCTTACCACGCATCAGCTTTGTTTCCGGATCAAACACATTGCGGTAGTTCTGGCTGCGTTTAGCGAAACGGGCAATTTCATCTGCCGGGCGTTTCAGCGCTTTGGCCAGTTGATAGATCGTAAAATCATCATATGCATATTCCAGCGTGCGGGCAGTGTTTTCATTGATATCTACATCGTAAGGCACGTATCCCAGTTCGTTGTAATATTTAGCGCCTTTACGGCCAACAGAGGTCAGCGGGCCTTCGTTCTCTGCATTCTTCAGCAATGCTTCGTAGGCGGTGTTCACATCAAAGTTCCTGATACCTTTCAGATAGGCGTCGGCGATGATGGAGGCAGAGTTGGAACCGATCATACAGTCGCGGTGACCGGGACTGGCCCACTCCGGCAACCAGCCGCTTTCTTTATAGGCGTTCACCAGTCCTTCCATGATATGCCCGTCCATAGTGGGATAGAGCAGGGTAAAGAAGGGGAAGGCAGAACGGAAAGTATCCCAGAAACCGTTGTCGGTAAACATATAACCCGGCAATACCTGTCCGTTATAAGGGCTGTAATGCACTACCTGGCCTTTGGCGTCTATCTCATAGAACTTGCGGGGGAAGAGCATGGCCCTGTACAGGCAGGAGTAGAAAGTACGGGTCTGATCTACCGTGCCACCTTCTACGGCTAAACGGCCCAGTTCTTTGTTCCAGGCGGCTTTAGCCTTCTGCTGTACTTCGGCAAAAGAGCTGTTGCCGATCTCCTGCTGCAGGTTCAGTTCTGCCTGTTCCGGGCTGATAAAAGAGGAAGCCACTTTTACGTTCACCTGCTCGCCTCTTTTGGTAGCGAAGCCGATCACGGCGCCTACATGATCATCCTTTGCTTCCAGGCGGCCGGGGGCCAGCGCTTTGTTGGCGAAGGTAGCCTGGTAAGTAAACGGCTTATCGAATACCAGTACAAAATAGTTTTTAAAGTTAGCAGGTACACCGCCGCTGTTCTTGGTAGTGTAGCCAATGATCTTACCTTCCTGTGGCAGTACTTTTACATAGGAGCCTTTATTGAGGGCGTCCACTACTACAAAAGCGCTGTCTGTAGCCGGGAAGGTAAAACGCAGGCGTGCAGCCCTTTCTGTGGGCGTGATCTCTGTGGTTACGTCATGATCTGCCAGATAAACGCTGTAGTAATACGGCTTCGCCACTTCAGATTTGTGAGAGAACCAGCTGGCCCGCTCATCTTCGTCGAAGCGTACCTTACCGGTAACCGGCATCACGGCAAACTGTCCGTAATCATTGATCCAGGGGCTGGGTTGGTGGGTTTGTTTAAAGCCCCTCATTTTCTCTGAATGATAGGTGTACGCCCAGCCATCTCCCATCTTGCCGGTTTGCGGCATCCAGAAGTTCATGCCCCAGGGGCAGGCGATGGCGGGATAAGTGTTACCATTGGACAGGCTGAATTTAGAGTCGGTTCCCATCAGGGTATTTACCCAATCAGCCGGATCTGTGACCTTGTCCACGGTTTGCGCCTGGGCCAAGCCCGATGCCAGCACCAGCGCAGTTGCGATTATTTTCCTCATAGTACGATAACGTGATTTTAGTCCCGATAAAGGGTGTAAAAATAATCGTTCAAGGGAATGTTGTTCTATATTTTTATAAGCGTCTCTTCTATTTTAACTGTTTTACATTTAAATATTTTTTTCTATATTTGACTTTTAACCCCGTAATCACTAATGCCATGAATACGAATACCCCTAAGGTGCTTCTCCTTATTATTATCGGTGTGCTGGTCGTTAACCTGGCCTTCAACCTCTTTGGCTCCGGTAAAACGCTGCGGGACGCTGTTAAGAACCTGGAAAATGCGCGTAAGAGCATTGATACTGCCCTGCTGCAACTGGGTAATGCCCAAACCCGGCTGGATTCTATCCAGGCCAATCTTGACCGCCAGCGGGAAGTGATAAAAAGCATTTACGTACGCACGGAGCTGATGGACCTGGAAAAGAAAGTAAAAGACGCCAGGAACAAAGCGCAGGCTGACAGCATCAAAGACAGGATCGCCAGCCTGAAAGATTTCCAGCCCGCTGACTCTACCATCATTCCAATTGTCAATCTTTAAACGCTTCCTATGCTACAACATCTTAAACTATACGGCCTGCTGCTGCTGGCCCTGGCCCCTGCACTGAACGCGCAGTCGCAGGGTAAACTGAAAGTGTTTGATCAATGCGCCATAAAAAGCGGTTTCCGTTTAACAATGGGAGATACCATTCTCGTAAGCTGCGACAGCGCCATGCTGATGAACAGCCTGACCTTCCAGATGTATGAAACGGCTTACCAGGCCTATCGCAAACAGAACCCGCGTACGGCAGAGATCATCAAATCATATGAAGCGCTGGTGATCCGCCAGGACAGCACCATCTTCGAAAATCAGCGGGATTATAATGCACTCAAACTGAAATTTGATACGCTGTTCAATTCCTCACTGTCACAGATCAACCAGACCAGCCAGGATATAGGTACGGTGAAGCATGATCTTAGTAATGTAAATAACACCTTGAACAATACACAGGTGCTGATCTCAGATGCGATTGATAAAGTGAATACCGCAAGGAGAAAGAGTTTTTTGGATAAGCTATACTGGGGTATAGGCGGTTTGGGTATAGGCGTAGCAGTTACGGCGATATTGATGGGGATAAATTAGAAGCGAAATACCATCCGCGTCATTGCGAGGAGCAACTAAGCCCTTTGTGCGTTGGGCGACGAAGCAATCTCCTAACGCAATCTTCGCGAAGATTATGTTGGATATTATGTCAGGAGATTGCTTCATCGCCCCTCCCTTTTCCCCCGCTGCTCCTCGCAATGACGCGACTGGTTGCGGCAGCTGTATTAAAACTTTATCTAATCTATCCCAGGCAACTGACCACAATCATCTCCCGTATTAGAAAGAAATTCGTAAATTAAAGCCAGGCGTAAATTGCTTTCACCGGTCATTTTACGCTTTTCATCGACTTGTTCGCAGAAATGCACTTTTTTTCCGTTTATATATAGAACAGAACATTACCATTGCAGGATCATCATCTTTTCAGAAAGCCAACGAACATCCTGACATAACAGCAAAAAATGGCATGTGCAATGAAAAAACATCGACTATCGCCTGGAGTACCTATGTTAATGGTGAGCCTGCTATGCAGTATTATTTTCTTCTCCTGTAAGAAGGACAAGACCGCGCCGCAGGACAATGACAATAATAATGGGGGTGGCACCACTTCCGCTACCACAGATGAGGATTCGCTCAAATACCTGATGTACCGCATTATGCAGGTGACCTATGCAGATGGCGGGCGTAACGCCAGCAATGGCCTGCCTACCTACTACTGGTACAACCAGGTGCCTGGTATAGACCCTTTCAGCACGAATTACAGTACGGCAGAGAACCTGCTGTCTACCATGATCAGTTATCCGCAGGTGAACGGCCAGAAAATAGACCGCTACAGTTTCCTGGACCGCACCGGCACACTGGCCAACAAGCTGCAGAACGGCGTGATCGAAAAGACGCAGGGCGAAAGCGGCAATTTTGGTATGGAAGTGACCTTTGCGCTGGATAACAACAATCAAAGCCACCTGCTGGTGCTTTATGCTGATAAGAACTCTCCTGCGGGCGTGAAAGGTATTCAGCGGGGCTGGGAGATCACTGCCATCAATGGAGACAAGAACCTGTCTTACGACGGCAGCAACGGCGCCAATACCACCAAGGTCACCAACGCCGTTTACAATTCCACTTCCTCGACCTTTACCTTTAAAACAACTGCCAACACTACACCGACCATCACGCTGAATGCCGGTTCCTACAATGTGAACCCGGTGTTGTACGATACTATTTACACAGTAAATGGCAAGCAGGTAGGATACTTTGTATTCTATACCTTCTCCAGCGTAACCAGCAGTACAGGGGCTTCCACTGTCACCAAACAGGTGCTGGACCAGGTGTTCAGCAAGTTTAAATCAGCCGGTATACGTGAGCTGATCGTTGACCTGCGCTATAATACCGGGGGCGCAGTATCCACCGCACAATACCTGGATAATGCCATTGCGCCTGCCAGCGCACAGAGCAAGGTGATGTACTATTACACCTACAATGATAAACTGACCCAGAACCTGGCTGCCACCGGCCTGCCTGCCTCCATCAGCTTTGGCAGCACGGGTGGGCTCAGCCTGGATCATGTATTCTTTATCACCGGATCGCAAACGGCTTCTGCCAGCGAGCTGACGCTCAACAATCTGAAACCCTACATGAACGTGAAGCTGGTGGGTGATACCACTTACGGAAAACCGGTAGGGTTCTTCAGCTATACCATCTCCGATCACGACGCATCAGGAAATGAAAAATACCTGGCAGATCTCTTCGCCATCAATTTCGAAACGAAGAACGCGCAACAGTCCGGCGGTTATTTCAGCGGTATCAAACCCGATCAGGCTGCAACCGACTTTGTGAATGTTCCCTGGGGCAATAGCGAAGACGATAACCTGACCAAAATATTCAACTATATCAGATCGGGCGCTTTCCGCCAGGCCAGCACAGAACGTGTAGTAGCCAACCCGAATGCCCGTATCAACATCAAGCGCTCTGTCACTTCCGGACAGTTTAACGGCATGGTGGATTTTGACATTAAGAATAACAGATGACCGGTAACAACCGTCTATCCCTCGATAAAAAACGGGTTATGTAGATTTTTACATAACCCGTTTCCTTTTATATTTACCGCATGAATCCTTATCAGAAAAACATCCGTTTAGTCCTCCTCTTTTGCTGCATCTTTAGCTACGCACAGGCGCAATCCGGTTTCCGGGTGGTGCCCCTGGGAGTGAAAGGCGGGATGGATGAAAGCAACCTGTCGGCCTACATGGTGGCCGCCACAGGCAGTAATGACTATATCTGCCTGGATGCCGGTACCCTGCACGCCGGTATTCAGCAGGCCATCAACAAAGGCGCATTCAAGGTGCCGCTCAGCACTGTATTGCGGCAATATATCAAAGGTTATTTTATATCGCATGCTCACCTGGACCACCTGGCGGGCATGATCATTAACTCCCCGGAAGACAGCAACAAGAATATTTACGGACTGCCCTACTGCCTGGATATTATTAAAGAGAAATATTTCAGCTGGAAAAGCTGGGCTAATTTTGCAGATGAGGGAGAAGCGCCGCTGCTGAAAAAATATCATTATACTCCGCTGACGCCGGGCACACCTACTGCCATTGCCCAAACAACTATGAGCGTGCAGGCTTTTCCGTTAAGCCATTCAGCGCCTTATCAAAGCACCGCATTTTTAGTTAATCATCAACAGCAATACCTGCTGTACCTGGGAGATACAGGTGCAGATACCATTGAGCACTCCGACAAACTGCAGCTGTTATGGCAAGCCGTAGCGCCCCTGGTAAAATCTCAGCAGCTGAAAGCCATTTTTATAGAAGTATCTTTCCCGGATGAACAGCCGGCGAAGCAACTGTTCGGTCACCTCACTCCTGCCCTGCTCATGCAGGAGATGAAAACGCTGGGATCTTTGAGTGGCACTGATGCACTGAAGGGATTGCCGGTGGTGATCACCCATATCAAGCCTTCCGGCAATAACGAAACGGCGATATGCCGGCAGTTAGCACAGCAAAATCATCTGCAGCTCAAGCTGATCTTTCCTGAACAGGGAAAGGCGCTTACATTTTAAACTCCATTAACGATGTTCCTGGTATTTGTTGGGCGGTACCGCATGCCGTAATTGTTCCATTTCAGTAGCGGATAGCGAAGACGTATAAACGGCGAAAACCGCATCGGCCAGTTGCTCCGCTGTTCGTATGCCTACTACAGCTGAAGTAATAGCGGGATGCTGCAGTACAAAGCGCAATGCCGTTTGCGCGGGCCCGCGTTGCGCCGTGGTCAATGCCCCAACGGCGGCTGCCGCCTGTTGAACCTGTTCAGCGCTGTAGTTCAGAAAAGGCGCTGCCGGTTTATTGACCAGTAAGCCTTTGGCCACACTGCCGCGGGCCAGTACCCCAATGTTATGCTGACGCAGCAAGTCCAGGCATTCCTCTTCCGGACGGCGGTCCAGCAGGCTGTATTGCATCATCACACTTACTATACGTGAGCGTTTTACATATTCGCGGATCACATTGGGACGGATGGAAGAAATGCCGTAGTAGCGGATCTTTCCCTGCTGTTGCAGCAGCTCAAATGCTTCAATGGTTTCATCGATGGGGTCTTGCAGGGTGCCGCCGTGCAGCTGGTACAGATCGATATAATCCGTTTGCAGGCGTTGCAGGCTGCCTTCTACCGCAGAAAGGATATATTCCTTGCGCGGATTCCAATCCCAGCCGCTGCCATCGGGGCGCCATTGATTGCCTACCTTGGTGGCGATGATCACCTCCTTACGCTTGCCCTGCAGGGCTTTACCTACTGTTTGCTCATTACGGCCCTGATCGTAGAGGTCTGCGGTATCAAAATAATTGATGCCCGCATCCAGGGCGCGGGCGATCAGTGCAGCATTCTCTGCGTCGCTGCCTTGTAAGGACATCGTGCCAAAACTTACCTGGCTGATGTTTAAACCGGAGGAGCCTAACGGATGATAAAGCATATGAGCGGTTTTAGAAAATACAAATTACTGCGTATTTTGGGATAATGAAAAAGCTGATCATCGCCGGACTGCTCACCGCGGCCGGTATAACGGTACAAACCATGCGGGCGCAGGCACAACATAAAGGCGCCATCCTGAACCACGTCGCCATATCGGTACTTGACCTGGAAAAGGCCACTACCTTTTACAGGGATATAGTAGGTATTGATACTATGCCGGAACCCTTTCACGACGGCAAGCATACCTGGTTTAAAGTAGGCGAGCACGCGCAGCTGCACCTGATCTCCGGTGCAAAGGAAGTTACCCAGCACGACAAGGCCTCACACCTCTGCTTCAGCGTGCCTTCTGTAGACGAATTTGTGAAACGCCTGAACGAGCACCATATCCCCTTCATTAACTGGCTGGGAGAAAAGCAAAAATTTAACGTACGCGTAGACGGCGTAAAGCAGCTCTATATCCAGGATCCTGACAATTACTGGGTAGAGATCAACGACGACAAATACTGAGCTTATTTGGCGCCTTCCAGCTCTGCCCGTGTAGAGCGGTCCTGGTAGGGACGGTATTCCGCGTTCTCTATTTTCAGCACTACGGGGTTAGGCCATTGATTATTGGTGTAAAAGCGCTGTCCGTTCACGGCGCTGATCACCAGTCCCATGGGGGTGCTTTTCACATATACATGTGCGTCGAAATCCTTCTTATATTCCACCAGTTCGCTGCCAAAGCCCAACACAGCTACTTTGGTCTGATCGCTGCCTTGCAGGTTTCTCAGCACCAGCTCCTTACGTTCGCCGTATTTCCATTCGGTACCGGCGGGTACAAAGGCATAGATCGCCTTGCCATCTTTTGACTGTGTGAACCAGATCTTGCCTTCGCGGATGATCTTCCAGGGACGGATGCCGGCGATGGCTTCTTCGTTGGCCAGGTTCCAAAGGGCCAGCTCACGCAGCAGCGCATCCTGTTCTATCTGGATCTCTCCATCGGGCTTGGGGCCTACGTTCATCAGCAGGTTACCGCCTTTGGCCCTTGTTTCGATCAGCATGTCGATGATGGCGGTGCCTGATTTCTGGGGATCGTTGGTGGGCTTGTATTGCCAGTCGGTACCCATGGTAAAGCATGCCTCCCAGGGACCGGGCACCGGTTGGTCTGGCAATTCCTGTTCAGGTGTTCTCATTTGTCCGCGGGTAACGACGATGTCCGGCTGCAGCTGCCAGGCATATTCTTTCAGGCCTTCAGCGGGGCCATCAAAAAAGATGAGATCTATTTTACCGTATTGGGTGAGCAGCTCTTTTACCTGCGCCTTATCATAAGCCATCAGCCCGGGATTGTTGGCAGGAAAATGCTGCGGCACCTGCATTCTGCCAATAGGGAGCTTATGCTGGTAGAAATAATAAAAATCTTCAGGAGAGAAATACAGGCCGATAGCGATGCCTTGTTTGCGGAAAGCAGCGATGATCTCTTTCAATGCATCACGTTTAAACGGCGTGCGCATGATATTGAAATCTGTGGTTTTGGTGTCCCACATACAAAAGCCTGCGTGGTGCTTGGTAGTGAACACTACGTACTTCATACCGGCCAGTTTAGCCAGTATGGCCCATTCTTCAGGATCAAACTTTTTAGGATTGAATGTTTGCGGCAGGGTTTTGGTAAATTTCTCCAGGTATGCATCAGAAGCGCCGGCCATGGAATGACTGATCACCGCGCCTACCTGCACATCTACGCTCCAGTGAATGAACATGCCGAGGCCCATATCCATGAACCATTGTTCCCTTTCGGGCTTATTCGCTGATTGCTGGGAGAATACGGGCGCACACCAAAGCAGCAGTGCACCGAAGAAGAATAAATACCTGCGCATAGGATCGAACTTGTTTATCTATACAAGATACGATCTAAAGCTATTGGGAGGTACTATTAAAAAAGTGAGGACCGGCTCAGTTCTTCGTCATTGAATATTTTAATCACACCGTATAGTCCATCGTAGCCTGGCACGGGCTTCACTTCATGCTCACGCATACGGCGTATGGCTTCTGCCAGTACAGGGCTGCCTTGGCGACGTATATCCTCTACCGGTACTGCTTTCAGTAAATTGAACTCGTTGCCGAAAGTGGAGATGGCCTGGTGAAAATCTTTCAGTACTGCCTTCGTGCCAGGCCCGCTCTTCCTGATCTCTGCGAGTATTTCAGGCAGGGGAATGATGTAATCAAAAACAGGCGCATGCTGCGGCGGTTGCGGCGCTTTACGGTCTGACAGTTGCTGTATCCGGTGTAGCACACCAACTGTTAAGGGGCCGCCGCACTCGGGGCAACGGCCATTGTGCGATATGGTTGCTTCGGGGAGTAAACACACGCCGCAGTTGCGGTGCCCGTCGTGATGATATTTACCTTCTTCGGGGAAGAACTCATAAGTACCAACGAATCCCTGTCTTGTTTTCATGGCATTGAAAATTCCGTCGTAACTGCGTTCTGTATTGAACAGCGTAGCCTCCCTGCCCAGCTTGGGGGCAGAATGTGCGTCTGAATTGGAGATCAGGGTAAAACGGTCTAATGCACTCCATTGCCAGTTCATCGCCGGATCAGAGGAAAGGCCGGTCTCAATAGCGAAGATATGCGGAGAGAGATCGCGGAAGCATTCGTCCACACTGTCGTAGCCGCCTTTGGAGCCCAGGGTGGAGAACCAGGGCGTCCATACATGCGCAGGCACCAGGTGAGATTTGTTTGAAGATTCCAGGACTATTTCCAGGAGATCACGGGATGGCAGCCCGAGGATGGGGCGGCCGTCAGATGCCAGGTTACCGATAGCAGATAAACGCGCATTAATGCCGGCCACGGTCTCGAAATCCGGCGCATATACGAGATTATGGTTCTTTCTTACTTTATCACCGTGCTTGTAAATAGAGCTGATCTCTGTGGAGAGCAGGAAGCGCACGTCGATGTCCTGTACTTTCATGTCTGGCAGTGCAGGATCAGCAGGTGGATGTTTAAGCCGGAAGAGACCGCTGCCGTCGGGCTCCAGTTTCTCCTGCAGTTCTTTGAACCACTGCGGGTGCGTGAAATCGCCGGTGCCCACTACGTGGATACCTTTGGCGCGCGCCCATTGGTATAAGGACTCCAGATTGAGATCTTTGCTGGTAGCGCGGGAGTAATGCGAGTGCACATGCAGGTCTGCTATATAGAACATACCGACGAAGTTAGGATCAAATTGAGAAAATTACCTTATTTTCGTTTCTATGGAGCAGCTGCAAAATGGCCATTCCGTTTACATCCTGAAAACCGGGAAGAACATCTACAAGATCGGCAAAACGCAGGATCTTCAGAAGCGGCTTGCCTCCTACCACACTCACCTGCCTATCGTTTTCCGCCTTGTAAGACAATACCTCACACCACAGATGAGCAGCCTGGAAGAAAGCCTTCATACTGTATTCCAGCACAAACGTGTAAAGGGAGAATGGTTTGAGCTGACGCCGGCCGACCTGGTGATATGCGACAATATTGCCCGTAGTTTTGAGCAGGCGCAATGGCGCAGACAATCGTCTGCCAGGAAGAGCAGAGAGATCCATTACAGCGGCAACCCGATGCTGCAGGTGATGGAAGCCAATGAAAAATACCTGCACGACTACTCGAGGATAGCAGACGACCTGCGGCTGGGCCTGAGCATAGACGAAGTATTTGCACTGCACGATGGGGAAGTAAGAATGACCATTATCGCCACTGTAAAGAAAATACTGCAATACCGCACGCCTAATGCCGAACTGCTGGGACAGTGGTGGTACATTGTGAACGACCTGGGAACAGGTATGAGCGAGCATAAAATTGCTGAAAAATATAAAGGGCAGACCAGCCGTACTACGATCAAAATGATCAAACGGATACTCGAAAACCAGCTGTACTAAAAATTCCGATTCCCACACCGGATTTTGTAATTTACCCTGATGAAACGTTCCTTTTCCCTTCTCCTGCTCTTATGCAGTGTTATCACTGTTTGTGCTCAATCCAAATCTTCCGGCGCCAATGCCTATTTTCCGCCGCGTGGGGAATGGGAGCATCGTCAGCCGGCCTCGCTGGGAATGAAAGCTGATCAATTACAGTCAGCGATCCAGTTTGCCCGCGACAATGAAGCTAAATATCCCCGCGATATGGAACTGACACAGGCCATACAGTTTGGCAAGGAACCCTTCAGCGCAGGTGTTGGCCCGTTTTCTGAGCGGGGTGAGCCCACCGGTGTCATCATTTACCATGGATATATTGTAGCAGAATGGGGTGAGCCTTTACGGGTGGACATCACCAACAGCGTTACCAAAAGCTTTCTTTCCTCGGTAGTAGGCCTGGCGGTAGACCGGGGCCTGATACACGATGTGCACGACACCGTAGCTTCGTATATCCCTCCCATTGAGGTCTATGATCCCCTGACGCCCAACGGGCATCCCCTCTTGTACCCTTTTGCCAGCGCCCATAACCGCACTATTACCTGGGATGATATGCTGCGGCAAACCAGCGACTGGGAAGGTACCCTCTGGGGCAAACCTGACTGGGCGGACAGGCCCGAAGGTACTAACCCGGATGGATGGCTGCATCGCAAAAGGAATGCTCCCGGCACTGTTTACAAGTACAATGATGTACGGGTGAATGCACTGGCGCTGGCCGCTACCTGCGTGTGGAGGCAGCCTTTGCCCCAGGTGCTGAAGACCAATATCATGGACCCGATCGGCGCCTCCAACACCTGGCGCTGGAATGGTTACCGCAATGCCTGGATCGTGCTGGACGGCGCACCGGTACAATCGGTGAGCGGCGGCGGCCACTGGGGTGGCGGGATGTTCATCCACGCTTATGACATGGCGCGTTTTGGATTGCTGACGCTGCACAAAGGCAAATGGAATGGTAAACAGCTGCTTTCCGAGCAATGGGTAAAGCAGGCCTTAACGCCAACGCAGGCACAGCCTACCTATGGTTATATGAACTGGTTCCTGAACACCGATCATAAGCTGCTGCCGAGTGCACCGGTGACAAGCTTTGTGCACATCGGCAATGGCACGAATCTTATTTATGTAGACCCGGAGCATGACCTGGTGGCAGTGGTAAGGTGGATAGAGAATAAGTCGATGGATGAGATGATCAGGAAGATCCTGGAGGCGATTTAAAGGTCTATCAATTCCAGCAGGAGATCACGCTGAATAGTGAAGGGTATTTCCGTTTGGCAACCTGTATAGGTGGCCTCACAGTTCAGCTTCAGTTTCAGTGTAAGTGTATTGCTCATGACAGCGCGGCTGATCTTTCCGTCGCGCTTTCGCAGGGTACTGCGTATACCTGCCCTGGCTGTTCTTTTTCATCAGCAGATATTTTCCATTATACAATAACAAAGGCGGCGCGCTATTTTCTGACTTCGAATAAATAATATCAACAGCAATAGCGCCGGCGCCGGACTTCCTGTATTCATCCGCATCATAGGCGCTGAATAAACAAGGGCAATCCTTCAGCTGCTCCGCAGGAATATTATACACCCGCCTGTGCTCTGTATCGAAGAACATAAAACCGGGCCGGCCGAGTGAATCTTTTATGGCAGCATTGAATATCGTATAATCCACCGGACCACCTAAGCCTGGGTCGAAAAACCTTCGTTTCTCCTTCATCCATAAAAGATAGGCAAAATTCATCCTGACGGTATCATGGGTTAGTGTGTCAATGACAGGCACCCCGGCATTCGCACTCTGCTGGTCTATCGTCAGAATGTCTTCTTGGTTCAATAAAGCACGCAGCTGCGCTCCCATCATCGGCCCGCTTTCATATAAGTGTCCGTGTCCAACATGAATAATGACCTTTGCACCGGGATTGGCCTTCAATACTTTCACGATATTGGCGGCCTGGTATTTCTCCCGGACGTTTGTCAGATGGGTCCAGGTTACCTCGCCTTTTTCATTCAGGATAATCGTCATTGAATCCCTGGGCTCATAGCTGATATACTTCATTGAACCATTCTTGTCAATTCTTACGCTATCATCCCAATATTTCTTCATAGCTGCCTGGGGAAAATCGTAAGCGGCTACCTTATAACCTGTTTTCAGGGCATAGCGGATCAAAGATGCATAGGCTGGTTCGTTCAGGTAAATCCCATCAGTACTGACGGGATATTTCTTCTCCATTATGGTGTTGTCAGCCCAGATGCCTTCGGCCATAAATACCTTATATCCTTGTTTATAAAGGTCTGATAACAGGGATTTGGTAAATAACCTGTGCTCCGGATGGGCGTGCCCTTCATTGATCAGTAATACCCGGTACTTGAGGGCCTCTTTAAGTATAAACTTTCTGGCGTTCATTACTTCTTTACCGGCCATTGAAAGACGTACCGCATCTGGCGGTCCCATAAGGGTATCTTCATAATTCCGGCTTTCATAGTAATGGCCCGATACAGATAAGGCATCCATGTTGGCATTGATATATCCCCGACCTTTACCTTTTCTGGCGACAATTGAATCGGGGAAATCATAATTGGGGTTACCAGCTTCTTCCTGGGCGTAAACATTATAAGAGAGGAGGAGTAACAAAAGGGCTACAGTCCACTTCATAGATAGCGATTTCTGGTAAAACGGATACAGCGCCGTTTTATTTTTCACAAAAAAGATATAGCCCTGCCTTAGCAGGGCTATATTCTCGCTTATGAAGGGAAGCCTTCGCACAGACTTCCGGACGTTAATGCCTGAGCATCAGCTGGACAGCTGGTATCTCATTATCTTGATGATTTGTATGTGAATTTCTCTTTGAAGTAAGTTCTGGGCGCACCGTTCTGGATCATGATATAGCTTACTTCAAAAGACGCAACGGTGCCATCACCGTTAAACGTGATCTTGTTAACCCCGGTAGGGTCCAGTTGGCCGGAGCGTTTGTTAGCGCCTGCCTGCTGGCCGTAGTAGTTGGTCACATCTGTAATATTCCCATTGGCATCAAAGATGAATACCGGGCTAAAAGAACCATAGTATGAATTGCTTGTTCCGCTCTTGATGGGATGACCATAGGTACTGGCCACATTAGGATCGTATAAAGCAATTGAGTTACCATTGTAGGTGATGAGGTCCATATCCAGCGGGTAGTAGCCGGTGATAGTGGAGTTCGCCTGATCTGTCATAGTGCCTGACATGGCGTATACACCATCGTAAATATTACGGGCAGCAAATGAATAGATCGCTGTTCCGAAGTTACCGCTGATTATCCCGGAAGATACCGACTGGATCTTCAAGGGCAGTGCATAGTTGACGTTGAAGTCAAAACTGCTGTTATTGGTGATAGCCACCTGTACCTGTATTTTCCGGCTACCGGCTTTGATCACTGCCGTAGTGGGCAGGCTATATATAGCCTTGGGCGGCAGTGCGTAGTTGGTTCCCTCGTCTGCATTATAGGCGGCCAGTGCTGCCGAATCCACTACGAGATTTACGGTGATATCCTGCGGAGCATTATCTGCACCTGAATAGCTCAGGTTTACATTGATGGGGGAAGATTTTCCGCTGGGGAGGCTGCCGAGATCTATCTGAAACCTGGGATGTACTGCCCCCGCGGTGGATACGATTGAGCCGGTATTGGCAAATTCCACCACGTTGTTTGACTGTGAGGGATCCACAGCGAGGTGGTCCTTCACACAAGACGTGAATGCCAGTGCGATAATGGCAAGTGAAGCTTTATTTATAATCTGTTTCATTAGCATGTTTTTGTCTTTTAATTATTGCAAAGCCCAGAAAATAAATGACCTGGTATTGCTGATATCTTTAGGCATATTGGTGCCATTGTTGGATGCTTCCGTGGTAGGATACAGTACCCTGGTAGGCAATTTATCCGGACGGGTGATGATGGATTGTGTAGAAGCAAAGCTCTGGTAAGCATCGCTGGAGCCGTTCACAATCGCAGGATAGTGTGTTCTGCGGTATTCATTCCAGGCTTCGTGACCATGGATGAAGTTCAGCGCGATATACTTCTGCGTGATGATGGCTTCTATCTGTTGTTCCAGACCTGCTGCCAGTTCAAAATGCACCAGGTAGCTGCCGCTGTTGTCATCCATATAAGCTGCATAATCTGTTTCAGGCACCCAGTCGGGATCATAAGTACCATCTGGTTTCAGGTACAGGTATTTGAAAGAGGCCAGTACGCCTGCATCGAAGAGGGCTTTAGCGTTGCCGCCGGTAGAGATGCCGCGTACGGCCGCTTCTGCCTGCAGGAAATAGCTTTCGGCGGCCAGCAGCAGGGGCTCTCCCCAGGAAGCTGCTTTTAATATACCGATGCTGCCGCCTCCGGTGGTACTACCTCTGTCTGATCCTGTATTAGCGCCGGAAAGCCAGGCGCCGCCTGAAGGAGCAGAAGGCACGCTGTTGCTTTCAAAGCCCAGCTGGTTTGCCGGTGTGCTGGGGAAATTATAATAGATGGCATATCCTCTTGCATCAGACAGTTTCTGGCCATTGTAAAAACCCATCACGAAACGGGAAGGTACCCAGGCCCTGTTGCCATTTGAGCCATCATAGGCAAATGCCCAGGAGTTCCAGGAGGGATTCTGCTTTCCGTTCTCCCTGGCATAACCCGGATTTACGATCGCATCTGTAGTAAGGAACCCGGCATCATCAAAGGTGGTGTTGGCAAAGGTAACCTTGCCGCGCGCACGGATCATCAGGCGGAGCTTCAGCGTATTGGCCAGTTTTTTCCACTGGGTGGTGCTGCCTCTGAACATCGGATCCGTTCCTGAGCCCAGTTTTTTTACGTTGCTGGTGCTGCTGGCGTGCTCACGATCTTCTGTAGCCTTGATAACCAGGATAGCGGAATCCAGCTGAACAGCCAGATCGGCATAGATCACTTCGGCTTTATCATATGCCGGAGTAAGCTCGGCGGTTCCTTTCAGCGCTTCCTTATAAGGCACATCATTGTACGCGTCTACCAGCATCTGGAAGTTCAGGGCCTTTATGATCCTGGCTGCGCCATTGAAGTAACCGTAATCAGGATCCGCGTTTGTTTTATCTATTACAAACTGACAATCTGTTAGCACATCATAACCGATGCTCCACAGGTTGCTGAAGGTAGAGTTGCTGAAACCATAGGTAACAGATGTACCAAAGCCGCCATAACCGCCGGCATTAGCACTGTAACCTACCAATTGGGAACCATAGGTGTTGTAAGCATTGATATTGCTGGCCGTATAAACAATAGACTGCGGCAGTACTACTTCTGCGGTAGCGGTGGTAGCCTGGTTCGGGTTATTGTTAATGTCCAGGTATTTTTTACAGGAGGTACCAAAAACTACGATCCCTGCTGATATAAAAAGTATGAGCTTCTTCATTTTTACTGTTTTTTTAGATGCGGTTAAAATGTCAAAGACACAGTAGCGCCATAGAAACGGGAAGGCGGTGTCTGTCCCAGGCCGGTAAGGCCTATACCGTTGCTGTCATTACCTGCATCGCTATATTCAGGATCTGTGTAATAGTTGGATTTAGCCAGCCATACGAACAGGTTGCGGCCCTGGAGACTAATGCTGGCGGCTTTAATGAACCGTGATTTAGACAGCAGGGATGCGGGCAGATCGTAAGTAATGGATACTTCTCTCAACTTCCAGAAATCGCCGGATGTTACGTAGTTGGAAGCAATGCCCCTGTTCTCTTCATTGGTCCAGAAGCCGGAGTTACCATTGCCATCCACCACCGTAATGTTGGTGTTCTTAATGTAAGTACCCGGCTTGTTAGGATCTTCGTATACTGAGTTGGGGAATACGAAGCGGTCGCGGTTAAAGGCAGCGGTACGATAACCGGTACCAGACCAATCCAGCTCTCCTCCCATGTTGTTATACACCATATAACCTCCGCGGTATTCCACCAGGGCGGTAAAGCGGAACTGTTTGAAGCGAACGCTCAGGTCCAGGCTCAGACGGTTCCGGGGAGTAGCATTACCCAGTATTTTGATGGTATCATCCAGCAGCGGGGTACCGGTAGTACGGTCTACTACCACGTGCCCTTCGGGATCGCGGCGATAGTCTTTACCCATGATCACAGGAAATACCTGGCCGGCTACCGCATATGAACCGGTAGCGTTGGAATAGGTGGCAAGGGATAAACGGGGCAGATCCGCGCTGATGTTGTTCACTTTATTATCCAGGTAGGTATAGTTACCACCTACTGTTACGTCCAGGTTGGCTGTTCTGACAGGCGTAAAGTGCGCCGTTACTTCCAGGCCTTTGCTGGTTGTTTGACCGCTGTTCACGCGGTAAACGGAATAACCGGTGGCATTGGATACCGTAGTGCTAACCGTTTGATTATCTGTTTTTGTATTATACCAGGTCAAAGCAGTAGTAATGCGGTCGTCCAGCAAATTCAGGTCAAAGCCCGCTTCATATCCTTTTGTCATTTCCGGTTTCAGGCTGGGAGAAATGAGCACGTTGTTCACTGTATAACCAGCTACACCGCTATAGGGATAACCGTTAGCCTGGCTGAATGTCTGCTGCAGGTAGTAAGCTCCGAAATCTGTATCGAAGGAGGAGCCCAGGTTCACCTGACCAACTTTTGCCCAACCGGCCCTCAATTTCAGATAGGATATCGTTTTGTTGTCTTTCAGGGCCATGATAGCATCGCTGGCAATGAAAGAGAGGTCTACTGAAGGGTAGAAGAAAGACCTGTTCTCAGGCGCTAAAGTAGAAACCCAGTCATTACGGCCGGTACCATGCAGGAACAGGAAATTTTTATAGCCGATACGGATGTCGCCGTAAAAGCCCATTTGACGGGCCTTGAAATTAGTTTCGGCTGCTGAAGGATTGGACGTGCTGTTGCTCACGTTGAACAGGCCGGGGATCGTCAGGCCATTCGCGCCTATAACGATATACTTGGCTTCGTCCTGGCGCCACTGACCGCCTGCGATCACGTTCAGGCTGATATCACCGAACTCTTTGCGCGCCTGGGCAAATGCGTCTGTAAGCAATTCTGTAGAATAGCTGCTGGCATCACCAACAGATGCGGGAATATCGGATTTAGAACCACTGGTGGTCTCTGCATAGGTAGTATAATCAAATGCGCCTACTGTTCCTTTCAGCGACTGATTACGGGTAGAAATACCCTGGCGTGCGGTAAGGTCGAGCCATGGAGTGGGTGAATATCTTAATTCCAGGTTACCTGTCAGGTAATCCTTTCTTTCCTTGGCGCGATAGTTATCCAGCGTGAAATAAGGGTTCTGGTACCAGGGATTATAGAAACCGTTCGGGTTGGCGAACTTATCGGTCTTCCAGTTTTTGTATTTGGTGATATCCACGTTCTGCGGCATGTTCAACAGCTGTGTGTACATGTTGGAAGTTTGCGTGGTAATATCATTTCTCTTCTGTGTATAACCGATGGCATAGGTAGCCATCACTTTTTCGCCAATCTTGCGTGTGCCGTTTGCCCGCAAGGTGGCGCGGTTAAATTTATCTTTAGGAGTAGTACCTGTAATAGTAGCGTATTGACCGGAGAGGTAGAAGGTAGATTTGTCATCACCATTGCTCAGCGAGAAATCTGTCTGGTTGGTGATACCTTTTTCCCAGAAGTTATTATGCTCTTTATTAGCGCTATACATCGCAGAGTCCTGGCTGCCATCTTCCAGGGGAACGCCCAGATCTTTTTTGGTACCATCGAAGGCAGGTCCGTAAGACTGGTTTTCCAGGTTGGAGAACAAGGGGCGGCCGTTTTCGTCATAGCCATATGCACTACCACCTGCGCCAAATCCATACTGCAGCTTCGGGAAGAAGGCTACGGATTCAACGGTAGTTGTATTGGATACTTTTATGGAAGTCTGGCCGCTCTTACCTTTTTTAGTGGTAATAATCAAGGCGCCATTGGAGGCCTGGGAACCATATAAGGCAGCGGCGCCGGCGCCATTCAACACTGTCAGATTGTCGATATCTTCGGGATTGATATTGCTCAGCACTTCGTTGGGCACGATCACGTTGTCCAGCACTACCAGGGCCTGGTTGTTTCCGGTAAGCGAGCGCTGGCCTCTTAATACGATACGATAGTTGGGATTTACGCCGCCATTGGTGGCGTTGATCTGTAAACCAGCTACCTTACCCTGCAGGCCGCCTGCAACGTTTACGGCTTTACCTGCGGTGATGGTCTCTGCATTTACTACGGTAGTGGCAGTACCTACTTCGCGGCGTTTAGCTTTAATACCACCTGCCGTTACGATCACTTCTTCCAGTATGGAAGTATTCACTTTTAAGGTGATCTTCAGCGGGCCGGCAGATTCCACTTTTATTTCCTGTGAATCAAATCCTACAGACCTGATCACCAGGGTGGCGCCAATGGGCGCTTCCAGTGAGAAGTGGCCGTCGGCATCTGTAACAGTACCTTTATTAGTTCCTTTGATCTGCACTACCGTGCCGGGTATAGGAGAGCCGTCGGAGCCAAGCACCACGCCTGTAACGGGAGGTGCTGCAGGCGCCAGATCCTCTTCCGGGCTGGCTTCATTGGCATTGCCGGATTTTCTTTTTATGATCACTACTTTGTCTACAATGCTGTAGGTGAGTGGCTGCTGGTGAAAGCAGAGGTTCAGCACTGATTCGATGTTCTGGCTTCTGACATCGAGATTGACAGATTGTGTTTTTTCCAGATCCTCTTTGGAATACAGGAATGAGTATCCTGTTTGTTTCTGGATCTCCCTGAAGGCTTTTGCAAGCGGGATGTTCTTCAAAGAGAGGGTGACTGATTGCGTGTTGCCGGCGCTGGCAGGCAGGGATGCAGCGATAAGCGAGGCGAATAACAAGCATAGCGTAACGAGCCTGTTCTTACACCGTACGGTGAAAGTCATAGATTAGATTTTGGTTGATGAATAAAATTCTAAATACGTTGGTTTAGATCACCCGGGGACAGATACGGATGCGACCGGTATCTCCTACCGGGTATTAATTTTTGTTGTCCTCTCTACATTAATAGCTGGCTGTTTTTTAGATGAACAATAGTAACGATTTTACTTTCCATGTTTACGCTCTGGATAACGGTTTACTTACGGTTTTGAATAACAAGTTTACTTACTTACGGTTCTGCTACAGTAATTTTTCTCCCATCGATCCTGAAGCGCAGCCTGCCTGTGAGCTCGAGCATGGTCAATAGTTTAGAGACCTGCACGTTCCTCGGTATGGTGCCTATAAAATGATCGGGGATGCGGGCTTCATAGACTATCTGCGCGTCGTACCAACGGTTCACCTGCCGCATAATGGATGCGATATTCTCATCATTGAAAGAGAACATACCATCTTTCCAGGCTACTATAGATGCGGTATCTACGTCTGTCTTCACCAGGAAGCTTCCGTCTGGTGATACCTGCAACTGATCTCCCGGTTTAAGCAGGCAGCTGTTGGCGCCCTTATTGATCTTCACGGCTCCTTCGAGCAGTGTTGTATTGATGACTGGTTCATTGGTGTAGGCATTAATATTAAACTTAGTGCCTAACACTACTATCTCCATTCCGTTCACTATTACTTTAAATGGCCTGGCGGCATCTTTAGCTATCTCCAGGTATGCTTCACCGGTGATGGCCACCTTACGTTCCTCAGGCCTGAAGCTTAGCGGATACGTAATGGAAGAGGCTGCGTTGAGCCATATGCGGCTGCCATCAGGCAGCATTAATTTAAACTGTCCGCCGCGGGGAGTGGTTAGTTTGTTGTAACCTGTTGTCCGTGCGGTGGCGCCGTTGCTATTATAAACCAGTTCGCCGCTGTCCAGCCGGAGAAAATTTCCACTGGCCAGCTGCTGCCGGCTCTTGTCGTCCATATCGTGTAATGCAAAGGAAGCGCCATTTGCCAGGGTCAGTATGGCTTTGTTGCTTCCGGGCGGTATGTCGTTCTTGAACCTGTCGGCTATTGTCAGATGATCCGGTTGCTGTCTGTTGGCAAGCAGGACCCAGATACCCGCCGAAGCCACCAGGATAACAACAGCCGCCGCTACCAGCGGACGGGTCAACAAGCGTTTTACAATGCCCTTTTTCTCTGCTGCTGCAGGCTCTCCCTGCTGCATGATCCTGCTGTACATATCATCCCAGTTAACTTCCGTAAGGTTGTTGTTGGGAGCGATATGACGGAGGTGACCTTCTGCCAGCTCATGTAAAGCCTGCCTCATCTCCGGCATACGTACATACTCAAAAAACTCCTGCAACTCCTCTTCGGTACATACCCCGTTAATATATTGCTGATATAAGTAGGCTAGGCGCTCGGCAGTACCGCTCATCTTGGTGGTGATTTGGTCTTACATATATATAGACTGTCTGGAAAGATGATAGTACCGGAAAATTTAAAAAAAATTTCCCCGGGCACTAAAAAAACGGTACCTCCTGGAAGAGCAAATAACTGAATTGCATAAAAAAAGCAATGGCAAGGAGCTCAGAATGACCGGAAAGATACATTCTAACATATTTCAATATGTCTGTCAGGTTATTTTTAACTGTCTGAACAGACATGTTCATCCGCTGGGCGATCTCCTGGTGGGTCAATCCATCCCGGCGGCTTAACCAGAAAATGGTTTGCTTCTTTTCAGGCAGCTGGGCCAAAGCCTTATAGATCAGCTGCTGGCTTTCCTGTGCCTGCAGTAATTCCTCTGTGGTGTTATTAATGCCTGAAATATTATCATAGACGGCCTGTATGGCCTTCTTATTCCGGGCAATGCTGCTAAGGTGATCCAGGGCACGGTTACGGGCCATGGTATAAATGTACTTACGGGGATAGCTTACCTGTGAGAGGTGTGCTCTGTTCTCCCATAATTTCAAGAAGATATCCTGTACGATTTCTTCTGCGTCTGCTGTTGAATGAGATATCTGGTTGGCGAAAATAAAAAGCCGCTCTCTGTATAGTTCAAACAGGCGGCGAAAAGCAGGCTCCTCCCCTTCCGATATACGGACAAATAACTCCACTTCATTGTAGGTGTTTTCCTGCATTTCATCCGTGTACAATTGTCCCTCGCTGACCGGATGGACCCCCTCTTTTACTTTGTCCACTAGCATGTTGTTTCAATGGCATATGTAATCCTGCCTGCGGCAGCTCTTCCCCTTGTTGTGCGAATTCCTTATGCCAGTTGCAATGAACCGGTCGGCTTCCCTAATAAGTTGTCGAAATAAAATTAAAAGAAAAATTATTTCTATTTATGAAAATCTCGGAAATATTCCTTTTTTGTGTAAGGGTCTGAAATGAAGGCCCTACCTGTAAAACGAAAGTTGTATCTGTGCAGATATGCGTCCCGGTTGTATTATATAATTGTTATACCTGGACCGGCCTGCCAACAGACTGACAACTACTTGTATTTTTGCGAAACCTACAACTGTTTCTATGAAGACGCGATCGTTCATTGCCGCCGCTTTGTGCCTGGCGGTGATGTTATCACAGTTTGGCTGTGTGAGAGAAGTATATAGCTATGACGTAAGCCCTAATGCCGCTCCATCCGCTGCTATATCCCTTAGCAGCTGGATGGCCACCCTCCCCGACCAGGTAAGCCTTTCACAGCTTTCGCTACCGGGCTCGCATAATGCCGCCGCAAGGTTTGAGCATATCGGTGGTACCGCCAGGTGCCAGGCCCTCACCATCAGTGAGCAGCTGCAGGCCGGCATCCGTTTCCTGGACATCCGCTGCCGCCACACTGATGACGGCTTTGTGATACACCACGGGTACGTATACCAGAACATGGACTTTGACGATGTGATGAAGGCCTGTACAAAATTCCTGGAACAGTATCCCAGCGAATGCGTTATTATGAGCATCAAGGAAGAATATACCCCCGCCCATAACACGCGTTCCTTTGAACGGACCTTTGATGCATATGCCCGCCATTATGCCGGCAAATGGTACCTGGGAGCAACCGTTCCCACCCTGCAACAGGCCAGGGGCAAAATTGTGCTGTTACGCCGCTTTACCGCACAACAGCTGCCCAAAGGCATTGATGCATCCGGTGGCTGGGGGCGTAACACCACCTTTACGATCAACAGTCGTGAAGCCCGCCTCAGGGTACAGGACCAGTTTGTAGTACCGGATGATCATGCCAAATGGACCTGCAGTACTGCCTTGTTAACAGAAGCCAGGGACCGTAACCCGGATGCTTTATATATTAATTTCACCAGCGGCTACCGGCCGGCTTTATTCAGTATTCCTAATATCAAGCATGTGGCGAATACGATGGGCACCTACATTAAGGAATATTTTACCAGCCATCCCAGGGGCAGGTTTGGTATTATCGCCATGGACTTTGCCGACGCCAGCAAATCATCCCTGATCATTACTACCAACTATCCGCCGGGTGGCAGACCGCCGGTGTTAACTTACGCGCTAAACAAGGGAAAATAGAATCAGCCCGTTTATACAGGAGGTGTTAACTTAGGCATTGCCTAATATAAACACGTATGAAAACAAACACCCACCTGCTGGCGATGGTATGTATCGCTGCCGCTATCGGTCATACTACCTACGCTCAATCCATCAAAGAAAACGGAGACCTTAAACATTTTCCCAAAGGCAGCACCCCTGAAGAGGTTGGTAAGCGTGTAGCCGATCATTTTATAGCCACACCGCATACCAATTTTGGGCGAACAACGCCACCCAAATTCATTACCTACCCGGAAACCTGCACCTGGTATGGCGCCCTGGCCTTTGCTAAAGTAACCCACAACAAAGCAATGACCACCCAGCTGCGACAACGCTTTACGCCGCTGCTAAGCACTGACTCCGCCATGATACCCAAGCCGGACCATGTAGATTATTGCGTGTTTGGATCTGTTCCGCTGGAATTATACATGCAAACCAAAGATCAGCAATACCTGAAGGTAGGTCAGCATATAGCGGATAAACAATGGGGACCGCCGGAAGGGCCGCGTGCAAAGCCGGAATCGCAGGTATGGTATGATAAGGGATATACCTGGCAAACCCGTTTGTGGATAGACGATATGTTCATGATCACAGCCGTACAGGCGCAGGCTTACCGGGCTACAGGCGATCGTAAATATATAGACCGTGCTGCAAAAGAAATGGTCATGTACCTGGATTCGCTGCAAATGCCCAACGGACTGTTCTACCATGCACCGGATGTACCATTTTACTGGGGCCGTGGCAATGGCTGGATGGCGGCGGGCATGAGCGAACTACTGCGCTCACTGCCTAAAGATAATCCCAACAGGGCCCGCATTATGAAAGGATACCAAACCATGATGGCCTCTTTGCTGAAATACCAGGCAGAAGACGGTATGTGGCGCCAATTGATAGATGACCCGGCTTCCTGGCCTGAAACCTCCTGCACAGGGATGTTCACTTTTGCCATGATCACCGGAGTAAAGAACGGCTGGCTGGATGCCAAAACTTACGGCCCTGCTGCACGCAAGGGATGGCTGGCACTCATCTCCTACCTGAATGAAAATAACGATATACGGGAAGTGTGCGAAGGCACCAATAAAAAGAATGACCGGCAGTATTACCTGGACCGCGGGCGCCTTACAGGCGATCTGCACGGACAGGCGCCGGTGCTATGGTGCGCATCGGCACTGTTGCGATAGAAAAGAGAAAGTCCATGGAAAATGCTCCATGGACTTTCTCTTTATATGAATGACGATCCTCCTGAACTAGTTCAGCAACCGTTTCTGTTTCTCTCCTGCAAATGCAGCTTTCATTTTTTGTAATTGCGGTATAATATATTCCGCAGCCCGTTGATAATCCTGCTGAAGATCACCGGACAATTTGGAAGCCGGTAATGACTGATAGTAAGCGATCTGCTGTTCGCAATCCTTAATGATCTTTTGTGAGATGGCGCCAGCCTTTTCCGGGTTACCGGCCAGATAGTAGGCGTAGGCTACCTGCATAGCGTTGATATTATGGAAATTGCCCGGAGATGTCATGCCATAGGGAAAGTTCTCTTCTTTAATATTTCTATCCATAGTGTCCAGCACATGCAGGGCACGGGTTTTATCTCCTTTTGCCGCCAGATCGATGGCCAGGCGGGCATAACTGTTGCGTAGCTGCTGCAGCATGTTACGGTTGGTCTCATCGAAATACACGCCCTTTACATCAGCACTGCAGAAAGCAAATTTGTTCATCAGGTTATCGAACATCTTTGCGGTGTTGACAGGTACATCATTGGCCACTGGCACAGCATTATTTGTTTCTTCAGGAACCAGGGGCACCAGGCGGTAAGTGAGCCCTTCACTGCGCAGGTAATTATCCAGGCCTACGCCGCGCGGGATGGCGGCATTAGCAAAATATACCGGGCGTTCCCAGTTATTGGCAGCCAGGATATCCAGCATGGCCAGGTCATTTTTGAACAGGGCATTCTTGCTTATCTGGAAGGCTACCTGGGAAAGCACGCGGGCGCTGTCTGCTGCGTTCACCGTACCATTGGCGATCACACGAGACTTATCCACGGGCAGGAATAAACGCTGCGAAGGCAGGTAGTTAACGGCCTCTCCTGTGTTAGTCATCAGCTTTGCACGCTGATCGTCACTGCCTACAAACTGCATTACCTCTTTCAGGTTATAGAATTTATCCTGCGGGAAAATGCCTGCGTCGTGATACATCACATAGTCATGTTTATCACCTTTATATTGTTCAGCAGCCCAGGTCATGGGGATTGGCGTGCTTTTATTCACCCGTCTTCTTAGCTGGTTGATGTACCAGTCAACACCAAGCAGGCTGGTATGGATAATGCGGACATCCGTGCGGATACCTTCCACTTCCTGGGCATACCATAAGGGATAGGTTTCATTATCGCCCGCAGTAAAGAGAATGGCGTTTGGCGCACAGGATTCCAGGTAATCACGGGCAATATCTCTGGCCAGCACTTTATGAGAACGGTCATGATCATCCCATTCCTGGAAGGCCATCAGCGCAGGTACTGCCAGCAGGCATACCAGGATGGCGGCAGGAGCAGTAAAAGCCCAGCGAGTACGGCGTTGCAGATAACTATGCAAAGCCAGCACTCCAAGGCCTATCCAGATGGCGAATGCGTAAAACGAACCTACATAAGCGTAATCACGTTCCCGCGGCTGAGCGCCCGGCTGGTTGATGTATAATACAATGGCCAGGCCGGTGCAGAGGAACAGGAGTCCTACCACCAGTGTATCCCCACGCCTTTGCTTGTAATGGAAAAGAAGCCCTGCAATGCCCAGGATCAATGGCAGGAAGAAGAGGGTGTTATGGCCTTTATTTTCCTTCAGGCTATCGGGCATTTTGCTTTGATCGCCATACAGCAGGTTATCTACCAGGGATACGCCGGAGGTCCAGTTACTGTCACGAACATTGCCGAAACCCTGTATATCATTCTGCTTGCCTACGAAATTCCACATGAAATAGCGCAGGTACATGAAGTTCACCTGGTAGCCCAGGAAAAAGTTTACATTGTCTTTGAAGGTAGGTTGTTCACCTTCTGCCAGGCCTAGCCATTGACGATATGCATCTGCATGGCCTGTTTCGTTACTGTTATCCCATATGCGGGGAAACAGCATCATGTCCTTGCTGTCAAATACTGCTTTGTAACGCTTGCCTGCCTCTTCGTACTGTGTAGCGCCTTTGGTGTATACCGTCCCTGTTTCTTTATACTCCACCGGTTTGGCCGTGAACACCTGACCGTACAACAGCGGAAAATCGCCATACTGTTCACGGCTCAGGTAGCGTTGCAGGGTGGCTGCATTATCCACATTATACATGTCGATGCCGGGATTGGCATTTGAACGGATGATGGTGGTGATATAAGTAGCATAGCCAATGAAGAGGAAGCTAGTACACAACAATGCCAGCTTTGCAAAATAACGGCGTTTACGGTATGCCCAGCGAATGCCAAAAGTCAGCAAACCGATCACTAAGGCAACAAAGAAGAGGGAACCCGAATTGAAGGGTAAGCCCAGGCTGTTCACAAACCATATATCCAGCTTACCGGCAGCCGCAGCAGGATATTGAATGAAGGCTACCTGGATGATGCCTGTAAGCGCGCAGGCCAGTGTCAGCGCGATCAATGCACCTTTTACCCTTGGCTTGTAACGGCGGAAATAATATACCATTACAATCGCGGGAATGGTAAGGAGGTTCAGCAGGTGAATACCGATAGACAAACCGATGATATAGGCAATGAATATCAGCCAGCGATCTGCATAAGGCTGGTCTGCCTCCCCGTCCCATTTCAGAATAGCCCAGAAAGCCATCGCGGTAAAGAGGGATGACATGGCGTACACTTCACCTTCTACTGCAGAGAACCAGAAAGAATCGGAAAAAGTGTAGGCTAAGGCGCCTACTACGCCGGCGCCCATAATGAGCGTCAGCTGCTCACGGGACATCACCGTACCGGCCTTCACCAGCAGCTTGCGGGCAAAATAGGTAATGGTCCAGAAGAGAAAGAGAATGGTAAAGCCGCTGGCCAGCGCACTCATCACATTTATTCCCAGGGCTGCCTTGTCAGGCGGTAACCACATGGTGAACAGGCGCCCCAGGAGCACAAACAGGGGGGCCCCGGGCGGATGGGGTATCTGTAGTCTGTAAGAAGCGGCTGTAAATTCGCCGCAATCCCATAAACTACCGGTAGCTTCCATGGTAGAGATGTAAACGGTGCACGCTATCAAACACACGATCCAACCGGTAATGTTGTTGATCTTGTTGAAGTTCATTTTAAATGGTTTTCGTTTGAGCGAAGGGTTGGTGAGTGCTATTAAAATAAGATATGTATCCTTAAAAGTATGTTAAAGTTAAGGGCCACCAGATGGCGGCCCTTGTTCTTAAAGAATGGCTGGTTCCTGTTTATTCTACGCGTAACATCTTAACCGACCTGTTAACATGGCCGGCATCTAAGCGGAGTATATAGATACCCGGCGGCAGATGGCCTGGCTGCCAGTTAAGATTATGTTTCCCGGCAGGCATTGCGGCATCCAGGAGGGTGCTTACCATCCTTCCGTTGCCGTCGAAAATTGCCAGCCGCACTTTGTATGGAATGGGCATTTCAAACGTGATCGCGGTGGTGGTACTGAAGGGGTTAGGATAATTCTGGTATAGTTTTATTCCTTCCAGTCTGGCCGCCAGCATTGCTGCTTCCGGAGGTATGAATTTGTCATCAGCCTCCATTACAGGTGACTGTACTATTGGCAGCTGTTCTAATGCCCTCAACGCTGCAATGATCTTGCGGGCTGCGGTAATCAGGAGCTGCCCTTTTGCGGCAGGTAAACGGCCAAAGAAACTGAAGTTAACAAAGAACCTTACTACTCCGATAAACACCTGCGTAGCACCAATTGCGCCCCTGATATTGCCATCGTTATAGAAGTTAAGCGCAACACCCAGTATTGCATTCAGCAGATTGGCCTGCTGACGGGTAAGATCGCCGGTAGTCACAAGCGCATTGACCTGTGCACGCAATTGTGCGAACTGTGCGGCAATTGTATTGGCTTCCTGTACGGTGATTGTTACGCTGCTCTGGTCATCTTCGGTAGCAACACCATTGCCCGGCGATGAATCCGGATCTGCGACACCGCTGGCCGTTACCTCGGCAGTATTAGTGAAAGCGCCCGCACTTGTAACAGTCCCTGTAATGGTCAGCACAGCCTGGCTGCCACTGTTTAAGCTGGCCAGCTGCCATTTACCGGTAGTATTGTTATAAGTACCTAAAGTTGCCGTTGCCTGGCCGAAGGTGATACCAGCCGGCAGCAGATCTGTTACTTCAATACCTGTGGCAGTGGACGGGCCATTATTTACCAGGCGGATAGTGAATGTAACAGTATTGCCGACGGAGAGTTGCACCTTGTCTGCCTGTTTTACCAGTTCAAGATCTGCTGACTGCACCACTCCTCCAGACAGGCATTTACTGAACTCGCTGGTGTTATTGTTAGGATCAGTAGCAGTGGCGGTCACCGCTGCACCAGCAGGCAGGCTTATGCCTGTAAGCTGTGCCGTAAAAGCTACATTGCCATTGCCATCTGTAGTTACCTGCTGCGTGCCCAGGAATGTTTCTCCCTGACCGAAGCCGGTAGGACTACAGCTTGTGTTGGAAAAGAACTCCAGTTTAAAAGTAGTGTTAGGTGTGCTGTTGAGCGTACCCTGTATGGTGGTATTTCCTCCTGAGGAACTCATTGCGGTTAATACAGGGTAGTTTTGCAGATTATTAGGACCGGTGTCCGGATCTCCGGCATCGTTCGGAGTAATGCCATCATTCCCGAGATCTATTCCCAGGCCCTGGTTATTGAAAATACTGTTGGCGCTTAAGACAATGCCGGTTCCTCCGGTTTCCAGCAGCAGCCCTGCGCCATTACCATTGATAATATTGCGGGCCACGGTAGCGGTGGATTGATCCTTCAGGAGAATGGCGCCTCCGTTATCGGAAATAGTATTGCTATCGATCCTTGCTGTGGAGCTGCCATCCAGCACAATGGCGGTACCGGTGTTACCCGTTATTGAGCTGTGTGTAAAGCTATTGCCGCCCAGCTTTACATCGAAGAGATAGAACACGGCATCCCTGTCTTTATTGCCGTGTGCATCGAGGTTTTCCAGGGAGAACTTGAATAAGTCGATACTGCTCTTTTCACCAATCAGGCGCAAGGCGGCTCCCAGGTTGAAAGAAAGGTCAGATTTGTCGCCCAGAAAGATATCTGCCTTTGAGCCGGCCAATGCGGCCACTCCCAGGCTCATTCCATCTTTACCGTTCTCACTGCCCGATATCTTTAGGATCTTGTATTGCAGGTCAGCCTGCGATTTCAACTCTATTCTGCCGGAAGCGCCTTCTGCCCCATTCTTGAAATATACATCGCCATCAACGCTGATAGTGGCTTTTACGCCCGCTCCAAAATCATAGAAGTATTTGAACCCTATGCCAGCGTTCGCCTCCCAGCGATTGGTCCTGATATCTTTTTTGCCTGCGGATCTGAAAATTACATTGGCGCCCATCTGTCCGTCTTTGGCCGTATCCGAAACCAGCAACCAGTTAATGGTGCTGTTCACGGATTCTTCGATATGAAGTCCCAGGTCGTTCCCTAAGCTGAGATTGTTCAGATAGTTCACGTCGATGGTACGCCCTGTACCAAAGGTTAATTTGGCGCCCACTTTCACTTTACCTTTTACGCTATTCTCCTTTATGTTATAGGCGCCATTGGCATCCAGGTAAACGTCCAGGCCAACGGAATCTATATTGGTAAGGATATTCCCCTGGATCACCAGCTGTTCTCCGGCCCGTGTGGAGATACCCGCCCTGAACTTGGCGCCGGTGCCATCTTTACCAATGAAGTTGCCGATGATCAGCACTCCTTTTGCCAGGCTTCCTTCTACCGATATGCCTTTTTCAACACCAACGATATTGTTGCCTTGCCCGGGTTCGGAACCGCCAATCCGGTTTTGTGGAGCGCTTTCATCAAACACGCCTCCTTTCAGGTTGGGCAGTACTACCGTTCTGGAAAAGTCCTGGCCGATCATATTTCCTTCCAGGATGTTGCCGAAAGCGCCGTTGGGCTGGCCTGTTTCGGCCTGATCCCGGCCCAGGATGTGAATACCCCAGCCTTTGTTGGCAGATATGATGTTGCCTAATACGCTCTTCCCGCCTATCCTGGTATTGGGTGTATTTTCTATAAAAATACCATCGCCGCCATTACCTCTGTCGAGGGTACCCGTTTCATCTGTTCCGATACGGTTTGATTGCAGCAGGTGCCCTCCTTCACCAGGTGGAGGCGTACCTGCTATGAAAATGCCGTGAGAGCTAAAATGGGTGATCCCTAAAAAGGTTACTTCACACTTGCCACCCAATAATCGCAGGCCGATGGCATTGCTGCCCGCCATGCTGCCGTCAATTTCCACACGGCGGGTATCGCCACTCTGGGTAACACTCAGGGCTTGTATGGTTACGGAGCCTAAAACAGGCGGTAAAGGCCCCAGGCCTGTACTGCCTACTTTAATGATAATGGCATCTGTTCCCGGCGGCGCATCTGTTATTTCAAAATAGATGTAGTTATGGTCCAGGTTGCGGTTGCCATTATGGTTTTGAATGGCCGCGCGGAAAGTACATTGCTCCCCTGGTGTGTTGGGGTCTACATCACACAGGCCATCATCGCCGATCTCTCCTGCATCAGGATCAGCGGCATCGCCCATTGTATTTACAGTAAATGTCTTGCCTGTTTGGGCACTGATCTTAAGGGGTATAAAGGAAAAGACCAGCAAGAGGAGCATAACAATTGATACTTGTAGAGTGCTTTTCATAAGAGTTCTTTTTTGGGGTAAAAGGGTAATACAAGCTTGCTACAATGTGATCGTTACATTATATCCTTAGTTCGCAATAAATAGGAATGCCTTAGCGGCGATAAGTGTACATCGGAGAATAGTTGGCTGGTTAAAAGAAAGAAGTGGAAACACTCTCGAAAGCAGGATTCACAATGTTGTTGAAAAGGCCAGGATTATCTATCTAAGCACATGGCTCGATTGAAAAAGAAAATTACAAAATTTGCTGCTTATCACCAAATCATTTTATGCAATCCGTTGCTTATAGGCCGCTACTGCGGCGGATATGAGCGCATTCAGAGGGGCGCTGGTGATAAGATCTGGTGTTTTGATCTCAACATACTTATGCACTTTTCCGGCGCCAGTGAGCAGTTGGTCAGGATCGGGCAGCTTACTGCCTTTGTAGAAACCCAGCTTGATACCTTTTTTTGAAGGGATGATGGTGCAGATCAGATCCTGATAACCGAAGCCGTAGCCATAGCCGATGATATTAGCGGAAGCGTCCGGCATTTCGATGATATTGGGCAGTACGGATACCAGGTGATCACGTAGCTGCATGCCCAGGCTGAATACGGTTGTTGGGTATTGGAGAAGTATGTCGTGGATAGTTATTGCCATAGTTGAGATTGGGCTTAACATTATACATTCGTAAGACAATTTAATAACGGGTTAACTTAATTGAGATTAAAACTAGTTATCGGTTAGTATACTTAACGTACTTAGCCAGATTCTGATATGGAGTCGTAAAATTACCGTCCCGATCAAGAATGCCAGCTCTTACAAAAAACTGAAGGGATTCTTCCTTTGTATACTTCTTTTTCAAATCTCTTTCGATCGACTCCATTATTTCTCTGTTTGACCTTGTATATCTGTCCATATGTATATTTTTTACTTCTACAAATGTAAATGAACTTTCAATACGCTCAGCAAAACGACTAATTATACAGGCGTAAATCATCCGGCTTTCTTCATTTCATCTTCCCCAACAGTTGCCTGAATCGCTTTACTGTCACGTATTAGCACTTTATCCCTCCATCTTAGAAAAAATTTTTCAATGGTGTAATGCATCAATAATCCTGCAAGTATTGTTGACACAACACAAATCAACATCATCCAATTTTTATCAATTTGAAATCCCCATTTATTGATCCAAAACTGCGTTACATGCACTACCCCTTTATGACTTAAATAGATGGAATAAGACAAGGTGGCGATAACACCCGTGCCCCTTGCACTTGCCCTGTATAAAAAGCAAGTGGGGCTCAACGCAGCTATTACCATGGCGCCAAATGCGATGGCAATTAAAGGATAGCCAAATACAGATGCTGCGAAAGTAGAAGAATCTTCATATAAGAAATAAGCACCTGTAAGGAGCACGAGACTCAGTAACAGTAATTTGTTACCATGCTTTGTAATACGCTCTTTTAACTGTGGTCTGAACTGAAAAATACCAGCTATACAGATACCTGCCAATAATCCATCCAGCCGTGTATAGGTAGGATAATAGATCCATTTGTACCAGATGAACCAAAAGCCATCCTGTCCTCTCGCGGGAGCAATGAAATGCAGCCAGGAATATATCCTGAGCACAAAGCCGCCTATAAAAAGCGCCAATACCAGGTAAAAGGCCTGTTTAGGTTTGGATGATTTAACAAAGAACAAAACAACGAATGGCAACAACAAATAGAACTGCTCTTCAATGCAAAGCGACCAGGCATGAGAGAAGGCACGTTCCATTGAGAGATCCAGCCCGAAGTTCTGTGTAAAAGTAAGGTACTTCCAAAGCGGCGCCAGGCCCTCTGTTTCTTTGAACAACGGAACGGTGAAGTACAGCGTTAATACAAACAAATAGGCAGGGATAATACGAAAGAAACGTTTGATATAAAATGCCTTTATCTGTAGCGGCCTCTCCTGCCGGATATCGCTGAACAGTTGCCCGGCGATCAGAAAACCGCTCAGTACAAAGAACAGATCTACGCCTATCCATCCAAATCCTCCTATGTCGTTCAACCACCCGGGATGATCAAACATACGATAGTGGCATAAAAAAACGAGTGTAATGGCAAGAGCCCGCAAATGATCCAGACCAGCATACTTTTTCCCGGATGCTCCGGCTTGCATGTTTCCGCTTGAGCGCATGATAATGGGTAACTATTTATTTTTTCTTCGTCCTTCTAATATCCGGTAAAAAGACCGGCTCCTGATCTCTTCGAGTGTGAGGCCGGTAGCCAGCGCATCTTCTTCTGAAATAGCGCCACAGTTCATGGCTTTCAGAAAGAAGTTAAGCAGGCCCTGACCGGTAGCTGCATCATCAAAGATATCCCTGGTAAGGGTAGAGATGGCGGCACGCTCTACAAATGTTTTAAGGCGAAACACCGCATCTTCATAACTACTCAGAAAGAAATTATATGTAGCAGCATAACGCATGGGCAACTGGGCAGGGTTAAGGTCCCAGCCCTGGTAGAAACCGTTAATGAGTGAATGCATAGTATGATTATACCCCGTCCGCCATGCCTTGTGCACAGCAGCGCGGTTCTCTGCCTGCTGTTCAAATGTGAGGTGATCGCCGCGGTGCGGGCCTATGGGCATTACGTTGGTAGCGCCATCTGACAGGAAAATACCAGTGCCGCCCAGCGCCACTTTCGTCATATGATGTGCAAAATCACAAACCGGATGCGCCATGGTTTGATACTTAGCGGTAATACCACAGGATGCCGTATAATCATAAGTACCAAAATGCGCGGCAATACAACGGCCTTCTCCAGCCTTAATGATCCGCATCAAAGGGTTGCGGCCTTCATCGTCCATAATGATCTGCGTGGCCTCCACCATGGTTTCCATTTTCAGTGCCCCCTGTGGCAGATGATGCGCCTGTTCAATCAGCTCAAACAATCTTACCAGGGTAGTCACCTGCTCAGGGATCGTTACCTTTGGCAGCATCACCACAAAATTAGCAGGCAACACACCATTGGTAGCTTGCAGTAAAGTGGTGAGAAAAAGGTCCAGCGTTCGTACGCCGCGATGCTTCAGGTCTTCTGTAAAGGGTTTGATACGGATACCGATAAAAGGCGATACCGTTTGCTGCTGCATACCTTTTGCCAGCTCCTGTGCGGCTGTAACAGCTGTAGCATCTTCCTCATCATCGGGGCGATTGCCGAAGCCGTCTTCAAAATCGATCCTGAAATCTTCTACCGGCTCGGTCTGCAGCTTTCTTATCATCTTGTTGTACACGGTATAGGCCAGCCAGGCGGGTTCCTGGCGGCGCGCTGTTTCCGCTAAACTGTCCAGTTTATGGGTAAGCGTTATAATATCGCTTTGGATGGACGGCAGATGCTCATGGCCGGATAGTTCCAGCACCCTGGCCAGTGTAGTAAAATCAGGAGAGTAAGTTTGCAGGCTTTTCAGCGCAACCTCTCCCATCTTCACACAGGTATCCGCCTTAAACAGGTTAGCGCCTCCGTATACCGTATGCACCGGCTGCCGGTCTGTTCTGTCACCGGGATAGCTTTGCTGAAATTGCCGGTTGGCTGCTCCTAAGGTATCCAGCAGCCGCGCCTGTTCATTTTCTTTGATGGATAGTTGCATTATGTTCAGGGTTTGTCAGGAACCGCGGTAAGTAGAATAACCGAAAGGGCTTAACAGCAAAGGCACATGATAATCCTGGCCCTTGTCTACATAAAATACGATCTCTACAAAAGGATAAAAAGTGTCTGTCTCCAGTTGCTCATAATATTCCTCTGTGGCAAACTTCAGCTTGTAAACGCCGGGAGACAATACAACGTCGTCCCCGATCATATCTTTCAGGCGGCCGTCGTCATCCGTGGCCCCGCCGCCAATGGCTTCCCATTCATTGTTTTGCTGCCGGTATAAAAAAACAGTCAGGTCTGCTGCTGGTTTTCCCTGACTAACGTCTAAAACATGGGTAGTTATTTGTCTCATCATATTAATAGTTTTTCCAGTCTGATTTTGGTGATCTTCTCCTGCTCTGCCATTGCCACCCATATCTCCTCTCCCGGCGTATGGGGCAATCGCTCTTTGAGCAGGTGTAACATTTCGGCGGCTGATTTGCCGGTGGCACAAACAATGAATATATAGCCGAACTTTTCCAGGTACTGGCGGTTACCTGCTGCCAGCTCCTCCAAAGTACTTTCTGAAGCCTGCTGCACAGCAGCCTGCTCTCCTGCCGCCCATTGCGCGGTAGAAGCAAATTTCTGTTTTAATGAAGCCAGGTCCCCTATTTGTGGATGATGAGAGAAGGCTTCTTTCCAATCATCCTCCGTACAGGCTCTCCATATACTGCCTGCAGCATCCAATAGCCCGCCGGTATCCTTTACCGGGAAACGCTCACTCATGCGGTCTACCCACGCGGTAGCGCCACAACACTGGCGAAGCGCTTCTTTCAGTTGCGGCAGCGGAAGACTATTTAATGCAGCGAGGGTCATTATACGGTAGTTGGGAAGCGGTTTACGTTCTTGTAATAGATATATACCGCCGGCTCCTTGCCCATGGCAGTAAACCATTGCTGACAATAAGGGGCCATCCAGATAGCATCCCCTTTTTTGATGGGATACCATTCATGATCCAGCATATATACACCCTGCCCCTGCAGATATAACAGCCCGTGCTCCATAATATGCGTTTCTACAAAAGGCAGGTGGCCACCCGGATCATAAGTAAATACATTCACCGCCATATCGAATGACAGATGGTCTGGCAACAGCACCTG
>Ga0102590_1001174_pt1 | contig 42040 bp, 35 predicted proteins | sample AraplaMF_Col_mMF_FD_76859 | JGI IMG/M metagenome (GOLD analysis project Ga0102590, IMG submission 76859) | Arabidopsis root microbial communities from the University of North Carolina, USA - plate scrape MF_Col_mMF | ecosystem: Host-associated > Plants > Roots > Endosphere | place: USA... | reverse complement strand
CGGTGACCAGCCGGGACAGCCACCGGTCGTCGTCGTTCTCCGGCAGACAGTCGTGTACTTGGAACGTCTGCCAGCCCCCGGGCCGTGGCCGGCACTCATGGAAGTGTTCGGCACGGTCCTCGACGCACCACTCCGGGTCGTCGAAAATCCGCAGGTCCGACAACGAGGAATCGCTGCGCAGCAGAACGAAATCGCCGGAGTAACCCATGTTCCCTCCCCCTGAAACTGCCGCGATGCTAACGACAGGGACCGACAACGGCGGCTTGCCCGGACAGTCGGCGGAGCGGGCCGTCCGCGACCTGTTGCGGCGCGAGTGACCATGGCTCCTCGCACCGAGGCACACCCGCCCGCGGATCGAGGTGCCGCCGCCCCTCCCTGTGCAAACCGCAGGAATGACCGCGTGTCCGTGAACGAAGAACGAATGAAGAACGGCACCTTCCCATGGCCGGCCTGTGAGCACGGCGGCCGCGGATACCGTTCGCCGCATGGGCATGTGGGGGAGACATCTTGCGGCGGCCGGACTCCTGGCGATCACCGTCACCGGCTGCGGCGACATCGGGGACCTGCCGTCGGTCGAGCCGCAGGCCCTGGCCGCAGCAACGGCGACGGTCCGGCAGTCCGACACGTCATCGGCGCCGCCGGACGGCGATCGCGGGGCGCGCTCCCCCGGTCCGCCGGCCCCCATCAGGACACCGGCCACGAGCCCGAAGACAGCGCCGGTGAACCCGCCGCCCCGCACGTCAGCCCCCGTACCCGCCTGCACGTCGAGAGCCCTCACGGCGTCGCTCGGGCACACCGGCCTGCCGGCCACCGGTCGCTCCGGTTGGTTCGCCACACAGATACTCCTGCGCAACCACTCCGGCTCGACGTGCCACCTTCGCGGCTGGCCCGGCCTCGCGTTCTTCGGCGACGGGGTCATCCAGGGCTGTAGTCAGGGCGACCCGTCGCCCCGCTGCGGCAAGCCGTTGAGCACGTCCGGGCCGCGCGCCTTCTCGGTCACCCGGGCGTCCGCGCACGACCTTCCCGACATCCTGCTCGCCCCGGCACGCACCACCTTCTTCACGATCGTCTGGCAGGGCTCCTACGCCGGCGGCTGCGTACGTTTTGTCGATCCGGCCTACGGCGTCGAGATCCGGGTTCCAGGCGATTCGCGCGCTCTGTCTCTGACTTCGGACATCCAGATCAGCCCCTGCGAGGGGGAGCTCCAGGTCGGTCCGTTCGGTGTGGTGAGCTGACGACACGTGAGGCGCGCGTCGCCACAGCGCGCGGTCTCCCTCTGCGTTCCGGCCCCGGTCCCCACGTACGCCGATGCGCACTTGACGCCCTGAACGGCGACCGCCGGATCGGCGGCAACTCGCGTGAAGAAGTACCGCGGCGGTGTCATCCGGGAGAGAACCCACGGGAGTTTGTACGGGTGGAGAGGCGCCCTCCGTCCCCCAGCCAGCCTGGACCCCCTGCGGGTCCGAGTTCTGCAAGGAGTTGCCCGTTCATGAAACGGACGCTGAGGTATTTGGCCGGCACGGCCGTCACGGCCGCTGTGGTCGGGGTGGCCACGGTGTCGTACGCCGCACCGGCGAAGGCACCGCACGACACGGTCACGAAGGCGGGAGCGGCGCGGTTCGCGGCCGCTCCGGCCTGGAAGGCCCGGGCCGCGACGACGGTGAAGCCGACGGCGAGGAAGAACGCCCCGACGCCCCGGATCGTCGCGCCCGGTGAGCATGTGACGGCCGCCCCCGGTTTCCAGCTCTGGCTCACGGCCGAGGGCAAACACTGGACGACGCCCACCTTCCCCGAACCGCAGTTCCGCAGCGTGGTCGACGGCAACATCGACCCGAACACCCCCGGAGTATCGCTCCAGTCCGAGACCACCGAAAACCGTGCCTATCTGTCCGGTCTGTACTACGGCGGCAAGGGCACCGCGTCCGCAGTCGAGATCCAGACGCAGGCCGGGACGGTGCACGGCAGGCTCATCGAGCTGCCCGGCCGGCCCGGATGGGGCGTCTGGTACGCCACCACCCACCTCGAGCCCGGTGGTGACCCCGTCGACTTCGTCTCCCAGGTCACCGTCCGCGACACCGAAGGCAGGATCTACGCCCGGTTGACGACTCGGTGACCCGCAGGCGGGGGCCCTTGCGGTCCCCGCCTCCGGCTCCCTCCCGTACCCGACTCAGAGGAACCGCGTCCTTGCCGCAGCACGAGACCTTCGCAGCCTCCCCGGAGAGCCCCGACTTCGCCGCCTACGCCGGTGCGGCCTGGACTCGTCTGGTGCGGACCGCCCTCCTGCTCACCGGGGACTTCCACGAGGCCGAGGATCTCGTGCAGACCACCCTGGCCAAGGTGTACGCGCGTTGGGGACGCATCCCGCCCGACGACGTCGACTTCTACGTACGACGCTCACTCGTCAACAACAACCTCAGCCGAACCCGCAGGAGACGTGTCACTCATCTGCTGATGCCGTTCCTGCCCGAGCGGGTGCACGAGCCGGACAACGGCCACGCCGAGTCCGTCGAGCGCCGTGCCGCGATCACGGAGGCGCTCGGCACGCTCTCCACCCGGCAGCGGACGGTGCTGGTGCTGCGCTACTGGGAGGACCTCGCCGAGACCGAGATCGCCGAACTTCTCAACTGCTCTCTCGGGACGGTCAAGACCCATGCGCGACGCGGTCTCGCGGCTCTGCGCTCCCATCCTGCCTTCGCCGTCCCCGACCCCGTCCACCCCGTCTCCGGAGCCCGCCGATGAACCACCCCGGAACCGAAGCAGAACCAGGCACGGAGCATGCCGACAGCGGGCGCTTGCGTGAGGCGCTGGCCGCGGCGGCCTACGACATCACACCGTCCCATCTGCCGCTGGCAGCCGTGGAGCGCCGCGGGCGGCAAATCCGGCGCGCGCGAGGGGCGGCCGTGATCGCCGCCGGGTGCGGGTTGTTGCTGGTACCTCTGGCGCTCGTCACGCTGCGCGGCACCAGCCCCGACGCCGATCGCATCACGCCTCCGGGAGCGTCCACCCCCGCTCCCTCCGCCTCCTCGGCAGCCCCGGCCCCGAAGCCCCGCATCGTCGCGTCCGGTGAGCATGTGACGGCCGCCCCCGGTTTCCGGCTCTGGCTCACGGCCGAGGGCGAACACTGGACGACGCCTTCCTCTCCCGGACCGCAGTTCCGCAGCGTGGTCGACGGCAATGTCGACCCGAACACCCCCGGTGTCTCACTCCAGTCCGAGATCACCGACGGCCGCGCGTACCTCTGCGGTCTGTACTACGGCGGCAGGGGCACCGCGTCCGCGGTCGAGATCCAGACGCAGGCCGGGACGGTGCACGGCAAGCTCGTCGAGCTGCCCGGCCACCCGGGATGGGGCGTCTGGTACGCCACCACCCGGGTCCAGCCGGGCGGCGAGTCCGTCGACTTCGTATCGCACATCACCGTCCACGACACCGAAGGCAGGATCTACGCCCAGTTGAAGGCCCGGTGACCTCACGGGTGTTGCCGCCCTCCTGGCGCGCGGGGGCTGCCGTACGGGCCGTGCGGATCAATGACCGCAGGCGCAGCCCGAGGCCGGCGCGGTGTCCCCCGTGGCCTGCCCGGTGCAGCAGCCGTCACCCGTGGCGTCGGGGCCGGCGCTCTTGCCGAGGGTGTCGGCGTCGGCCTTGACGACGTAGACCTCCCAGGGCTCCCGGCCCGGGCCGTGCACCCACACCTTGTCCTGTCGGGCGTAGCAGCACGAGGTGTCGTTCTCCTCGAACGTGGCCAGGCCGGCGTCCTTGAGGCGGGTGGTAGCGGCGTTCACCTGCTCCGTGGACCCGACTTCGACGCCGAGGTGGTCAAGACGGGTCTCCTGGCCGGGCTCCCCCTCGATGAGGACGAGCTTCAACGGCGGTTCGGCGATGGCGAAGTTGGCGTAGCCCTCACGCCGCTTGGCCGGTTCCGTCCCGAAGAGCTTCGAGTAGAAGGCGATCGACCCTTCGAGGTCACTGACGCGCAGGGCGAGCTGAGCACGGGACATGGCAGGGCTCCCATCGGCTTGCATTGATATCCGTCGATGCAACCTTGCGCCTTGGATCGAAGACTGTCAACATAGACACATGTCGAAGCAAGAGCTTCTCGTGATCGGGCAGACCGATGAGACCGCCGCGTGCTGCCCGGGACTGGTCTCCGCGCCCCTCGGCGAGGACCAGGCCATGGAGCTGGCGAAGCTGTTCAAGGCGCTGGGCGACCCGGTGCGACTGCGCCTTATGTCCATGATCGCCTCGCGGGCGGGCGGCGAGGTCTGCGTCTGCGACCTGACCCCGGCCTTCGACCTGTCCCAGCCGACGATCTCCCACCACCTCAAGCTGCTCCGGCAGGCCGGACTGATCGACTGCGAGCGTCGGGGCACATGGGTCCACTACTGGGCGCTGCCCGCCACCCTCGACCGGCTCGCGACGTTCCTGAAGACCCCCCAGACGGCTGAGACGACCGCGTGACCGCCCCGCTCGCCCGCCGGGCCCTCGCCGAGGCCGTGGGTTCGGCCGCCTTGGTCGCAGTGGTCGTCGGCTCCGGCATCCAGGCCACCGAGCTGACCCGGGACGTCGGTGTGCAGTTGCTCGCCGACTCCCTGGCCACCGTCTTCGGCCTGGGCGTACTCATCGCGCTCCTAGGCCCGGTGTCCGGTGCGCACTTCAACCCCCTCGTCACGCTCGCGGCCTGGGCCACCGGCCGCCGCGGCAAGGACGGGCCGACCGCGCGGGACGTCGCCGTCTATGTCCCGGCCCAGATCGTGGGAGCCGTCGTCGGAGCCATCGTGGCCGATGCGATGTTCGGCGAGCCGCTGGTGCAGTGGTCCACGCGCAACCGCTTCGCCGGTCACCTGTGGCTGGGCGAGGTCGTCGCGACCGCCGGGCTCATCCTGCTGGTCCTCGGCCTGGCCCGCACGGGCCGCACCCACCTGGGCCCCGTGGCCGTGGCCTCCTACATCGGCGCGGCCTACTGGTTCACGTCCTCCACGTCGTTCGCGAACCCGGCGGTGACCATCGGCCGGACCTTCACGGACACCTTCGCCGGCATCGCTCCCGGCTCGCTCGGCCCGTTCATCGCGGCCCAACTGGTCGGCGCCGCGCTGGGACTGGGCCTGGTGCTCGCCGTGTTCGGACGTCCGGCACCCGCTCAGACCGGCGCCGTACCGCTCCAGGGCGGACCCGAACTCGCCGCCACCACCCTGCCCTGACCCGCCTCTCCCGGAAAGACACCTGCCATGACCACCGCTGCCGAACGGCCGTCCGTCTTGTTCGTCTGCGTCCACAACGCCGGGCGCTCCCAGATGGCCGCCGCGTTCCTCACCCACCTCGCGGGCGACCGTGTACAGGTCCGCTCCGCCGGATCGGCACCCGCCGACACGGTCAATCCGGCAGTCGTCGAAGCCATGTCGGAGGCGGGCATCAACATCTCGGCGGAAGTGCCCAAAGTGCTCACCGTCGAGGCCGTCCAGGCGTCCGACGTGGTCATCACGATGGGCTGCGGCGACACCTGCCCCGTCTTCCCCGGCAAGCGCTACCTCGACTGGGACCTCGCCGACCCGGCAGGACAGGGTGTCGACGCCGTCCGGCCCATCCGCGACGAGATCGAGAAGCGCATCCGCGGCCTGATCGACGAGATCGCCCCCGCGGAGTGAGCACGGGTACGGCGACCGGACCGCGCATCACGGCCATGGGCCCCGAACACGCCGACGAAGTCCTGACGATCTACCGGCTCGGCATCAACGAGGGCAACGCCACCTTCGAGACGACCGTGCCCACCTGGCAGCAGTTCGACGCCACCAAGCTGCCCGGACACCGGCACGTCGCCGTCGACGGGACAGGCAGGGCGCTCGGCTGGGTCGCGGCCGTGCCGGTGTCCGACCGATGCGCATACGCCGGCGTCGTCGAACACTCGGTGTACGTCCACCCCGGCAACCGCGGCCGGGGCGTCGGGTCGGCCCTCCTGCGCGCGCTGATCACCTCGACCGAGGCGGCAGGCATCTGGACGATCCAGTCAGGCATCTTCCCCGAGAACACCGGCAGCCTCGCCCTGCACCGCAAGGCGGGGTTCCGCGTCATCGGCACCCGCGAACGCATCGGGCGGCACCACGGCGTATGGCGCGACGTCGTACTGATCGAACGCCGCAGCCCTGCTGTGGCATAGCGCGCGCCCCGGGAGGCCCGGTGTCCGGCGCCGTTCCGAGGACGTTGCGGCCCACGTCAGGACGACGGCCGCAACGTCCTCGCCGGCCTCGGCCGGTACCTCCGCGACGGGCCCGTGGCACCGCCGCGCACCTCAGTGCACGTGTCCGCTGGTCGCAGCGTCCTTCTTGACCGTCAGCGGCAGCAGCTTCTTGCCCGTCGGGCCGATCTGGATGGCCGTGTCCATCTGAGGACACACCCCGCAGTCGAAGCACGGCGTCCAGCGGCAGTCCTCGACCTCCGTCTCGTCGAGGGCGTCCTGCCAGTCCTCCCAGAGCCAGTCCTTGTCGAGGCCCGAGTCAAGGTGGTCCCAGGGGAGGACCTCCTCGGCGCCGCGCTCGCGGGTCGTGTACCAGTCGACGTCGACACCGAAGTCCGCCAGGGCCTTGTCCGCGGAATTCATCCAGCGGTCGTACGAGAAGTGCTCGCGCCAGCCGTCGAAGCGGCCGCCGTCGTCGTAGACCGCGCGGATGACGGCACCGATCCGGCGGTCGCCCCGGGAGAGCAGGCCCTCGACGATGCCGGGCTTGCCGTCGTGGTAGCGGAAGCCGATCGAACGGCCGTACTTCTTGTCGCCGCGGATCTTGTCGCGGAGCTTTTCGAGGCGCGCGTCGGTCTCCTGCGCCGACAGCTGCGGGGCCCACTGGAACGGCGTGTGCGGCTTGGGGACGAAGCCGCCGATCGAGACCGTGCAGCGGATGTCGTTCGAGCCGGAGACCTCGCGGCCCTTCTGGATCACACGCATGGCCATGTCGGCGATCTGCAGGACGTCCTCGTCCGTCTCCGTGGGCAGGCCGCACATGAAGTACAGCTTCACCTGGCGCCAGCCGTTGCCGTAGGCGGTGGCGACGGTACGGATCAGGTCCTCCTCCGAGACCATCTTGTTGATGACCTTGCGGATGCGTTCCGAGCCGCCCTCCGGGGCGAACGTCAGACCGGACCTGCGGCCGTTCCTCGTCAGCTCGTTCGCCAGGTCGATGTTGAAGGCGTCCACCCGGGTCGACGGGAGCGAGAGGCCGATCTTGTCTTCCTCGTAGCGGTCGGCGAGGCCCTTCGCGACGTCACCGATCTCGCTGTGGTCGGCCGAGGACAGGGACAGCAGGCCCACCTCCTCGAAGCCGGTCGCCTTCAGGCCCTTGTCGACCATCTCGCCGATGCCGGTGATCGAGCGCTCCCGGACCGGGCGGGTGATCATGCCCGCCTGGCAGAAGCGGCAGCCGCGCGTGCAGCCTCGGAAGATCTCGACCGACATGCGCTCGTGGACCGTCTCCGCCAGGGGGACCAGAGGCTGCTTCGGGTAGGGCCACTCGTCCAGGTCCATCACCGTGTGCTTGGAGACTCGCCACGGGACGCCCGACTTGTTCGGGACGACCCGGGCGATACGGCCGTCGGGGAGGTACTCCACGTCGTAGAAGGCCGGCACGTACACCCCGCCGGTCTTCGCCAGGCGGAAGAGCAGTTCCTCCCGGCCGCCCGGGCGGCCCTCCGCCTTCCAGGCGCGGATGATCCCGGTGACCTCCAGGACCGCCTGCTCGCCGTCGCCGATCACCGCGCAGTCGATGAAGTCGGCGATCGGCTCGGGGTTGAAGGCCGCGTGGCCGCCCGCCAGGACGATGGGGTCGTCGACCGTGCGGTCCTTGGCCTCCAGGGGAATCCCGGCCAGGTCCAGGGCCGTGAGCATGTTCGTGTAGCCGAGCTCGGTGGAGAAGCTCATGCCCAGGACGTCGAAGGCCTTCACCGGGCGGTGGCTGTCCACCGTGAACTGCGGGACGCCGTGCTCCCGCATCAGGGCCTCCAGGTCCGGCCAGACGCTGTAGGTGCGCTCGGCGAGGACGCCCTCCTGCTCGTTCAGGACCTCGTAAAGAATCATGACGCCCTGGTTGGGCAGGCCGACCTCGTAGGCGTCGGGGTACATGAGGGCCCAGTGGACGTCACAGGCCTCCCACGGCTTGACGGTGGAGTTGAGCTCTCCGCCGACGTACTGGATCGGCTTCTGCACATGCGGGAGCAGAGCTTCGAGCTGCGGGAAGACCGATTCGGCAGACATCTCGCGACTTTCGTGAGCTGGACGGTACTGACGGGGGTGACCATCAAGCCTAACGCGGCCCCGACCCGTCCTCGGACGCCCGAGGGGTTCTGGGCGGCCCGGGCCTCCCCGGCGCCCGGCCAGGGTCTGTCGTTCGGATCAGGTCGGCTGGGAGTGGCGGCGCCTTTCGGGCGACGCCGACATGATCCGAACGACAGGCCCTAGATCGCCCTAGATCCGCACCTGCCCCTGCACCGACCGCCACAACTCGGGCAGCGCGGCCTCGGCGGCCGCCGCACGCTGCTCCTCCCGCCCGTACAGCACGCCATAGGTGAAGGAGTTCTCCTTCGCCGCGTATGCCGTGGCCGACAGCTCCCGGAGCGTTTCCCGGGCCATCACGGTGTCCTGGTGATCGCCGAGCACGGTCTGCAGGGATTTCATCGCCTTCACCAGGGACTCGGCGGGCTTTCCCAGGGCGGGCGCGGCGGCCTCCGCGGCGTACCGGGTGCGCTTGGTCTTCTTGCGGGCCTCGTGCATCGCCACGTCGCGGTCGTGGCCGGGCGGCAGGTCCAGTGCCTGTCCTACCAGATCGGCGACTTTGCCGAAGTCCTTCCGTACGGCCTTGGCGATCACCTTGGCCGGATCCTTGGCGGCCGCCTTCAGCAGGGGCGGGTCGGCGACCAGGGCGTCCAGGGCGTTCAGCAGCCTGAGGTAGCGGTCGCCGTCCAGGACGGTGATCAGCCGGTTCCGGGCGCCGTCGCGCCGTTCGTTCGACCACGTCTTCAGCCGGCCCTGTACGGGGCCGGAGACCAGGGTCCGCGGCAGTTCGGACAGGGCGGTCGTCAGGTGCTCGGTGAGCACTTCCCGGTCGCGGTCGACGCCCAGCTCGCCGGCCAGCCATTTCAGGTCGTCGGCGATCGGGTCCGTGACATCCCGGTCCAGGACCTTGGCGAACGAGCGGAACGTGCTGCGCAGCCGGCGGGTGGCCACACGCATGGAGTGCACGGAGTCGAAGACGTCACGCCGCACAGCGGGGTCCAGGTCGACGATCGCCTCCCGCTGGACTCGGACATAGGCGAGGACGTGGTCGCCCGCGGTGACGGGCGGCTCGTCGTCGCGCGCGGTGGTCCGAGCGGCCGGGGCGCCGGTCTCCTCCAGGGCTCTGGCCAGCTTGGACGGGGACGACGAGCGGCTCACCCCGGCCTTGCGGAGTGCCTTGTCGACCTTGTCGAGGAAGGCGGGGTCGCCATCGTCCGCGAGTTCGACCTCGATCTCGGTCCATTCGGTGGCTCCCGCGCCGCCGCTGAGCCGTTCGGCGCGGACCCGGTCAAGGCTGACCTCGGCGAGCAGGGCGCCTTCGGCGTCGACGAGGTGGCGGATGTCGCGGGCGGAGCGCAGGCGGACGAGGGGGACGAGTTCGGCGTCGCGGACGCGGGAGCGGACGAGGCTCGACAGGTACCCGGGGACGGTGTCGGAGAGCGGGGCGTGGATCTCGTCACGCACACCCTCGGAGACCGGCAGTTTGAGGTGCCAGCCGGCGTCCGCGCCGCCGGTGCGGCGGCGCAGGGTCAGCGAGGCGCCTGCGAGCCGTTGGTCGACCGTGTCGTAGTAGGTCGCGTCGAGTTGTGCGAGGCCCTTGTCGACGACGGCCGAGACTCCGCCGACGCGGGTGAGGTCAGGCAGCTCGTTCCCGGCCGCGGCCTCGTACTTTCGCTCGATTTCGCGCTTCGTGTCCGCCATGAACCGAATCTAATGGCAATCAGGCCGGGAGGGCAGGGCCGACCGGACTTCGTCCGGAACGCGCCCACCGTTCCCGGCCCGACGGCGACCGTGCCGCTACGCCGACAGCGGCCGTTGCACCCGGATCGACTGCAACAGGCCCACTGCCAGCCAGACGGCGAACATCGACGAACCGCCGTACGAGACGAACGGCAGCGGAAGGCCGGCTACCGGCATGATGCCGAGGGTCATGCCGATGTTCTCGAAGGCCTGGAAGGCGAACCAGGCGATGATGCCGGCGGCGACGATCGTGCCGTAGAGCTCGGTCGTCTCCCGGGCGATCCGGCAGGCCCGCCACAGGACGACGCCGAGCAGCACGATGATGAGTCCGGCGCCGACGAAACCCAACTCCTCACCCGCGACCGTGAAGACGAAGTCGGTCTGCTGTTCGGGGACGAACTGCCCCGTCGTCTGGGAACCGTGGAAGAGCCCGGCACCGGTCAGCCCGCCGGAACCGATCGCGATACGCGCCTGGTTGGTGTTGTAGCCCACGCCCGCGGGGTCCAGGTCGGGGTTGGCGAAGGCGGCGAAGCGGTTGATCTGGTACTCGTCCAGGATGTGCAGCTGCCATATGGCGATCGCACCCAGCGCGCCCGCGCCGATCAGACCGAACACCCACCGGTTGGAGGCGCCGGAGGCGAGCAGCACACCGAGCACGATGATCACCATGACCATGACCGAGCCCAGGTCGGGCATCAGCATGACGATCAGCATCGGGACGGCCGCAAGACCCAGGGCCTGGGCCACGGTCCGGTGGTCGGGGTAGGCCTTGTCACCCGCGTCGACCCGGGCGGCGAGCAGCATCGCCATGCCCAGGATGATCGTGATCTTGACGAACTCGGAGGGCTGGAGGGAGAAACCCCCACCGAACACGATCCATGCGTGCGCGCCGTTGACCGTCGCGCCGAGCGGGGTGAGCACCAGCAGGATCAGCATCACCGAGATGCCGTACAGGATGGGCACGGCCGTGCGCAGGGTGCGGTGGCCGAGCCAGATCGTGCCGACCATCAGCGCCAGCCCGATCCCGGTGTTCATCAGGTGCCGGATCAGGAAGTAGTACGGGTCGCCCTGGTTGATCTCGGTGCGGTTGCGGGTCGCCGAGTAGACGAGGGCGGTGCCGATCAGGGACAGCGCCAGGGCCGACAGCAGTATCGGCCAGTCCAGACGGCGGGCCAGGCTGTCGCGGGCGAAGATCCGCGTCCAGACGGGCCGCTCGGGACCGTATCCGGAGACGGAGAAGTTGTTCGCTCCGGTCACGTCAGGATCCTCCGCCTCTTCTTCGGGCGGGCCGTGCGCCTACGGGTGTCGCGGTTGGTCGAGTTCGGCGTGGGGACGGTGGCCGACGGATTGTCGGTGGGCATCCCCTGCTGGCCCTCACCCTCGGCCTGGTCCGCCTTCGGGTCGTACTTCTCGATCTTCGGGGCCGTGATCGATCCATCGGGCTGGATCTTGGGCAGGTCCTTCTGCGGGGTGTACAGCAGGGCCTTCTTCTTGTCGATCGAGCCGTCCTTCTGGACGCCGTACAGGGCGTCGTAGATGTTGTGCACGGCTTCACCGGAGGCGCCGGAACCCGTACCGGCCTGGGCGATGGTCATGATGACCGCGTAGTCCTTGGAGTAGGTGGCCAGCCACGAGGTCGTCTGCTTGCCGTAGACCTCCGCGGTACCGGTCTTGGCGTGCAGCGCGATCTTGTCCTGCGGCCAGCCGCCGAACTTCCACGCCGCGGTACCGCGGGTGACCACGCCCGCGAGCGCCTGTTCCATGACGTCCCGCGTCTTCTGGTCGATCGGCAGCTTGCCGTGCGACTTGGGCTTGATCTCGCTGACGTGCTTGCCGTCGGCGCTGATGACCGCCTTGCCGATGGTCGGGTTCCACATGGTGCCACCGTTGGAGATTGCCGAGTAGATGACCGCCTCCTGGATCGGCGTCAGGAGCGTGTCGCCCTGGCCGATGGAGTAGTTGATCGAGTCACCCTCGCGCATCTTGTTGCCCTCGAGGCAGTTCTCGTACGCGATCTTCTGGACGTAGTCGCCGTCCTTCTTGCCGGTCCTGCACCAGCTGTCCTTGTTGGCCTCCCAGTACTTCTGCTTCCACTCGCGGTCGGGGACCCGGCCGGAGACCTCGTTGGGCAGGTCGATTCCGGTGGGCTTGCCGAGACCGAACTGGTGGGCGGCCTTGTAGAAGTAGTCCTTGGGCTGACCCTTCTTGGGGTTGATGCCGCCGTCCTTCTTCCACTCGTTGTCGGCGAGGCCGTAGAAGACGGTGTCGCAGGAGACCTCGAGAGCGCGGCCGAGCGAGATCGGGCCGAAGTTCTCACCTTCGAAGTTCTTGAAGACCTGGCCGCCGACCGAGTACGAACTCGTGCACGGGTAATTGCCGTCGAAGGAATAGCCTGCCTCGACCGCGGCGGCCGTGGAGACGACCTTGAAGGTCGAGCCGGGCGCCGACTGCCCCTGGATGGCACGGTTGAGCAGCGGGTAGTCGGAACCCTTGCCGGTGAGCTGCTGGTAGTCCTTGGCGGAGATGCCGCCGACCCAGACGTTCGGGTCGTACGTCGGGGCGGACGCCATGGCCACGATGCGGCCGGTCTTGGCCTCCATCACGACGACGGCACCGGAGTCGGCCTTGTAGTTCTCGCCGGTGATGTCGTCGAACTGGGTGCGGGCGATCTTCATCGCGTTGTCCAGCTCGTACTCGGCGACCCGCTGCACCCGGGCGTCGATGCTGGTGACCAGGTTGGAACCGGCCTGGGCGGGGTCGCTCTTGGCCTTGCCGATGACCCGGCCGAGGTTGTCCACCTCGTAGCGGGTGACGCCGGCCTTGCCGCGCAGCACCTTGTCGTACTGGCGTTCAAGTCCGGAGCGACCGACCTGGTCCGAGCGCAGATAAGGCGAATCGGTGTCCTTGGCCTGCTGGATCTCGTTGTCGGTGACGGGCGAGAGATAGCCGAGGACCTGGGCGGTGTTGGCCTCACCGGGACTCGGGTAGCGGCGCACGGCCTCGGGCTCGGCGGTGATGCCGGGGAAGTCCTCGGAGCGCTCGCGGATCTGCAGGGCCTGGCGGGGCGTGGCCTCGTCGGTGATGGGGATCGGCTGGTAGGGCGAACCGTTCCAGCAGGGCTGGGGCGTCTTGGAGTCGCACAGGCGGACCTTGCCCATGACGTCCTGCGGCTTCATGCCGAGGACGCTCGCCAGCTTGGTGAGGACCCCTTTGCCGTCATCCTTCATCTTCAGCAGGTCGGTGCGCGAGGCGGAGACCACGAGGCGGGTCTCGTTGTCGGCGATCGGGACGCCGCGCGCGTCCAGGATCTCGCCGCGCACGGCGGGCTGGACCACCTGCTGGACGTGGTTGCCCGACGCTTCCTTGGCGTACTCGGAGCCGTTGCGGATCTGCAGGTACCACAGACGGCCGCCGAGGGTGCCGAGGAGCGAGAGGACAAGGATCTGGATGACGACGAGACGGATCTGGACGCGTGGGGTCCGTCCGGTCTCGGGGATGTTGCTCACTGCTGCTGCCCCCTCTCAGTGCACATACGTGTCATACGAGTACACGACCAACCTGTGTGAGCAGTCAGTCGCCTTACGGGTCGTCACAGCCGCTTGACCCCCTTGATACGGCCCGCACGGGCCACTCTCGCCTTGGCCGCCTTGACCCGGAGACCGCGCTGGCTGCCGATCCGCAGTCCGGTACCGGAGGAGAGCCAGCCGGAGGAGACGTCGGCCGCCTTGGTGGAGCTGGCCTCGGCGAGGGGGTCGTTCTCGGCCCGGCGGGCCAGGGCCATGATCCCCGGGACCACGAACGGCGCGAGCAGCAGGTCGTACAGGGCCGCCGTGAACAGCAGGCTGCCGAGGCCCACATGACGGGCGGCGGTGTCCCCGACGAGGGCGCCCACGCTCGCGTACAGCAGGGTCGAGCCGACCGCGGCGGCGACCACCACGACCATCGGGCCGGTGGCGGACTTCAGACGGCCGTTCTCGGGCCGGGCGAGTCCGGCGAGGTAGCCGATGACGCACAGCACGAGGGCGTAGCGCCCGGCGGCGTGGTCGGCGGGCGGGGCGAGGTCGGAGAGCAGGCCGGCGCCGAAGCCGACGAGACAGCCGCCGACGTGGCCGTAGACCAGTGCGAGACCGACCACGGTCAGCAGGACCAGGTCCGGTACGGCACCGGGCAGATGGAGACGGGCGAGCACACTCACCTGGACCACCAGGGCGACGACCACCAGGGTGGTGGCGAGCAGCATCCGGTTGAAGCGCATCTGGTTCAGCTCCTAGGGCGTCTGCTGCTGGTCTTGGTATTCGCCGGAGGCCGAGGGCGTGACGGTGACGGTCACGGTCGGCGTGGGCGTCGGCTGGGGCTTGGGCGGCAGCACGGCGTCGCGGGGGTCCTTCTTGGGCGCCTGGATGACAACACCGACGACGTCGAGCTTGGTGAAGGACGCGAACGGCGTGACGTAGACGGTGCGGGTCAGATCACCGCCGGACGGGTCGACCCGGGAGACCACGCCGACCGGTACGCCGGGCACGAAGGGCTTGTCGGCCTCCGACCCGAAGGTGATGAGACGGTCGCCCTTCTTCACGTCGGCCTTGCCGTTGAGCAGCTGGACGCGCAGCGGGCGGTCGCCCTGCCCGGAGGCGAAACCGAGTTCGTCGCTGCCCTCCATGCGGGTACCGACCGTGAAGTCGGGGTCGTTCGCCAGCAGCACCGTCGAGGTGTTCGGGCCGACCGTGGTGACGCGCCCCACCAACCCGTCGCCGTTGAGAACGGTCATGTCGCGCTTGATGCCGTCATTGGCGCCCACGTCGATGGTGACGGTCCAGGAGAAGCCCTGGGCCGCCCCTATCGCGATGACCTCCGCACCCTTTATGCCGTACTGGCCCTCGCCCGCCACCCGGAGCATGTTGTCGAGTTGCTTGAGGCGGCTTCGGTTGCGGTCGTCGCTGCCCAGCTTCGCCTTCAAGGCTGCGTTCGACTGCTCCAGTCGCGCGATGCGGTCGTGCCGGCTGCCGGAGTCGCGTACGGCGTCGATCGCGTTGCCCATGGGGTCGACGACGGTCGACACCCCGTTCTCGATCGGGCCGAAGACCGTGGCAGCGGCCTGGCGGGCACCTTCGACCGGTGAGTCCTGGCCGCCGCGGATGTCCACCGTGATCAGAGCGAACGCGATGGCGATCAGCAGCACCAGGAGCAGCCGGCTCTCTCGTGTGTCCCTCACGTGCGGCGGCCGTGCCTTCCTCGTCGGAATGTGTCGGGCGGATCCCCCGGGTGCGCGGTACCCGGTGGGTGTGAACCCGGCGGGCAATACCTGGCAGGCACGACCCGGCGGGCGGAACCGAGGGGTGGTATGGGGGAGTTTAAGCCTCTATATCAACGATCCGCCGCACGAGAGGGAGTTCGTCTCGTACGGCGGAATCGGCTTGTCGCGTCATCTGCGGGGCTGGGCGTCCAGCACCTGCTGGAGCGCCTCGAACTCCTCGACGCACTTGCCGGAGCCGAGCGCCACGCTGTCCAGCGGGTCCTCGGCGATGTGGATCGGCATGCCGGTCTCCCGGCGGAGCCGCTCGTCGAGACCGCGCAGCAGGGCGCCGCCGCCGGTGAGGACGATGCCCCGGTCCATGACGTCGCCGGACAGCTCCGGCGGGCACTTGTCGAGCGTCGTCTTGACCGCGTCCACGATGGCGTTGACCGGCTCCTCGATGGCCTTGCGCACTTCGGCCGCCGAGATGACCACGGTCTTGGGCAATCCGGAGACCAGGTCCCGGCCACGGATCTCGGTGTGCTCGTCGGAGTCGAGCTCGTACGCCGAACCGATCGTGATCTTGATCTGCTCCGCCGTCCGCTCACCGAGGAGGAGCGAGTACTCCTTCTTGATGTGCTGGATGATGGCGTTGTCCAGCTCGTCACCCGCGACACGGATGGACTGGGCGGTGACGATGCCGCCGAGCGAGATGACCGCGACCTCCGTGGTACCGCCGCCGATGTCCACCACCATGTTGCCCGTGGCCTCGTGGACCGGCAGGCCGGAGCCGATGGCGGCGGCCATGGGCTCCTCGATGATGTGCACCTGGCGCGCACCGGCCTGGGAGGACGCCTCGATGACGGCGCGGCGCTCTACGCCCGTGATACCCGACGGCACACAGACGACGACGCGCGGACGAGCCAGATACCGCCGCTTGTGGATCTTCAGGATGAAGTAGCGGAGCATCCGTTCGGTGATCTCGAAGTCCGCGATCACACCGTCCTTCAGAGGACGTACCGCGACGATGTTGCCCGGGGTCCGGCCGATCATCTTCTTCGCTTCCGCGCCGACCGCCAGGATGCCACCGGTGTTGGTGTTGATCGCGACGACGGACGGTTCGTTGAGTACGATCCCGCGACCCCTGACGTACACCAGCGTGTTGGCGGTCCCGAGGTCGACAGCCATGTCACGGCCGATGAACGACATTGAGTTCCCCATGAGGATTCGTCTGGCCTTCCCAAGTTGAGCGTTTGATGGCTTTTGTTGGGGCGGCGAAGTGGGTGCTGTGACGTGAAGGCTTACATCGTAGTCTCGCCCGCACGAAACATTGCGCGAGGGTCTTCGCCATTGTCAGCAGATGACGCCTCGCCTCGCTTGTGGAGACGGACGTTCGGGGGTAGCCGTTCCCCCTAACGGCACGCATATGCCGGGGGACGGCCGGGTTTTACGGGACCCGATTTTCCAGCCACCCCCGTTACGGCATCCGGGTGACGTGACAAACCCTCAGGAATTGTTCACAAGACACGTTCAGAAGTTCATCGGTCGGATGCTCAGAAGCGACCGGGGAAGAAGATCTTCAGCTCGCGCTCGGCGGACTCCTCGGAGTCGGAGGCGTGGATCAGGTTCTCACGCACGATGACACCGTAGTCGCCGCGGATGGAGCCCGGCGCGGCGGCGATCGGGTCGGTGGGACCGGCGAGCGCCCGCAGGCCCTCGACGACCCGCTCCCCCTCGACGACGAGCGCGACGACCGGGCCGGAGGCCATGAACTCCACCAGCGGCTCGTAGAAGGGCTTGCCCTTGTGCTCGCCGTAGTGCTGCTCGAGCGTGTCGTGGTCCAGCGTGCGCAGCTCCAGCGCACTGATGGTCCAGCCCGCCTTGCGCTCGATACGGCCGATGATCTCGCCGATCAGCCCGCGACGGACGGCGTCGGGCTTGAGGAGGACGAGGGTGCGCGCGGTCACGAGGGAGCTCCTTAATCGGTGGGCGGGAGGATGAGGCTACAGGGCGGAGCCGGGTGGTTGTCACTCAGCGTCAGACTGTGCGGTTACGGCCCCGGGACCATGTCCCGTACGGGCGTGGACGACTGCGCGGCCGGCCGCTCACGCCCTCGTACCGACGCCGGCCGAGGGGCCGTGGAACGGGCGTCCGGGAGGCCGTGCGCGGTCTGGCGGACGGTCCGTGGACGGGACCGTGTCAGGCCGGACTGCTCTCGTTTCCCTCGGCCGCCGCGAAGCGGGCCTTCGCCTCGTCGATCTTCCGTCCGTAGTGGACCGACGCCCACCACAGCGCCGCGAAGACGGCGCCCAGGAAGAACATCGAGGGGACCACGAACCCGGCGGCGATCAGCGCGATCTGCAGCGCCCAGCCCAGCTGCACACCACCGGGTCGGGTGATCACACCGCAGAGCAGGACGCTGACGGCCATGGCGATGCCGCAGACCGTCCAGACCGTGCCGGTGGACAGGTCCGGGTCCTTCATGGCGACCAGCCCGGCGAAGCCGATGACGAAGAACTCGCCGATCAGGGTCGAAGAACAGAGCGTACGCACGGAGGATCAGCCCTTCCCCATGAGCAGTCGGGCCTCGCCGACGGTGATGACGGAGCCGGTGACGAGGACGCCCGCCCCGGCATACTCCCCCTCTTCCTCGGCGAGTGTGATCGCGGCCTCCAGGGCGTCGGGCAGCCTCGGCTCGACCTGGACGCGGTCCTCGCCGAAGACCTCCACCGCGACGGCGGCCAGTTCGTCGGCGTCCATCGCCCGATGGCTGGAGTTCTGTGTGACCACGACCTCGGCGAAGATCGGTTCGAAGGCCTCCAGGAGACCCCGGACGTTCTTGTCGCCGCTCGCACCGACGACGCCGATCAGCCGGCTGAAGTCGAAGGCCTCGCTCACGGCCTCGGCGGTGGCGCGGGCCCCCGCCGGGTTGTGGGCGGCGTCCAGGACCACGGTCGGGGAGCGCCGCACGACCTCGAGACGGCCCGGGGAGGACACCGACGCGAACGCCTTGCGGACCGTGTCGCGGTCGAGCGGCTCGGGCCGCTCGGAGCCGACCCCGAAGAACGCCTCCACCGCGGCGAGGGCCACGGCGGCGTTGTGGGCCTGGTAGGCGCCGTGCAGCGGCAGGTACAGCTCTTCGTACTCACCGCCGAGGCCGCGCAGGGTGACGAGCTGGCCGCCGACCGCCACCTGCCGGGAGACGACGCCGAACTCCAGCCCTTCGCGGGCCACGGTCGCGTCCACCTCCACGGCCTTCTTCAGCAGCACCTGGGCCGCGTCGACCGGTTGCTGGGCCATGATGACCGTGGCGCCCTGCTTGATGATGCCGGACTTCTCCAGGGCGATCTCGCCGGGCGTGCCGCCGAGTCGGTCGGTGTGGTCCAGGTCGATCGGGGTGACGACGGCGACGTCCCCGTCGATCACGTTCGTGGCGTCCCAGCTTCCGCCCATGCCGACCTCGACGACCGCGACGTCGACGGGGGCGTCCGCGAAGGCCGCGTAGGCCATGCCGGTGAGCACCTCGAAGAAGGAGAGGCGGTACTCCTGCTGTCCGTCGACCATCTCGACGTAGGGCTTGATGTCGTTGTACGTCTCGATGAATCGCTCGGCGGAGACGGGGGCGCCGTCGAGGCTGATGCGCTCGGTGACGGACTGGACGTGCGGGCTCGTGTACCGCCCGGTGCGCAGCTCGAAGGCGCCGAGCAGGGCCTCGATCATGCGCGCGGTGGACGTCTTGCCGTTGGTCCCCGTGATGTGGATGGACGGATACGACCGCTGCGGCTCACCGAGCACGTCCATCAGTGCCGAGATACGGCTGACGGACGGCTCGAGCTTGGTCTCGCCCCAGCGGGTGGCCAGTTCCGCCTCGACCGCCCGCAGCGCCCGGTCGACCTCGGGGTCGGCGGGGCGGCCGGGGACGTCTGCCCTGGGCGTGCCGCCCTGCGTGCGCAGGGTGCGGCTGCCGGCCTCGATCACCGCGAGATCAGGATCGCGGTCGGTCTCGGCCGCGACGATGTCTTCGAAGGGATCGCTCTCATTGGGGTCGAACGGAGGCACGTCACTCACGATGTCAGTCTACGGAGCACGGGTGACAGGCGCGGCCGCGGGCGGCCGTGTGCCGGGAGCGGCCCGCGCGGGCGGAGCCGGCGGTGCGGGAGGATGGCCGGCGCGCGGGCCCTTCTCGGTCGTCGGGGGGCCTAGCCTGCGGCCGGCTCGTCCATGGTGAGGTGGAAGGTGACCTGCCGTTCCGTTCCACCGGCCGCGACGGTGTGCACATACCCCCGGGCCGTGCTGTAGGCGCCCGAACCGCCGGTCAGGGCGATGTCGACGGCGGGAGCGGGGGTTCCCTGTCCCTTCAGGTGCAGCAGCGCCTGCGACGTGATCTGGCCCTCGGGCAGAGCGAAGGTCCCGACGCACTGGAGTTGGAGATCGCCCGGCTGGATCCGGAGGTACGTGCAGACCACGCTGTGGTCGCCGATCTTCCTGCCACCGCGGTAGAGGTCTTCGGCGATGACGAGCTCGTCGCCCAGGCCGACCCCCTTCGCCCCCAGATCGAGCAGCCGGGACTGAACCTGTCTGGCGGTCAGCCGAATGGTCTCCGTGCGGTGGCCGTCGGCGGCGGACGCCGGTGGCACGACGGCCAGGGCGGCGGCGGCCAGTGCGACGGTGGTGCCCAGGCGTAGGGCGCTTCTGCGCATGGTGCGTCTCCCATCAGGCGTGGGTGTTCCCCCATGCCTCATGGTCCGGTTCGTGCGGTGTCCTGCCCTCGGTGCCCGACCGTTCGGGTGAATCCTCCCTGTCACCGCGCGCGCCCGGCAGCCGAGTGCGCGTGACGCCCGGCCGGGAGGTCCCGGCCGGGCGTCACGTGTGGACCGTGTGCGGCGCACTGCACCGCACCGGGCCCCTACGCCTGGGGCAGGCGCTCCAGCTGGGCCTGGATCCGCGCGATGTCCTCGTCGGCCTTGGCGAGCCGTGTGCGGATCTTCTCCACGACGTTGTCCGGCGCCTTCGCCAGGAACGCCTCGTTGCCGAGCTTGGCGGTGGCCTGGGCCTTCTCCTTCTCGGCGGCGGCGAGGTCCTTCGCCAGACGCTTGCGCTCGGCCGCCACGTCGATCGTGCCGGACAGGTCGAGCGCGACCGTGGCGCCCGCGACCGGCAGGGTCGCCGTCGCCGTGAATCCCTCGCCCTCGGGCTGCAGACGCAGCAGCTGGCGGATGGCCGCCTCGTGGGCCGCGAGCGCCGTGCCGTCCAGGGTCAGCCTGGCCGGGACACGCTGGCCGGGCTGCAGGCCCTGGTCGGCGCGGAAGCGGCGGACCTCGGTGATGACCGACTGGAGGGTCGCGATCTCCCGCTCGGCGGCCGCGTCGCGGAAGCCGCTGTCGCCCGGCCAGTCCGCGACGACGACGGACTCACCGCCCGTGAGGGTGGTCCACAGCGTCTCCGTGACGAAGGGGACGATCGGGTGGAGCAGCCGGAGAGTGACGTCCAGGACCTCGCCGAGGACCCGCTGGCTCGCCTCGGCCGCCTCGCCGCCGGCCTGGAACGTCGTCTTGGACAGCTCGACGTACCAGTCGAAGACCTCGTCCCACGCGAAGTGGTACAGCGCCTCGCTGAGCTTGGCGAACTGGAAGTCCTCGTAGAGCGCGTCGACCTGCGCGACCGTCTCGTTCAGACGGGAGAGGATCCAGCGGTCGGTCGCGGACAGCTTCGACGCCTCCGGCAGCGGACCCTCGACCGTGGCGCCGTTCATGAGCGCGAAGCGCGTCGCGTTCCAGATCTTGTTGGCGAAGTTCCTGGACGCCTGGACCCAGTCCTCGCCGATCGGGACGTCCGTGCCCGGGTTGGCGCCGCGGGCGAGCGTGAAGCGCAGTGCGTCGGAGCCGTACTTGTCCATCCAGTCGAGCGGGTCGACGACGTTGCCGAACGACTTCGACATCTTCTTGCCGCGCTCGTCACGGACCAGCCCGGTCAGGGCGATGGTCTTGAAGGGGACCTCGCCGTCCATGGCGTACAGACCGAACATCATCATCCGGGCGACCCAGAAGAAGATGATGTCGTGGCCCGTGAGCAGGACGTCGGTCGGATAGAACTTCCGCAGGTCCTCGGTCCGTTCGGGCCAGCCGAGCGTGGAGAACGGCCACAGGCCGGAGGAGAACCAGGTGTCCAGGACGTCCGTGTCCTGGTGCCAGCCCTCGCCGGTCGGCGGTTCCTCGTCGGGGCCGACGCAGACGACCTCGCCGTCCGGGCCGTACCAGATCGGGATCCGGTGGCCCCACCACAGCTGGCGCGAGATGCACCAGTCGTTCATGTTGTCGACCCAGTCGAAGTAGCGCTTCGACATGTCCTCGGGGTGGATCTTGACCCGGCCGTCGCGGACCGCGTCGCCCGCGGCCTTGGCGAGCGGGCCGACCTTGACCCACCACTGCATGGACAGGCGCGGCTCGATGGTGGTCTTGCAGCGCGAGCAGTGGCCGACGGAGTGGACGTAGGGGCGCTTCTCGGCGACGATCCGGCCCTGCGAGCGCAGCGCGGCGACGATGGCGCTGCGCGCCTCGAAGCGGTCGAGCCCCTGGAAGGGACCATGGGCGGTGATGATCGCCCGCTCGTCCATGACGGTGATCGACTCGAGGCCGTGGCGCTGACCGATCGCAAAGTCGTTCGGGTCGTGCGCCGGGGTGACCTTGACGGCACCGGTGCCGAACTCGGGGTCGACATGGGGGTCCGCGACGACCGGGATGCTGCGGTCGGTGAGGGGCAGCTTGATGCGCCTGCCGATCAGGTGCTTGTAGCGCTCGTCGTCGGGGTGAACGGCGACGGCCGTGTCACCGAGCATGGTCTCGGCGCGGGTGGTGGCGACGACGACCGAGTCGTCCCCCTCCCCGTACCTGATGGAGACGAGCTCGCCGTCGTCCTCCTGGTATTCGACCTCGATGTCCGAAATGGCCGTCAGACACCGCGGGCACCAGTTGATGATGCGCTCGGCGCGGTAGATCAGCTCGTCTTCGTAGAGCTTCTTGAAGATGGTGAGGACGGCCTTGGACAGGCCCTCGTCCATGGTGAACCGCTCGCGGCTCCAGTCGACTCCGTCGCCGAGACGGCGCATCTGGTCGAGGATCCTGCCGCCGTACTCCTCCTTCCACTGCCAGACGCGCTCGACGAACTCCTCACGACCCAGGTCGTGGCGGGACTTGCCCTCCTCGGCGAGCTGCTGCTCGACCTTGTTCTGGGTGGCGATGCCGGCGTGGTCCATGCCGGGCAGCCACAGCGCCTCGAAGCGCTGCATCCGCTTGCGGCGGGTGAGGGCGTCCATGAGCGTGTGCTGGAAGGCATGGCCCAGGTGGAGGCTGCCGGTGACGTTCGGCGGCGGAATGACGATGGTGTACGGGGGCTTCTCGCTTTTGGCGTCGGCCTCGAAGTAACCGCGCTCCACCCAGCGCTCGTACAGCGCCCCCTCTACATCGGCCGGCGCGTACTGGGTCGGCAGTTCGGTGTCGGGCGCTGTGGGCTGCTGATGAGCGTTCTCGGTCACGGGGTCAGTTTAGGGGTGTCACCGGCCCGTCCCGAAACGCGATTCTTTCGTAACGGTGGAGCCGACCCGCGGCCCGGCCCTCGCCCGATTGCGCCAGGATGTCGGGGACACACATGAGTCTCTGGAGGGGAACCCAGAAGATGAGCTACAACCAGCCGGGCCCGTACGGCGGGCAGCCCCAGCAGCCCGGGCCGTACGGCCAGCCGGGTCCTTACGGCCAGCCGCCGCAGGCACCCCAGCCCGGCTACGGCTACCCCCAGCAGGCTCCGCCCTCCCCGGGCTACGGCTACCCGCAGCAGACTCCCCAGGGCGTCCCGCCCCAGTCGAACCCCTACGGACAGCAGCCCACAGCGCCCTACGGCCAGCAGCCCTACGGACAGCAGCCCCATGGCGCCCCGCCGCCGGCGCCCGACGGCGGCGGCAGGAAAAGGACCGGCCTGATCATCGGCGCGGTGGCGGTTGTGGCGGCGATCGCGGTGGGCGCGTACTTCGTGATCGGCGGGGGCGGCGGCTCCGGCTCGGTCTCGGACGACGGCCCGCACAAGCTGACGGCGCCCGCGACGGTCATCGGCGGCACCTACAAGAAGGCCGACAGCAGCAACTCGCCGGACTCGATGAGCGACGACGACCTGTCGGACTTCCAGAAGTGGGGCGTGAAGAACGCGAAGGACGTCAGCGCCGGGTACCAGAACGGCACCGGGCTGACCGCCAAGAACCTCACCTTCGGCGGTGTCTACGGCACCATCGACGACCCCGAGGCCGTGGTGGACGCCATGTTCGCCAAGATCAAGTCGGAGTCCGAGAAGGACAAGTCCGACGAGGGCCGGCTGATCGGCAGCCCGGAGACGGTCCACCCGTCCGGATTCTCCAACGGCATCATGAAGTGCCAGGTGGCCGAGTTCACGAACGACGACACCGCGAGCAAGGGCGCCGGCGCCGCGAAGTCCGTGAAGATGCCCATCTGTATCTGGGGCGACCACAGCACCGTCGCCGACGTCACGGCGTTCAGCTTCGCGGCCATGGCCGCCGGGAACGCGGGATCGATCGACGAAACGGCCGACCTCGCGGCCAAGCTCCGCAACGATGTGCGGGTCAAGGCCTGACGGCTTGTATCCCAAAGGTGAAGGGGCCCCGGTCGATTGACCGGGGCCCCTCACTCGTTCGGCTGACGGCGGTTACGCCGACTTCTGCTCTCCGGAACCACGCCCGCGCGCGTCCCGGGGGATCAGCGTCGGGTTCACGTTCGACAGGACGACGTCCGCCGTGATGACGACCCGGGCGACGTCCTTCCGGGACGGGACCTCGTACATGACCGCCTGGAGGACCTCCTCCATGATGGCGCGCAGGCCCCGGGCGCCCGTCTGGCGCAGGATCGCCTGGTCCGCGATGGCCTCCAGGGCCTCGCGCTCGAAGTCCAGCTCCACACCGTCGAGTTCGAAGAGGCGCTGGTACTGCTTGACCAGGGCGTTGCGCGGCTCAACCAGGATCTGCAGGAGGGCCTTGCGGTCGAGGTTGTGGACCGAGGTGATGACCGGGAGACGGCCGATGAACTCGGGGATCATGCCGAACTTCACCAGGTCCTCGGGCATCACGTCCTCGAACTGGTCCTTCGACTCCAGTTCGCGCTTCGAACGGATCGTCGCACCGAAGCCGATGCCCTTCGCGCCCGCCCGCGACTCGATGATCTTCTCCAGACCCGCGAACGCACCGCCCACGATGAACAGCACGTTCGTCGTGTCGATCTGGATGAACTCCTGGTGCGGGTGCTTGCGGCCGCCCTGGGGAGGCACCGACGCCGTCGTGCCCTCCAGGATCTTCAGCAGTGCCTGCTGGACGCCCTCGCCCGACACGTCGCGCGTGATGGAGGGGTTCTCGCTCTTGCGGGCCACCTTGTCGATCTCGTCGATGTAGATGATGCCCGTCTCGGCCTTCTTGACGTCGTAGTCCGCGGCCTGGATCAGCTTCAGCAGGATGTTCTCGACGTCCTCGCCCACGTAGCCCGCCTCCGTCAGCGCCGTCGCGTCGGCGATGGCGAAGGGGACGTTCAGCATGCGGGCCAGCGTCTGGGCGAGAAGTGTCTTGCCCGAGCCCGTGGGGCCGAGCAGCAGGATGTTCGACTTCGCCAACTCGATGGCGTCGTCACGGCCTTGGGCGCCGCCGTTCTCACCGGCCTGGACCCGCTTGTAGTGGTTGTACACCGCGACGGAGAGGGCCTTCTTGGCCGCCTCCTGGCCGACCACGTACCCCTCGAGGAACTCGTAGATCTCGCGGGGCTTGGGGAGTTCCTCCCAGCGCACCTCGCTCGTCTCCGCGAGCTCTTCCTCGATGATCTCGTTGCAGAGATCGATGCACTCGTCGCAGATGTACACACCGGGGCCTGCGATGAGCTTCTTGACCTGCTTCTGGCTCTTGCCACAGAACGAGCACTTGAGCAGATCGCCGCCGTCACCGATGCGTGCCACGGTGTGCTTCCCCTTCGCCTGGGAGACGCCTTGGATCCAGCGGCTCCTGGTGCTGCCTTATGTCCGACGGTACCTTGCCGGGCCCCCCGTTCGGGCCCCCCTTGGCACGGTTCACTTTGACGTGCAGCGTGTCAAACCGGGCCAAGGGGCGGCAGACGATACAGATCCGATGACGAATCGAGCCGATTCGCGTCAGCGGACAGAACTGTTGTTCATCTTCCGGGTGGAGATGATCTGGTCGATCAGGCCGTACGACAGGGCGTCCTCGGCCGTCAGGATCTTGTCGCGCTCGATGTCCTCACGAATCTTCTCGATCGGCGTGGTCGAGTGCTTGGCCAGCATCTCCTCCAGCTGCGCACGCATCCGGAGGATCTCGTTGGCGGCGATCTCCAGGTCGGAGACCTGACCGCGGCCCGTCTCGCTGTACGGCTGGTGGATCAGCACACGGGCGTTCGGGAGCGCCATGCGCTTGCCCGGAGTGCCCGCCGCCAGCAGGACCGCGGCTGCGGAGGCGGCCTGGCCCATGCAGACCGTCTGGATGTCCGGCTTCACGAACTGCATCGTGTCGTAGATGGCCGTGAGCGCGGTGAAGGAGCCGCCGGGGCTGTTGATGTAGACCGAGATGTCACGGTCGGGGTCCATCGACTCCAGGCACAGCAGCTGCGCCATGACGTCGTTGGCGGAGGCGTCGTCGATCTGGACGCCGAGGAAGATCACGCGCTCCTCGAAGAGCTTCGCATACGGGTCGTACTCGCGGATGCCCTGCGAGGTGCGCTCCACGAAGCGCGGGATGACGTAGCGGGACTCGGCCACGGGGGCGGTGTACTCGGCACGCGTGCGGTCGTAGAGGCCGCTGCCGGGGAAGTCGTTCACGGTGTCTCCTGAAAAGGGCTGAGGCGGTGGCTGGGGGCTGGAGGGGCGCCGGGGCCTGGGCTCGGCCCGCTGCGGCCCATGCGGGGCGGACCGGGCGGCACGGCGGTCCGGGAGGCACCTGCGGGTGCCCTGCCGGTCCTGCGCGGCCCGGTGAGCCCTTACGAGCCCGCCCCGGTGCCTCCGCCGCCCGGCATGCCGGCAGCGGTGGTGATGACCTCGTCGATCAGGCCGTAGACCTTGGCCTCCTCGGCGTCGAACCAGCGGTCGCGGTCCGAGTCACGGGTGATCTGCTCGACCGATTGGCCGGTGTGGAAAGAGGTGAGCTCCGCCATGCGCTTCTTGGTGTGCAGCAGCCGCTCGGCGTGGATCTTGATGTCGGACGCGGAGCCGGCGAGGCCGGCCGAGGGCTGGTGGATCAGGATCTCGGCGTTGGGCAGAGCGAACCGCTTGCCCCGGGTGCCCGCGCTGAGCAGGAACTGCCCCATCGAGGCCGCCATGCCCATGGCGATCGTCACCACGTCGTTCTTGATGTACTGCATGGTGTCGTAGATCGCCATGCCGGCGGTGATGGAGCCACCGGGGCTGTTGATGTAGAGGTAGATGTCCTTGTCCGGGTCGGCGGCAAGGAGCAGCAGCTGTGCGGTGATCCGGTTGGCGATGTCGTCGTCCACCGGCTGGCCGAGGAAGATGATCCGCTCGTTGAGCAGCCGGCTGTAGACCTGGTCGCCGAGGCCGCCACCGATGGAAGGCTCGCCGGCGGCGGAAGGCATCAGATTCGTCACGTATCCACCTGCTCGTCTTACGACGGCGCGGAGCCGTCTCACGTGTTCTGCCGGGGGCCTGGGACCCCGTGCGCCCCTCGCCGGGGCGGCTTCGGGGACTCCCCTGCCCTCGTATTCATGGACCCTAACGCGCAGGCAGGCGGGTGCCATCCCGGTTCAGCGGGTGTTCGCTGTCAGCGCATGGCCGTTGGCGATGCGGGACCCGGCGTCCTGGGCGCCCTTCCGGGCTCCGTCCCGGGCTCCGGATCCATTGTCGCCGCGGGTGCTCCGAAGGTCGCGTTGATGCGGGCTGATCGGTGGCGGCCCGGCCGGGCGCACGGGCGCCGCGACGCCGCGGCGCCCGGCCCTGCCCGGGTAAACGGCCGGCTCCGGACGGTCGTCGGCCGTACGCATACGGCGACGGGCCCCGGAGCGCATACGCGCATCGCGGGACCCGTCGTCACGGCTGTCGAACGTGCGGAGGTCAGGCCTCGGGCTTGTCCTCGGCAGCGGCCTCGGCGGAGCCCTCCGCGGCCTCGGACGCGGCGTCCTCGTCCTCGTCGTCGAGGTCGACCAGCTCGCCGTTGGTGTCCTTGACCGTGGCGGACTCGACCACCACCGCCAGGGCCTTGCCGCGAGCGACCTCGCCGACCAGCATCGGGACCTGGCCGCCCTCGACGACCGCCTGGGCGAACTGGTCGGGGGACATGCCGGACGAGGCGGCGCGCCGCATGAGGTGCTCGGTGAGCTCCTCCTGGTTGACGTTCAGCTTCTCCTTGTTGACCAGCTCGTCGAGGACGAACTGGGTCTTGATGCCCTTGACCGCGGCCTCACGCGTCTCGGTCTCGTACTCCTCGGCGGTCTTGCCCTGGATCTCCAGGTACTTGTCGAGGGTCAGACCCATCTGGGCGAGCTGGTGGTGCTCGACGTTGTGCTTACGGGTGTTGATCTCGTCCTCGAGCAGCTTCTCGGGGACCGGGACCTCGACCAGCTCGAGCAGCTTGTCCAGGACGCGCTCCTGGGCCTGCGTGGCCTGGTCGTACTGCTTCATGTTCTCGAGGCGCTTGCGGCTGTCCGTCCTGAGCTCGTCCAGCGTGTCGAACTCGGACGCCAGCTGCGCGAACTCGTCGTCCAGCTCGGGCAGTTCGCGGGCGGCGACCTGGGTGACCTTGACCGTCACCTCGGCCTCCTTGCCCGCCGCCGAGCCGCCCTTGAGCTCGGAGGCGAAGGTGGCCTCCTCGCCGGCCGACAGGCCCTTCACGGCGTCGTCGACGCCGTCCAGCAGCTCACCGGAGCCGATGGTGTACGACACGCCCTGGGCGACGCCGTCCTCGAGGACCTCTCCGTCGACCTTGGCCTCCAGGTCGATCGTGACGACGTCGCCGTCCTCGGCGGCGCGCTCGACCGGGGTCGTCGAGGCGAAGCGGTCACGCAGCTGCTCGACCGACTTGTCGATGTCCTCCTCCGTCACCTCGACGGCGTCGACCTCGACCTCGATGCCGGAGTAGTCCGGGATCTCGATGGTCGGGCGGACGTCGACCTCGGCGGTGAAGGACAGGACCTCGTTGTCCTTCAGCTCCTTGATGTCGACCTCCGGCTGGCCCAGCGGGTTCAGCTCGGCCTCGTTGACCGCCTCGGTGTAGAACTTCGGAAGCGCGTCGTTGACGGCCTCCTCGAGCACGGCGCCGCGACCGAACCGCTGGTCGATGACCCGGGCCGGGATCTTGCCCTTCCGGAAGCCCTTCACCGTGACCTGCTGGTTGATCTTCTTGTACGCCGCGTCGAGGCTGTCCTTGAGCTCCTCGAAGGGCACCTCGACAGTGAGCCGAACCCGGGTCGGGTTCAGGGTCTCCACGGCGCTCTTCACGGTTCGGTCTCCTTGTGGCTGACTTCTGGGGGTTCTGCGGGTTCTGCCGAGCTGCTCCGCCCGGGACGGGCGAGCCTTCGACGGAAGGAGCGGGCCCCTGCCTGAGAGACATGGCAGTGCAGACACACGGGCGCGCAGCTTGCATAGTAACCGCAGCCGGTCAGCGCCCCAAAAGGGGATCAAGCAATCCCGCGCCGGGCGGCGCCGGCGCGTGGTCGGGGTGGCGGGATTTGAACCCACGGCCTTCCGCTCCCAAAGCGGACGCGCTACCAAGCTGCGCCACACCCCGTGCTGGTGCGACACGTAGGGTACATGCCCTGGCCGGATGCGTCGGCCCGTTTGTTCACGGGCGCGCGAGCGGACCGACGCGTTGGCCTACGGGGCGGGCGACCCGCTACGATGCCTGCAGTGCCGCGGTCACTGACCTGCGGCGCCTGTTGTTGCGGGCGTAGCTCAATGGTAGAGCCCTAGTCTTCCAAACTAGCTACGCGGGTTCGATTCCCGTCGCCCGCTCTTTTGGCTCAGGGCCAGGTCGGAGGGTCGATCCTCCACCTGGCCCTGATGCGTTTCCGGCCTTCGCCCGGTCCTACGTGCCCGTTGCGCGCCCGTTCGGATTCCGATCTTGCTTGCGCACCTGTTCGACAGCGGCGCGGTTCGTAACCGTCCGCGCCCACCGGCGCCGACGCAATGGCCCCTGCCCGGGTTGATCGGCGAGAGCCCGGATGCCCGGGCCTTGATCCTCCGCGACCGGCGATCTCGTGGTCACGACCGTTGACGAGCTGCCGATGGATCGGCGCGAACGCACGGAGGACTGCCCTCCGCGATGCTTCGGCTCCCGCGTGGACAGGACCCGGCGCCGATCATCCGTCCGCGTCACGCGATCGACGGGTCCTTCTCCTCGCGCACCGTCCAGGACAGACCGTCCGAGAGGGCTCGTGTCGCCTCTCCGACCCCACGCAACGGGAATACGACGACCGAGGCGGCGGCCAGGACGCACAGGAGCCAATCGAGCACCCAGGGCAGGTTGCCCAACTCTGGCGAGGCCGCTCGGACTTGACCTCCGCGGAAGGTCTCGCATGCCCGCTGCTCACTCGTTCCGAGGTGGCACAGCGAGGAACAACGGGGACGACGGGGCCGCCGGCGGGGCGTGAGGGGGACCGACTGTCGGTGCCGGCTGGAAGACTGCGCGGCATGGTCGAACCGAGCCCGAAAGCGGACCTTCTCCGCTACCTGCAGGACGCCCGCGAGGCCCTGCTGTGGAAGCTGGACGGGCTTGGCGAGTACGACGTCCGCCGGCCTCTCACACCGACCGGCACCAACTTGCTGGGGCTGGTCAAACACGTCGCCGGGGTGGAGCTCGGGTATCTCGGAGACACGTTCGGACGTCCGTATTTCGACAGGGAGCCTCCGCCCTGGTGGTACACGGAGGACGCCGAACCCAACGCGGACATGTGGGCCACCGCGGACGAATCGCGCGAACAGATCGCGGGGCTGTACCAAAAGGCCTGGGAGCACTCGGACAGCACTATCAGGTCGCTGCCGCTGGACGCGATCGGACACGTCCCATGGTGGCCGGCTGAGCGGCGCGATGTGACCCTGCACCACGTCGTCGTCCGCGTGATCGCCGACACCCATCGGCACGCCGGTCACGCAGACATCGTGCGCGAACTCGTCGACGGTTCCGTCGGCCGGTCGAAGGGCACGGACACCATGCCGACCGGTGATCCGGCATGGTGGCAGGACTACCGAAGCCGACTGGAGCGGGTGGCGCGGGAAGCCGGCAGCGACTGAACTCGCCTTCGGCGTCCCCACTTCATGGGTCCCCGTGCCGGAGCACCGGCCGACTCGGCGGAGCGTACGACGAGGTGACCGGCCGTCGCCGAGGCCGTACGTCCGCCCGGGGTCGCCTCGTCGCCCGGCGGGGCGGCACGCCCGTAGGGACCGGCGCGCCGAACGCAGGCACCGCGCCGCGAGGGCGCCGCCACCCCTTCTGCCCGGTCAGAAATTGATCGAGTTGATGGTGTCCGCTATGGAGTTGAGGAACCGGTTTATGGACGGAGCCATGCCGGTCGAGGCGAGGAAGAAGCCGAAGAGGATGGCCACGATCGCCGGGCCCGCCTTGATCGAGCCTCCTCGGATCAACACCACCAGGATGATCGCCAACAGCAGCACCACAGACAGTGAAATGGCCACAACTGATCACACCCTCGGTCCGTCCGCTACCCCGGCCGGGAGGCGCCTACCCCTGCACACCCCCGCTGGAACCATCGTGCCACCAACGAGCCCCCCGTATGCGGCCCGTGAGTCATCGTCGGCCACCTCGGACGCACCCGCCGCCGGGACCGCACGGACGGGCGCATGCGAACACGGCGCTCCCGCACGGTTTTTCAAAGGCGATCGACAGGTATTCGACAGTGATCGTTTCAGTGTGCACACATCATGTTCGCAGTTAATTCGAAAACTGTTGGCCGTCCCGCCGGTTCGGACATTTCGCCAGAGTCGCCCGCGAGTGTTATGCACCTTTTAGTCATGATGAATACGGACACAACGACCCCATGCGGTAGGTAAATCGACACGGCGGCCGATGTGTGCAAGAACACGCCACCACCACGCCGACTTTCGTGAATCCGGGGTACACGCAGGCGAAAGAAGGATTTGCATCGAGGGTTTTACGGAATCCCACGGACAACGCTAGGGTGCCTCAGATGTTCCACGCTGCCTCGTCCTCCGCAAGAGCAACAGGCCCGTCCTCGGCACCGCAGCAGGGTGCACCGACCGCCCAGGCGCAGTCGGCGGCGCAGGTCGTACCGAGACCGCGCGCGCCCCAGCCCGACAAGCCGCCGGCGAAGCAGCGTGACGCCTTCTTCGACAACGCCAAGTACCTGGCGATCGTGCTGGTGGCGATGGGCCACTCCTGGGAGCCCCTGAAGAGCGGCCACCGCACCCTCGAAGCGGCGTACATGTTCGTCTACGCCTTCCATATGCCGGCATTCATCCTGATCTCCGGCTACTTCTCCCGTAATTTCGACATGCGCCCCGACCGGCTGAGGCGTCTGCTGACCGGTGTCGTCGTGCCGTACGTCGTGTTCGAGACGGGGTACGTCCTCTTCAAGCGTGCTGTCGGCGGCGACCCCGACCTGGCGATCAGCCTGCTCGACCCCTGGTACCTGACGTGGTTCCTCATCGCGCTGTTCATCTGGCGGCTGACGACCCCGATCTGGAGGCTCGTCCGGTGGCCCGTCCCGCTGGCGATCCTGATCGCGATGCTCGCCTCCGTGTCGCCGGACATCGGTGACGACCTCGACCTCCAGCGCGTGCTGCAGTTCCTGCCGTTCTTCGTCATCGGTCTGTCGCTGAAGCCGGAGCACTTCGAGGCACTGCGGGGCCGCACGGCACGCCTTGTGTCGGTGCCGGTGCTCGTCGCCGGGCTCGCCGTGGCGTGGTGGGCCGTGCCGCGGATGAACGCGACCTGGTTCTACCACCGCGACAGCGCACAGGAACTGGGGATGCCCTGGTGGTGCGGGCCGGTGATGGTGCTCGCCCTGCTGGGCTGCTCCCTGCTGCTCACGGCCGGATTCTTCGCCTGGGTCCCGGGCCGGACGATGTGGTTCACCACGCTGGGCGCGGGCACGCTGTACGGATATCTGCTGCACGGCTTCTTCGTGAAGGCCGCGGACTACCGGGGCTGGTACGACCACGCATGGTTGCACCGGCCACTCGGTGAGGTGTCCGTGACGCTCGCGGCAGGTGTCCTGGTGACGGCGCTGTGCTCGCCGCCGGTGCGCAAGGTCTTCCGCTTCGTGATGGAGCCCGAGATGACGTGGGCATTCAAGCGGGACGCGGCGACGCTCGCACGCGAGCGGGCCAGGGCCTGAGGCGCGGGCCCAGCGCGCTGCACGCTCGGCGTGGCGGCGCGGGGCCGGTTGTCGGCCCCGCGCACCCCGTGGAGCGACACGGCGTCAGAGCCCCGGTGTCCCGCGAGGGACACCGGGGCTTTGCCGTCACTCACCTTTGAGGTGACGCATCAGCCGCTCGAAGTCCGTCCAGCCGGACAGGTCCCCCGGATCCCCCGGGAGCGGGTAGTAGAGCGCGGGGCGGGTCCTCGGCCCCAGCGGGACCGGGGCCTCGGCGAGGGGCGTGCGGCGGGCGCGGTCGCCCGGCATCGTCCGCACCTCCTCCGCACCCAGGACGAAGGCGAACGGGACGCCCGGCCCCTCGAAGCGCGGCGGGACGGACAGGTCACGGCGGGCCTTGCGGATCTGGACCAGCATCGACTGGAGATCGTGCCGGGTGGCGAGCACCTCGGCCGCCCCGCGTACCGCGTCCGTCGGCACCTCCTCCGCGGGCCCGTAGCCGAACGCCAGCGTGACGTCCTCCTCGACCCCGGCCTTCGTACGGGTGATCCGCACCGTCGCGAGCCCGGGACGTTCCGGGGTGCCGACCACCACCAGCCAGGTGGGGGCCGGTGACCGCTCGTGGGCCACGTCCGTCAGCTGCCGCAGCGACCAAGGAAGGTTGGCCGGTTCCTCGGTGCCCCAGCCCGCCGGCGGCTCGCCGGTGATCTCGCGCCACACGGATTCCAGCGCACCGCCGAGCACCAGGCGGTCGTCGGCGGGGTGGACGGCCCGGAAGGAGAGCGCCAACTGCCGCTCGCCCGTGTCCTCGGCGTCCTTCCTGTACGCGTCCGCGACCGGTGTCCGCGGGTCCTGAGGGGTGGCGTCCGGGGACTCCACCGTCGCGAACAGGCCGTTGTTCCACTCCAGTACGGCTCCGGACAGACCGTCGTAGTAGCCGTCCTTCTCGTCCTGCACGACCCAGCGCGAGGGCCATCCCGGAAGGCTGTTGCGGACGGCGGGCGAGAGGCGGGCGTCCGCGGGCGTGACGATCTGCAGGCCCAGTTCGGCGTCGGCCGCGGCCTTCAGGGCGTCCGAGAGCCAGGCCGTCATCGCGACGACCGGACGGTCCTGGATCAGGACCGCGACCTTGTCGGTGAGCACGTCCACCGCGGGCTGCGCGGCGGCGGGAGTCGGTACCGCGCTGAGCCCCCCGGTATCGACCACGGCGAGGGACGTCGCGGCCTGCGGCGGCCAGGCGGTGCCCCCGACCAGCGACGCCAGACGGGCCGCGAAGGTGCCCGCCAGCCGCTCGGCCGCCTCGACCCCGGTGGTGGCGCGAGCCTCGGTCCACCAGTACGGCACCTCCGGCTCGCTCGCGCCGAGCAGACGTTGCGCCTCGCCCCTGACCTGGACGAGCAGCGGCGCCTCCACGGAGACCAGCGGGCGCCCCTGCTCGTCGCACAGCTGCACGACGGCACCGTCGCCCTCGACGCCGACCAGTGTGTCCGGGCCGCCGGAGAGCAGACCCGCGATCACGCTCAGCGGGTCGGGCATCTTCCGGGTCAGGGCGATGACGTCCTTGGTCATGAGGTCGGCCGTTCCTTCACGATGGTCGGTTCGGATGTCGTACGGGTGCGCGATCGTGGACGCCTCATGGGGCTCGTCCGGTTCACCTGTCCCCCGCGTGCACGGTCTGGATCAGCCGGTTCGGCTCCCCCCGCCGCACCAGCACCCCACGGCCCGAGGGCTGCTGAGTGGCGTACACGCCGGGGAAGAGCTGGCCCTCGCTGCGGTCGCCCGCCATCACCAGCGCCGAGGCCCCGGACTCGCGCAGGCCCTGCAGCAGCGGCTCGTACAGACCGCGGGACGCTCCCGCGACGCGGCGGGTGAGGACGAAGTGGAGGCCGATGTCCACCGCGGAGGGGATGTAGGGCAGGAAGGGGGCGAGCGGCTGCTGGCCCGCCGTGGTGAGGACGTCGTAGTCGTCGACGAGGATCACGATCCGCGGACCCGAACCCCAGCTGCCCGGCTCCAGGTCCTCCCCGTCCGCGCTCTCGTCGGGCAGCCGCTTCTCCAGCTCGCCCGCGATACCGGCCGACAGGGCACCGGCCAGCTTGGAGTTGTACGCGTAGCCGCCGCGGTACTCCTCGGGGATCGCACCACGCAGCCCGCGCCGCGGGTCCATGATGCCGAAGACCAGTTCCTCGTCGCTGTAGCGCTCGATGAGACCGTTCGCGACGACCTTGAGCAGATTGGTCTTGCCGCACTCGCTGTCACCCATGATCAGAAGGTGCTGGTCATGCTGGAACAGATCGAGCATGACGGGCGCGAGCCGATTCTGGTCCAGGCCGATCGGCACCCGCCGGGGCTCGGCCACGGGGCCCGGAAGCAGCCGCGGTTCCAGCATGTGCGGCAGCACGCGGACGGGCTGGGCCACGTCACCGCTCCAGGTGGCGCGGATCGAACGGGCCGTGCGTTCCAGGACCGCGCCGAGGTCGGCGGTGTCGGCGACGCCGTCCGTGCGCGGCAGCGCGACCTGGGCGAAGAGCTTTCCGTCGGTGAGGACGCGGCCCTTCTCCTCCGGTGCGAGGGTCTCGGCCAGCTTGCGGTCGACGCTGGACTCGCCGGCGTCGTTCAGGCGCAGCTCCACACGGGTGCCGAACTGGGACTGGGTGGCGATGCGCACATCGTTCCAGCGCAGCATGCCGGCGACGACGTGGATGCCGTAACCGCCGCCGCGCTTGAGGATGTCGACGACCGCGTCGTCCAGCGCCTCGAAGTCGTCCCTCAGGGCGCCGAAGCCGTCGATGAGCAGCACGATCTCGGTGGAGGCCAGCTCCGGCAGACGGCCCGCCGCGCGCAGGTCGCGCAACTGCTCCAGCGAGTCGATGTTGTGGATGCGGAACAGTTCCTCGCGCTGGTCGAGCATGCCGCGCACGGAGTCGATGGTGCGCGCGGCGCGCTCGCGGTCGGCGCGGCCCGCGACGCCGCCCACGTGCGGGAGCCCGGCGAGGGCCTGAAGGCCGCCGCCGACCAGGTCCAGGCCGTAGACGCCGACCTCCTGCGGGGTATGGGTCAGCGCAAGGGACAGCGCGAGGGTGCGCATGAGCGTCGTCTTGCCGGACTGCGGGCCGCCGATGACCGCCGCGTGACCACCCGCGACCGTGAGGTCCAGGTACCACTGGCCCTGCCACTGCTTGGTGGGATCGTCGAGGATGCCCATCGGCACCCGGAGCGGGCCGCGCCGCTTGCTGAGCTGCATTCCGCGCGCCCCGACCTCCACGGGCCCGGCGACCTTGTCGAGGGCCACGGCGTCGGGCAGCGGGGGCAGCCAGATCTGGCGTACGGAGCCGGCGCCCGCGTTCTCGATCTGCTGGACCATGACGCCCATCTCGGTCGGGCCCGTCTCGCGGCGCCGCATCTGCGGCTCCTCCGGGCCCGAACTCTCCTGTCGGCCCAGCGTGTTGTACGCCTCGTACTCCAGGGCCAGCGGACCGGTGTCCTCCTCCTCGCGCTGCACGGGCCCGCGGTAGGCGCCGGAGACATAGCTCGCCTTGAACCGCTCGTAGTGGCTGGTGTCCACCTTGAGGTAGCCGAAGCCGGGCAGCGGCGGCAGATGGAAGGCGTCCGTGGTGTCCAGGACGGTGCGGGACTCGTCGGCGGAGAAGGTGCGCAGACCCAGCCGGTACGACAGATAGGTGTCCAGACCCTTGAGCTTGCCGCCCTCGATGCGCTGGCTGGACAGCAGCAGATGGACTCCGATGGAGCGGCCGATCCGGCCGATGGACAGGAACAGGTCGATGAAGTCCGGCTTGGCGGTGAGGAGTTCACCGAACTCGTCGATCACCACGAACAGGTGCGGCAGCGGCTCCAGATCCGGGCGCTTCTCGGCGCGCAGTGCGGCGTAGTGGCCGATGTCGGCGACGTTGCCCGCATCCTTGAGGACCTGCTGGCGGCGCTTGACCTCACCCGCGAGCGAGGCGTGCACGCGCTCCACCAGGCCCGCCTGGTTCTCCAGGTTGGTGATCACCCCGGCCACGTGCGGGAGGTCGGCGAAGGGGGCGAAGGTGGCGCCGCCCTTGTAGTCGACGAGGACCAGGGAGAGGTCCTCCGGCGGGTGGGTGGCGACCAGCGCGAGCACGAGGGTGCGCAGCAGCTCGGACTTGCCGGAACCGGTGGCGCCCACACACAGGCCGTGCGGGCCCATGCCCAGTTCGGAGGACTCCTTCAGGTCGAGCAGGACCGGTTCACGGCTGTCGCTGATGCCGATGGGCACGCGCAGGAACGCCCGTTCGCCGCGCGGTGCCCACAGCCGGTCGAGGTCCAGCCGGGCCACGTCCTCGATGCCGAGCAGCTCCGCGAAGTCGACCGGCCCGGTGAGGGGTGCGTCGACCATGGACTCGGCGGACAGCCGCATGGGGGCGAGCATCCGGGACAGGCCCTCCGCGAACGGGATGCCGACCTCGTCGACCGTGCCGTGCGCACTGATCGGCTCCGCCTCGCGCAGGTCCTCGATGTCGATCCGGGCGCCCTCCACGGTGATCCTGACCCCGACCTGGCCGGGCTCCTGGATCCGCTGGTCGAGCAGGTGCAGCACGGTGACGCCCATGTCCCGCAGGCCCACCGCGTCGTCGGGGCGGGGCAGGTCGACGGCGTCCTCGCCGTGCCCGTCGGTGACGACCAGCAGCCGGGAGGTCATGGCGAGCGCGTCCTTGCCGGACAGACCGCGACGCAGCTCGGCGGCGAAGGAGGCGCGGCGGCGCAGCTCCGGCCCGATCTGGCGGGCCAGTTGGGGCAGCGAGGGGGCGATGCGGCGGGCGGCCACGGGGCCGTCGAACTGCTCGGAGTCGAGCAGGTGGGGCAGCCACTTCGCCCACTCCCACTCCTCCAGCCGGTCACCGGGCACGGCTAGGGCCATGGCGACGTCGTCGGGGGCGTGTGTGGCGGCAGCCTGGACCATCAGGGCCCGGGCCACGCGCAGGGTGTCCTCACGGGCGCCGATGACGCTGATGTTGCCGACGCGGTCCAGCGGGACGGTGAGCGGGAGTTCGGTGCCGGTGCCGAACCGGGCCGTGAGCGCGGACGCCTCGTTCAGCATGAACTGGTCGGGCGGGGTGAGCACGGAGGAGCTCTGCTGACCGACCTTCAGATCCCGTACGGGCATCTCCCCGGTGCCGACACGTACCCGCAGGAAGTCGCCGTCCATGCGCCGCCGCTCCCACAGCCGGGCCGGGTCGCGGACTATGTCGTACAGCGCGTCCGGCGGCGGGTTGAGCACCTGGGCCCTCTCGCGCCGCTGCCGCTCCTCCTTCGACAGCTCCTCGCGCAGGTCCTCCAAGTAGGCCAGGTAGGCCTCGCGTTGGGTGCGGCGGGTGCGCTGGGCCTTGCCGCGCTGGGAGAACACGAGGGCCATGGATCCGGCGATGGTCACCACGAGGATGATCGCGCCGAGTCCCGCGAACTGGCTGTTGCGCACGACGGTCATCATCACGACGGACGACATGACGCCGGCGACGGGAAGCAGCGAGGTCGCGATCGAACCCGCCTTCCCCTCGGGCAGGTTGGGCGGCGCCTCGATGGTGCGTGGTTCCGGGGCCGGCGACGGCCGGGTGGTGCGGGCCGGGCGGTGGATCAGTCTGGTGCTCATCTGCCTGTTCCTCCCCCTGTTTTCAGCGGCGCTTCTGGGAGAGCTGGAAGACCTCCGCGGCCAGGCGCGTGGCCGCCCGGCGGGTGTCGTGCGCGAGGAGTTCGGTGCGGATCGTGCCGCCGGCCGCCAGATGCCGGTCGTAGGGCAGTACGTGGACCCTGGCGCCGGTGGCCTTCAGCGTCCCGGCGGCCTTGTCGACGTCGAGTCCGGCGTGCGGAACCATCTCGCTCAGCGTGACGACGGTCCCCTCGATGACGTGCCTGGGCAGACCGCGCATCCACTCCAGTACGGCGTACGTGCTCGAGACGCCCTCCAGCGTGGCGGGCGCCGTGAGCACGCGGGCCTGGGAGGCGGACAGCGCGACGCGGGCGACCTCCGCGGGCAGGGTCTCGCAGTCGACGACCGTGACACCGAAGTAGCGGCGCAGGGACACCATGACCCGCTCGTACGCCTTGGTGTCCAGCATCGCCCCGATCTGCCCCTGGCTGCCGGGCAACAGCCATGCGTTGTCGGGAAGTTGGACGAGATAGCCGGTGACGTCGAACAGTGACATCTGCGGCTCCACGATGCTCGCGACATCGCCGGTGGTCCAGCGGAGCGTCTCGGCGCCGAGCCGCAGCGGCAGCGTGCCGAGGGCCGGGTCGGCCTCGATGATGAGCGTCGGATCGTGGCGGTAGTGCGCGTACGTGGTGCCGAGCAGCGCGGCGACGGTCGTCTTCCCGGCTCCGCCCCGGATGGAGGTGACGGCGATCTGACGGCCGGTGGTCACGGCCTGCTGGAGCACCTCGGCGGTGGCGGTGGCCTCGGCGACCTCACTCGCGGCGGAGGAGGAGACGGTGCGCCGCGCGGCACGCAGGGCGCGGGCGGTGAGGGGCTCGCCGTGGCGCGGCTTGAGGCCGGCGCCGGCGAGCTGCTTGTCCGTCACCGGGCGGGAATCCGGGGTGCGGACCTGCGGCCGGGGTTCCGCGGGCCGCTGGGCGGGGACCGGCTGGGGCTGCGCGGGGGCGCCCCGGTGACCGGCCTGCGCCTGTGCGGGCGCGGGCTGCTGGGGGTGACCCTGGCCCTGCGCGGGTGCGCCCTGCGGATGCGGCTGGGACTCCGGCTGCCCGGAGGCTCCCCTCAGGTCGCGCAGCACGTCGCTCTGCCAGTTCTCGCCGTTCGGCATGTCACCCTTCTCTCCTGTCCGCCCCGCCCCGGAGCGGCCGCACCATGTGTCAGAACTTGTTGAGCAGCTGCCCGTAGATACCGAAGACGCCGACGGCGAGCGGGAACAGTCCGATCACGCCGATCGACTCGATCAGATCGGCGATGCGCCGCAGTCGCACCTGCACGTGCTCCGGCGGCTGCACGGCGAGGACCAGCAGCGGCAGCACCGCCGCCGCACACAGCACCGCCAGCGGCCCGGCGCCCGTGGCGTGGTTCATCCACAGCACGACCAGGCGCAGCACGAGCAGCGCGGCCGCGGCGAACAGCGCGACCACCTCGGCGACCAGCGGGAAGGCCCGGGCACGGGACAGCAGCACGACGGCGACCAGCGACGCCAGGGTCACGGTCCATGCGGTCGGCACGGGTGCGGTGGTCAGCAGCCAGCCTCCGGCGGCGGCCGACGCGGCGGTGGCGATGGTCGCGAGGGCGAGTCCGCGGTGGGTGGCCGCCAGCGCGTTGCCGACCTGGTGGCGGCTGACCGAGACGCCTCCCGACCGGCGGTCGTCCAGCCCGGTCAGCCCGGAGGCCATGAGTGCGAACCGGGGCAGCAGGCCGAGCAGCACGACCGAGAGCACGGCCATCACGGCGCCCAGCTTGGCCGGGTGGTCCTGCACGGCGGCGACGGCCTCCCAGACGCCGGCGATGACGGCCGTCGCACCCGCGCCGATGAGCCCTCCGCGGCCGAGCGGAGAGAGGAACGCGAGCAGCACGAGGGTCAGCACCAGCGCGGCGACGACACCGGCCAGCCGGGCGGTCCCGGGCCAGTCGTAGGCGTCGGCGGCGGTCCAGGCGGTGAGCAGCCCCAGTCCGCCGGAGGCGAGCAGCAGAGCGGTGGCCAGGCCCTGGTTGCCGTCCCCGATCTTGGCGACGACGGCGCCGGCGGCGAGGAGGACGAGCGTGGCGACCACGAGTCCCGCGGCCAGGGAGTGGAGGTCGAACTCGCGCCGGGCCAGGACGGCCGCGGCCACCGCGAAGACGAACGTGGCCACACCGGCGCTGACCCTGCGGGCGGCCGGGCGCCAGCGCCAGGCACGCAGGTCGAGGTCGTCGGCGACCTGGTCCGTCACATCGTGCACGACGGGCGCGGGCGGTGCCGCGTGTGCGCGTACGAGTTGGAGCACAGCACCGTCGGCGACCTCGGCCGAGGACAGTGTGGCGTCGTGCGGCAGCACCGAGCCGTCGGAGGTGACGAGTTGTCGCGTCATGGGACGTGCGGCGGCCCGGTCGTCGAGCAACTGCAGGATGTCCGGGAGCAGTTGGCCGATCGGTGTGTCCGACGGCAGAACGATGTCGGCTCGCCGCCGCTCACCGACCAGGGTGACCCGGCTCAGCTGGGCCCGGGAAGTCGCTGCTGTGCTCACCACTTGCGGGAACCTACCATCGTGATGTTGTCCGAAACGGGGCTTCTATGAGGGGAGTCCGTGGCGTCCGAGCCCTCTGGCGTGGTGTCCGAGTTCTCTGGCGTGGTCATGCCCACTGTGGGCGCCCCCCTCACCTGTTCTCCGTGGCGTGGCTCGTGCCGCCGGGCGTCGGGCTCCCGCTCGCCCCGGACGGGTTGTACATCTGCTCCTGCTGCTGTTCCTGCTTCTTCTGCTCGGCCTTCTGTTTGGCCAGGGTGGCCTGGAGGAAGGACCAGCCGACGCATCCGGCGCACAGCACGGCGGCGATCGCGATGCCCGCGAAGAGCTTGCCGAGCCGCTCGTCCACCGTGCGCCGGCCGCGCTGGGCGCCGAAGAGCAGCGCGTCGCGCATCCGGCGGCGGCGTACCGCCACCGACTCCAGCAACTGGCTGTCGTAGTCCCGTGCCATCAGTCGTCCTGAGCCGTTCCGTGCCGTCCTGTGTGGAGTGTGGTCACTTGAGGGGCCGTCAGTCGTCGGGACCGAGGCCGAGGTACGTCCGCATGGCGCTGTACTTGTGGGTGAGCCGCTCGGCGGTGGGGGCGTCGAGGGCGGCGAGCCGCTGCGGGTCGGCGTTGTGGGCGAGGTCGGCCGCCTTGACCAGCCGGGCGCCCGGGGTGGCGAGGATGCGCCGCGCGTACGCCTCCGGCTCTTCACCGGGGCGCTTGGTCACGGCCCTCACCACGTCCTTGGTCGCCTGCGGCAACGCGGCCGCCTCCAGCCACCCGTCGTCGAGGACGCCGTCCTCGACGGAATCGTGCAGCCAGGCGGCTGCGACGAGTTCGTCACCGCCCCCTCGGGCCCGTACGCCCTCGGCGACGGCCCGCAGATGCTCCGCGTACGGCCGCCCCGCCTTGTCCTGCTGCGCGGCGTGCGCGGCGCACGCGATGGCCTCGACCTCGCCCAGGCTCATGTACGCCTCAGATGACCGCGGTTCGTGCGGCATGAGCGGCATGGCAAGCTCCCCCTCACTTTGCCCCTGCAACATAAGGCATGGACGAGCGGGGAGTACACCCCGGGTGCGGGTGCGCACGCGGAGGGCGCCTGCGACCGGGCGCCTGGGCCTACCAAAGCCTCTGCGCCCTGGCCCAGGTTGCAGCGTCTGCCTTCAGTCCTGATCCCCGAGTGCTGTGACGTCCGCCGAGGTTGAGGCCTCGGTCGAAGACCCGGGAACAACGTTTCCGATCCCCCCCGCGTTGGAACCCCGAACCATCTCGGCCAGTACTGCCGTGGGT
>Ga0102590_1001173_pt1 | contig 42117 bp, 32 predicted proteins | sample AraplaMF_Col_mMF_FD_76859 | JGI IMG/M metagenome (GOLD analysis project Ga0102590, IMG submission 76859) | Arabidopsis root microbial communities from the University of North Carolina, USA - plate scrape MF_Col_mMF | ecosystem: Host-associated > Plants > Roots > Endosphere | place: USA... | reverse complement strand
ACCCGGTCGCGCTGGATAACGACTACGCGATTTGGAAAGGCTTCAACAACGAGTACTGGCCGGCGCACTACTTCATCGACACGCAGGGACAGATCCGCCATCACCATTTCGGCGAAGGCAACTACCAGGAAAGCGAGGACGTGATCCGCCAGCTGCTGACCGCAGCTGGCCAGAAGGATCTGCCGGGCGGCTACGTCAGCGACGACCATCACGGCGTCGAAGCCGCTGCGTCGAACGATCCTACCCGCTCGCCGGAAACCTATGTTGGCTATGCGCGCGCGCAGAATTTCGTCGGCGGACGCGTGGCACATGACGATGTCGCGGATTACCACGCACCCGGCACGCTTGCTGCCGACCAGTGGTCGCTCGATGGTCACTGGAACGTGCACGGCGAAAACGCCCAGCTCGATCAGGCCGGTGGTGCCATCGTCTACCACTTCCGCGGCCGCGACCTGCACCTGGTGCTCGGCCCGGCCAGCGACGGCAAGCCGATCCGCTTCCGCGTCACCATCGACGGCAAGCCGCCCGGCGCCGATCACGGCATGGATACCGATGCCGACGGCAACGGCACGATCACTGGCCAGCGCCTGTACCAGCTGGTGCGCCAGGCGCAGGGCACCGGCGAGCGGCAGTTCGAGATCGAATTCCTCGACCCGGACGTGCGCGCCTACGCCTTCACTTTCGGTTGATGCGCCCGCAAGTGCGCAGCGCAAAGTCCCTCTCCCTCCGGCGACCCGAAGGTAGTCCCCGTGGGAGAGAGGGGTTGGGGTGAGGGTACGGCCGAAGTGGTGCGCTCCACTCCGCCCGAACCCTCATCCGCCTGCCGGCACCTTCTCCCGGAGGGAGAAGGAATTGGATCTGGAGACTGAGGAAATACACCGACACCCACTGATGTCGGACCGATCAGTACTCAACGCAGAGGCTCCCATGAACACCCGCTCTATCCGCAACGTCCAGAACGAACAGCGCCGTTCGTTCCTGCGCATCCTCGCGCTAGGTGGTGCCGGCGTCGCAGCTACCGCGCTGCTATGGCCCCGCGGCGCATCGCCCCTCGCTACCGCGTCCGCCGCAGCGCCTACCGCCGCCAAAGACCTGATCCTCGAATGCTTCGCCGACGCCGACGGCCGCCACCTCGGCCCTTGCCACGTGCAGAAGCTGGTACTGACCGACACGCAATGGCGCCAGCGGCTTTCCGCCGATGCGTTCGACGTGATGCGCCGCGAAGCGACCGAGCGTCCTTTCAGCGGGCAGTACTGGAACCTGCATGCAAAAGGCCTGTTCCGCTGCCCCGGCTGCGACACCGCGCTGTTCGACGCATCCACCAAGTTCGACTCCGGCACCGGCTGGCCGAGCTTCTGGCAGCCGATCGCGAAGGCGAACATCGTCGAGAGCAACGACTACAGCCTGGGCATGGTGCGCACGAAAGTGAGCTGCGCCGGATGCGACAGCCATCTGGGGCATGTGTTCACGGATGGACCGCGACCGACGGGGTTGCGCTACTGCATGAATTCGGTGGCGCTGCGGTTTGTGCCGCGGGGTGCCTGACTAGCCGCGTAGGTTGGGGTGAGCCGCAGGCGAACCCCAACATCCGGGTGCACGGCAATGTTGGGGTTCGCCTGCGGCTCACCCCAACCTACGTTCTGCGGTACGGCGCGAGCAGCGCCGGATCTTCGAACAGCCCGCAGGGCAGCAGATAACGCGGGTCGCGTCCCGCCGCCAGCAGTTCGCGAATGCGCGTGGCGGAAATCTCCAGCGGCGTCACCGCCAGTTCGATCACGCAGCCGGCCGGGTGCGCGTGCAGTTCGGCCACATCGTCGGTACGACGTGCCTCGATCTCCGTCCACAGCGTATGCGGCAATTCCGGCTCGACGCCGGGCCGACTCAACACACCCAGGTGCGCCACCTCGAACAACTCGCGCCAGCGATGCCAACTCGGCAACCCGGCGAAGGCATCGACACCGAGCAGCAACACCAGCGGCCGCGCACCCACCTCAGCGCGCAACTCGCACAACGTGTCATACGTATACGACGGCCCGCCGCGCCGCAGCTCCCGCGTATCCACCGCCAAGCGGTCCTGCTTCTGCAACGCAGCGTGCAACATAGCCACCCGCTGCTCCGCATTCGCCAGCGGTGCCGGCTTGTGCGGCGGCACATTGGCCGGCATCAGCCGCACCTCGGCGTCGAGCAGCTCGGCCGCTTCCCAGGCCACGCTCAGATGACCCAGGTGCACCGGATCGAAGGTGCCGCCGAACAGCGCCAGGGGCTTCATGCGAGTGCGCTGGCGGCCCGCGGCTCGGCGATGGCGGCGATCAGGCGTTCCGCCTCCAGCCAGGCATCGCCGGCCTCGCGGCCCTTGGCGATGCGGTCGATGCGCGCGGCGCGCGCCAGGCACTGCAGCCAGTGCTCGCGCGGCGCACGGCGCAGCGCCTTGCGGAACAGCTGCTCGCGCGCCGGCCACAGGCGCTCGGCGCGGGCCTGCGCGGCGAAATCGCGCGCATTGGCCAGGCGCAGCGCCAGCTGCAATTGATTGACCAGCCAGCCCATCAGCGCGATCAGCTCGTCGCCCTCGGCGCGCAGGCCGGCCAGGATGTGCAGCGCGCGGCCGCCGTCGCCGGCGAAGGCCGCGTCGGTGAGCTTGAAGGCGTCGTAGCGCGCGCTGTCGGCGACCAGGTGTTCCATCTCGGTCGCGTCGATGCGGGCGCCGCCGCCCTCGCCGCGCAGCACGGCGAGCTTGTCGATCTCCTGCGCGGCGGCGAGCAGGTTGCCCTCCACGCGCTCGGCCAGCAGCGCGGCGGCGTCTGGCGTGGCGCTGAGGCCGCGCGAGGCCAGCCGCGCGCCGACCCAGGCCGCCCATTCGTGCGGCTTGGGCGCGTTGAACACCACCAGCGCGCCGGCGGCATCCAGGTTCCTGGTCCACGCGCCCTCGTGCTTGCTGCTCCACTCGATCGCGGTGATCAGCAGGGTGACGTCCGGCGGCGGGTTCGCGCAGAACTCGTTGATTGCCTTGGCGCCCTCGGTGCCGGGGCGGCCGGTGGGCAGGCGCAGGTCGAGCAGGCGGCGCGTGGCGAACAGCGACATGCCGGCGGCCGAGCGCGCCAGGTCGTCCCAGTCGAAATGATTGCCGACGTCGAGCACTTCGCGCTCGGTGTAGCCGAGGCGGCGCGCCTGCGCACGCAGCGCGTCGGCGGCTTCCAGCACCAGCAGTTCCTCGCCGGCCAGCAGGTACACCGGACGCAGGCTGTCGCCAGCCAGCGCCTTCTGCCACTGCGTGGAATTGAGCGGCATGGGCTCAGTGCGCGGAGGAGGACGCCGCGGCCGGCGCCACCGCGCCGCCGCCGTGCTTCTGCAGCGCCTGCAGGCGGAACAGGATGGACTGCACCATGTCGTCGTTGAGGCTGCGCTGGATCTCTTCCACCTGGGCCGTGGTGCCGATGGTATTGGTGGCGTCGTAGCTGAATTCGCGCGACATGCTGATGTTCTGCAGCGGCAGCAGCACCTGGCCGGCGCCGTCGTTCAACTGGAACTGCACCTGGTAGCGCACCGCGTATTCGGTGACGCGCGCATAGCCGCTCACGGTGAGCGTCTCGGTGCTGAAAGCCGCCTGCGGGACGCGCAGCTCGGCGATGCCGGGGCCGGGCTTGTCTTCCACCGTCACGCCGGAAGCTTCCAGCGCGCGGGCGAGGTCGCGCTGCAGGTCGATGCCGCCGTTCACCGTCAGGTGCACGTGCTGCATCGCGGACGGCAGCGCCGCGCTCTGGCGGAGATGAAAGCCGCACGCCGTGAGCGCGAGGGCGGACACCAGCATCAGCGTTGCTTTGAACATGCGGCTCATGGATTTCATCCTGCGACGATGTTGACGATCTTGCCCGGGACCACGATCACCTTGCGTACGCTCTGGCCTTCCATGAACGCGATCACGTTCGGGTGCGCCAGGGCCAGCTGCTCGGCCTGCTCCTTCGAGGCGCCGGCGGCGATCTCGATGGTACCGCGCAACTTGCCGTTGACCTGTACCGCCAGGGTCAGCGAATCGCGCACCAGCGCGGCTTCGTCCGCCTTCGGCCAGGGCTGGTCTTCCAGCACCTCGGCCGGATGGCCCAGCACCTGCCACAGCGCGTGGCTGACATGCGGCACCACCGGATTGAGCAGCAGCACCATCGCCTCCAGCGCCTCGTGACGCACGGCGCGGCCCTGCTCGCTGTGGTCGTCGAACTTGCCCAGGGCGTTCAGCAGTTCCATCAGCGCGGCGATGGCGGTGTTGAACGAGTGGCGGCGGCCGACGTCGTCGCCGACCTTCTGGATGGTCTCGTGCAGCTGGCGGCGCAGCGCCTTCTGGCCGGCGTCCAGCGCGGCCGGATCGACCACGGCGTGGTCAGGACCCGCGGCGTGTGTGGTCACCTCGCGCCAGAAGCGGCGCAGGAAGCGCGCCATGCCTTCCACGCCGGCCTCGCTCCATTCCAGCGACTGCTCCGGCGGCGCGGCGAACATCGAGAACAGGCGCACCGTGTCGGCGCCGAACTTCTCCACCATCGCCTGCGGGTCGATGCCGTTGTTCTTGGACTTGGACATCTTCTCGGTGCCGCCGATCTTCACCGGCTGCCCGTCGCTCTTCAGCACCGCGCCGACCACGCGCGCTTTCTCGTCGCGCTGGATTTCCACGTCGGCGGGATTGATCCAGTCCTTCGAGCCGTCGGCGTTGTCGCGATAGAACGTCTCGGCGATCACCATGCCCTGGCACAGCAGGTTGGTGGCCGGCTCGTCGGCCTGCACCAGGCCCGCGTCGCGCATCAGCTTGTGATAGAAGCGGAAGTACAGCAGGTGCAGGATGGCGTGCTCGATGCCGCCGATGTACTGGTCCACCGGCAGCCAGTAATTGGCGCGCTCATCGACCTGCGCATCGGCGCCGGGGCTGGTGTAGCGCGCGTAGTACCAGCTCGACTCCATGAAGGTGTCGAAGGTGTCGGTCTCGCGCTCGGCCGGGCCGCCGCACTGCGGGCAGGTGGTCTTGCGCCACTCGGGGTCGGCCTTGATCGGCGACTGCACGCCGGAGAACGCGACGTCTTCCGGCAGCACCACCGGCAGTTGGTCTTCCGGCACCGGCACCGCCTCGCACTTCGAGCAGTAGATCACCGGGATCGGGCAGCCCCAGTAGCGCTGGCGGCTGACGCCCCAGTCGCGCAGGCGCCAGTTGACGCGGCGCTGGCCCTTGCCCTCGCCTTCCAGCGTGGCGGCGAGGTAATCGAAGGCCTCGCGGTAGTTCTTGCCGTCCAGCGCGCCGGAGTGGACCACGCGCATGTCGGCGCGGGTCTTGTCGGAGTACCACTCCTGCCACTTGTCCGGATCGTAGGTCTCGTCGCCGGCGGCGATCACCTGCCTGATCGGCAGGTCGTACTTGTGCGCGAACTCGAAGTCGCGCTCGTCATGCCCGGGCACCGCCATCACCGCGCCGGTGCCGTAGCCCATCAGCACGAAGTTGGCGACCCACACCGGCAGCTTCTCGCCGGTGACCGGGTGGATGGCGGACAAGCCGGTGGCCATGCCGCGCTTTTCCTGCGTCTCCAGTTCCGCCTCGGACACGCCGCCATGGCGCAGTTCGTCCAGGAAGGAAGCCAGCCCGGTATTGCCCTGCGCGGCCTTCAGCGCCAGCGGATGCTCGCCGGCGATGGAGACGAAGGTGGCGCCCATCAGCGTGTCGGGACGCGTGGTGAACACCGTCAGCGGCTCGGCCTCGCCCTCGACGGCGAAGTGGATCTCCAGGCCTTCGGAGCGGCCGATCCAGTTGCGCTGCATGGTCTTCACCGCGTCGGGCCAGCCCGGCAGCGTGTCCAGGCCGTCCAGCAGTTCCTGCGCGTAGTCGGTGATCTTGAGGAACCACTGCGGGATCTCGCGCTTCTCGACCAGGGCGCCGGAGCGCCAGCCGCGGCCGTCGACCACCTGCTCGTTGGCCAGCACGGTCTGGTCGACCGGGTCCCAGTTCACCACCGCGTTCTTGCGATAGGCCAGGCCCTTCTTCATCAGCCGGGTGAACATCAGCTGTTCCCAGCGGTAGTACTCCGGGCGGCAGGTGGCGAACTCGCGCGTCCAGTCGTAGGCAAAACCCATGCGCTGCAGCTGGCCGCGCATGTGCTCGATGTTCTGGTAAGTCCACTTGGCCGGCGCGGTCTTGTTCTTGATCGCGGCGTTCTCGGCCGGCAGGCCGAACGCGTCCCAGCCCATCGGCTGCAGCACGTTCTTGCCGTTCATGCGCTGGAAACGGCTGATCACGTCGCCGATGGTGTAGTTGCGCACGTGGCCCATGTGCAGGGCGCCGGAGGGGTACGGCAGCATCGAGAGGCAGTAGAACTTCGGGCGCGAAGGATCTTCCTTCACCTCGTAGGCGCGCTGCTCGCGCCAGTACTGCTGCGCGGCGGCCTCCACCGCCTGCGCCCGATAACTGTGCTCACCGGCCTGCTCGCTGGCCTGGTCGGTGCTGCCCTGTGCTGCTTGGTTGTCCTGCATGTGTCCGGCGCCTGAACTCGTTTGCGGCAGCTCGAGCCGGAGTCCGCCGGCGGCTGCGGGTGAACGCGGCAGACTAGCAGATGCGAGGGTGCCCGGGGACCGGGGAGCGGGCGCGGACCCGCCCTCCGGCCATGTCGCGCTCAGCCCGCCGGACAGTCCGCGGCCTGGCCCGCGGCCACCGCCTGCGCCGCCGTGGCGATCTGCGCGGCCAGTCCGTCCAGCGCCCGCTGGTGGCCCTGCACCAGGGCCGCATAGCCCTGGCCCACGCTTTCCTGCACGCGGCTGGTGCAGGAGACCGGCGTGCCGCCCTTGAGCGGCCGCACGCTCCACGCCGCATCGAGCAGCGCATAGCTGCCCGGCACCGAGTCGAAGCGGCGCAGGTCGACCTTGATCCGCAGCACCGGCCTGGCGCCGGCCGGCAGACCGCTCACGTCCTGGGTGTGCAGCTGGCGCGCCAGGTCGGCCGACAGCGCGCCGCGCACCTCGTCGCCCAGCGGGGCGATCCAGCGTTCGCCGTCCAGCACCGCCACGCCCTGCCCGCCCTGGCGCACCACCAGCTGCGGCTGGTCGACCTGGGCCGGCACACCGACCGGCAGCAGTTCGAACTGGAACGGCGCGGCGGACGGCGTGATGGCGGATTGCGTCGCGGTCGGCGCGTAGGCATCCGCCGCCGGCACCAGCGTGTAGTAGCGCACCGGCGCCGAGCCGCCGCAGGCGGCCAGCACCAGCGCGCCGCCGAGGATGATGGCGAGATGTCCGATGCGGATCATGGCTTGCTCCCTTCTTGCGTCGACGTCGGGGCCGGCGGCGCGTTGCGTTCCGGCGGGGCATCCGCCCGGCGGCCGCGCAGCAGCGCGTCCGGATGGGCGCCGAGGTAATCGGTCAGCACGCGCAGCGAGCGCACCGTGCGCTGCATCTCCTGCACGGTGCCGCCCAGGTTCTGCTGCAGCGGGGAATCCGCCGACAGCGCGTTGTTGGCGTTGCCCAGGGTCTGCTGCGCGCCCTGCAGCGTGGTCTTGAACTCCGGCAGCACGTCGTCGTTGACCTTCTTCAGCGTGCGATTGAGTTCGGCCAGGGTCGCGTTGGCGTTCTGGCCGATGCTGTCGAACGGGATCTTCTGGATCTTGTCGACGATCTCCGCCAGCTGCTCCTGCAGCTTGTCGAAGCTGCCCGGCACGGTCGGGATCTCCAGCGGCTTCACCATCGGGTCATACGGCACCTTCGGCGCCTTCGGCACGAAGTCCAGCGCGATGTAGAGCTGGCCGGTGAGCAGGTTGCCCGAGCGTGCCTGCGCGCGCAGGCCGTGCTCGATCAGGCGGCCCATCATCTGCGACAGCTGCGCGTCGTCGCCGCGCGCCTTCGCCAGCGCTACCAGCTTGTCGTGCGCGCGGCCGAGCCGCTGCGGATAGACCACCGCGCCGACGATCACCGGGAAGGTCTGGGTCTTCTCGTCGAAGTCCAGGTTGATCGAGACCACGCGACCGAACGGCACGCCGAGGAATTCCACCGGCGCATCCACCTTCAAGCCGCGCAGCGACTGGTCGAAGCGCATGCGGATATAGCGCGGCTCGCCGTCCGGCGGCGCCATCGCGGTGGCCTGTTCGCCGAACAGGCGGAATTCCGCGCCCTGCTCGGCCGGCGTCTCGTCGTGCGGGCCCAGCGGTGCGCCGAAAGCCACGCCGCCGGCCAGCACGGTCGCCAGCGACTGCGTGTTGAGCTTGACGCCGTCGGCGCCGATCGACACGTCCACGCCGCTGGCATTCCAGAAACGCGTGGACTTGCTGACGAACTCGTCGTTGGGCCCGTCGACGAAGATCTGCAGGCTCACGCCCTTGCCGTCCTTGTCCAGCTGGTAGGTGACCACGCGGCCGACCTGGATGCGGCGGTAGTAGACCGGCGAGCCGATATCCAGCGAGCCGAGGTCGTCGGTGTGCAGCTTGAAGGTCTTGCCCGGCGCGCCGTGGGTCACCGCGGGCGGTTCTTCCAGGCCGGTGAATTCGTCGCGCGATTCCTTCGACTCGCCCACGTCCGCGCCGATGAAGGCGCCGGACAGCAGTGTATCGATGCCGGACACGCCGCCCAGGCCGATGCGCGGGCGCACCACCCAGAAGCGCGTGTCGGCGGTGGCGAAGCCCTCGGCGCTCTTTTCCAGCGAGACCTTGGCGGTGACATGGCTGCGGTCCTTGGCCAGGGTCACCGCGGTAACGCGGCCGATCACCACGTTCTTGTACTTCACCGGCGTCTTGCCCGGGTCCAGGCCTTCGGCGCTCTGGAAGCTGATGGTGATGGTGGGCCCGGCCTGCATCCACGCGTTGATCACCAGCGACAGGCCGACCAGCGCGGCGAGCACGGGGATCAGCCACACGAAGGAGGCGTTGATGCGCGGCTTGCGCACCACCGGTTCGGGCAGGTCGGAAGGCACTTGTTGGTCAGTCATCGGATTCCCTGCCATCCCAGATCAGCCTGGGGTCGAAACTCATCGAGGCGAACATGGTGAGGATCACCGTGAGGCCGAAGAACACCACGCCGGGCAGGGGTTCCACCAGGCTCAATACACCGAACCGCACCAGCGCCGTCAGCAGCGCCACCACGAACACGTCCAGCATCGACCAGTAGCCGATCAGCTCGACCAGCCGATAGAGCTTGGCGCGCTGCCGCCGCGCCCACGGCGTGGCGTGGCGCGAACTCCACAGCAGCAGCCCCAGCGCCAGGAATTTCAGCATCGGCACCACGATGCTGGCGGTGAAGACGATCACCGCCAGGTCCGGCGAGCCCTTCACCCACAGCTCGATCACGCCGCTCAGGATGGTGTTGTCGTCGATGTCGCCCACGCTGGCGGTGCGCATGATCGGCAGCACGTTGGCGGGGATGTACAGCATGAAGGCGGCCAGCAGCAGCGCCAGCGTGCGGCTGTAGCTGGCCTGCTTGCGCCGGTGCAGCGCCGAGTGGCAGCGCGGGCAGTGCGCGCCTTCCGCGCCGGTGTCGCGGCAGACCAGGCCGCAGACGTGGCAGCCGATCAGGCCCAGCTCGTCGGCGCGCGGCAGGTCCTGGCTCACGCGCTGCGCTCCGGCACCAGCTCCCACAGGCGGCGCAGGTCGATGCTGGCGAACACGGTGATCAGCAGGGTGAGCGCGGCGTAGGCGAAGATGCCCGGGTTGAGGATCACCTCGAAGTACACGCGCGCCTTGACGATTGCCACCAGCGCGCCGAGCACGAACACCTCGCTCATGGTCCACGGCCCCAGCCGGTACAGCGCCACCATGGCCAGGCGGAAGCCCGGCGCGCGGCGGCCCTGCTGGGCGAAGAACAGCACCCAGCCCAGCAGCAGCATCTTGCCCAGCGGAAAGAAGAACAGCGTGGCGGCGGCCAGCATCGACACGATCTGCGAATGCTCGCGCCACATCATCACGATGGCGCCCCACAGCGTGGTGCTGATCATCTGCCCGCTGAGGCCGAGGGTGACGATGGGCCATACGTTGGCCTGCACGAAGACCAGCATCGCGGTGACCACCAGGGCGAACATCGCGCCCACGCCCAGGCGGTGGTGCCGCTCCAGGATGGCGTCGCAGCGCAGGCAGCGCGCGACCTCGCCGCAGCACAGCTCGCGCCGCCGGTAGACGGTGTCGCAGTGCTCGCAGATCAGCAGCGGCTGGCTGTCGGCCATGAGGGGTGGTCTTAGGTCCGGCTCGTCATCCCGCGGATTCTCTCAAATCCGCGCAGCAAGCGACCACCTGCCGTTCGGGCCATTCAGCACGGGCCGGGAACGGCCTGCCGGCGCCTCTTGATATGCTCCGCGCTGCCCTGATCTGTTTCCGATTCCTCTTATCCCCCGGAGCTTCAGCCGTGACCAGCGACGCCCCCACCCATGTCTTCGACGTCGACCAGGAGAACTTCGAAGCCGAGGTGCTGCAGGCTTCGCTGACCACGCCGATCCTGATCGACTTCTGGGCGACCTGGTGCGGCCCCTGCAAGACCCTGGGGCCGCTGCTGGAGAAACTGGCCACCGCCTTCAACGGCGCGTTCCGCCTGGCCAAGGTCGACGTCGACAAGAACCAGCAGCTGGCCGGCATGTTCGGCGTGCGCAGCATTCCCACGGTGATCCTGGTGAAGGACGGCCAGATCGTCGACGGCTTCGCCGGCGCCCTGCCCGAGGGCCAACTGCGCGAATTCCTGCAGCGCCACGTGCAGCCGCGCGAGGGCGCGACCGAAGAAGCCGAGCTCGCCCCGGCCGAAACCGCCGATGCGGCGATCGTGCGCCTGCGCGCCGAGATCGCCGCCGAGCCGGACCGCGCGGAGCTCAAGCTCGACCTGGCCCTGGCCCTGATGAAGGCCGGCCAGGCCGACGCCGCCGAAGCCGAGCTGACCAGCCTGCCCGCCAATCTCGCCACCGACGCCCGCGCCGTGCGCCTGCGCAGCCAGCTCGACCTGGCCCGCGCACTGCAGGGCGCACCCTCGCTGGGCGAGCTGCAGCAGCGCGTGCAGGCCGATGCCGCGGACTGGCCGGCGCGCGACCTGCTCGGCGTGCGCCTGCTGCTGGAGGGCGATGCGGCCGCCGGCCTGGAGCAGTTCCTGGCCATCCTGGAGAAGGCCCGCGACTGGAACGAAGGCCAGGCCAAAAAGCGCCTGCTCGCCGCCTTCGCCACGCTCGACGACGCCGAGCTGGTCGGCAAGTACCGCCGGCGAATGGCTTCGCTGCTGTTCTGAACCACCCCATACGGTGGCGTATGCATAGCGTAGACTGGCGTACCTTTCGCCAGTCACGCCCTCCGATGCGCGCATCCACCTTCCGCCGCCTGCTCAACCTCTGGCCGCCGTTCCTGTTCAACAGCATCCGCGTGCAGCACGTGGCGGAGGATTACTCGGAAGCGCGGGTGGTGCTGCGCCTGCGGCCGTGGAACCGCAACTACGTGCGCACCCAATTCGGCGGCAATCTTTTTTCCATGACCGATCCGTTCTGGATGCTGCTGGTGATGCACCAGCTGGGCGGCGAGTACTTCGTGTGGGACAAGGCCGGCGCCATCGACTTCGTGGCGCCGGGGCGCGCCGACGTCTATGCGCAGTTCAAGCTGGAACCGGCGGTGATCGACGAACTGCGCGCGGCCGCGGCGAATGGCGAGAAGGTGTTGCGCTGGTTCGAGACGGACGTGAAGACCGCGGATGGCGAGGTGGTGGCCAAAGTGCGCAAGCAGCTGTATGTGCGCCTGAAGCCGCGAGCCCGCGAGATGGCATAACGTCCGGCGTAGGTTGGGGTGAGCCGCAGGCGAACCCCAGCAATGCGGGGCGTTTCGTGGTGACACATGCATGTTGGGGTTCGCCTGCGGCTCACCCCAACCTACGCCGATGTTCCAGTCAGTCGTTTTCAAACCGGCGCACTTCGTCCAGCGCCGCTTCCGCGCGGCGCACACTGTAGCCGGCCGCTTCGCGCTCCAGCACCCGCGCACCCCACACGCGCCTGATCACATGGATCGCCAGCCACGCCAGCGCGAGGCTGGCCACGCCGCTGGCGCACAGCCACAGCACCACGTCCGGATGCAGCCGCCACACATCGGCGCCCAGTCCCGCGAACGACATCAGCAGCGCAGGAATCCACACGAAGCAGCCGGTCACCAGGAATACCGGCGCCTCGATCCTGGTCTTCCATGCGCGCAGTTCCGCCAGCCGCCGCTGGATCTCCAGCACCGGCGCCGCGTAATCCACCTGCTTGACCAGGTGCAGATTGCGCGCCCCGAACACGATCATCAGCACGCCGTACAGATGCACCAGCACACCGCAGAACAGCAGGTGCGGAAACTGCCGATGCTCGAACCAGAAATTGCCGGCGACCAGGCTGAGCAAGGCGCCCGCGACGATCTGCACGATCTGGCCCACCCACAGCGGGCGCAGACCGTGCTTCATCTTCTCCAGCCGGCTTTCGCGATGCAGCTGCAGGTTCAGTTCGTGCTGCTGCGCCAGACGACGGTCCAGCGCCTGCCAGCTCTGCTTGAGATCATCCAGTTCCATCGTCATGCCTCCGCGGCGACCATGCGGTCGCGCAATGTCTGTTTGATGCGACCGAGCTTGGTCGCCACGTTGGTTTCGCTGATGCCGAGCACCTCGGCGATCTCGGCGTAGCTGCGGTCTTCCAGGTACAGCAGGATCAGCGCGCGGTTGAGCGGTTCGAGCTGGCCGATGAAGGCGTACAGCGCGACCAGGCGCTCGTCGCGCTCCGGCGCCTCGTCCGCACCGATGGTTTCCAGGTGATGCGGCTGCAGCGGTTCCAGCCGTCCGGCGCCGGCCGCGCTGCTGCGCACCTGCGAGATCGCCACGTTCAACGCGATGCGGTAGAGCCAGGTGGAGAAGCGGGCGCGGCGCTCGTCGTAGCCGGGAAAGGCGCGCCACAGCTGCACGCAGATTTCCTGCTCCAGGTCGCGTCGGTCCTCCGCGCCGGCGGCGTAGACGCTCGCCACCTTGGCGATCAGCCGCCGGTGTTCGCGCAATCGCTGTTCGAATACGTGCTGGTCCGGCCTGCTGCCCATGCTTGCTCCCCTGGCTCTCCCTCCATGATTCGCGCGGCCGCGAAAAAAATCACAGCCGGCGACGAAAGGGCCGAACGTCACGGCCGGCCCCTGCCGCCCGCCCCCTACAATGCCCGCTTCCCCGCTACCCGAGGGCCCGCCCCATGCGGCGACTGCGCATCAAACGCTATCTGTTCACCGGCCTGCTGACCTTCATCCCGCTGTGGGTGACCTGGCTGGTGTTCAAGTTCGTGCTCGGCCTGCTGGCCGGGATCGGCACGCCGCTGGTCGCGGCCTTCCTTGCCGCGACCGGGCGCGCGTCGCCGGCCCTGGGCGAAGCGCTCAACCGCGGCTGGCTGCTGTTCGTGCTGGCCCTGGTGCTGACCCTGCTGGCGCTGTACCTGCTCGGCTGGCTGGCCAACCGGGTGATCGGCCAGCGCCTGCTGGAGGCCTTCGACGGCCTGCTCGCACGCATCCCGCTGGTGCAGACCATCTACGGCGGCACCAAGAAGCTGATGGCGGTGCTGCAGCAGAAACCCTCGGGCGTGCAGCGCGTGGTGCTGATCGACTTCCCGCGCAAGGGCATGAAGGTGGTCGGCTTCGTCACCCGCGTGATGACCGAGCAAGGCAGCGGCCGCGAGATGGCCGCGGTGTACATCCCCACCACACCCAACCCTACCGGCGGCTATCTCGAAGTGGTGCCGGTGGACGAGCTGACGCCGACCGACTGGACCATGGACCAGGCCATGGCCTTCATTATTTCCGGCGGCGCGGTGGCGCCCGACACCCTGCCGGCTTCGCCCGCCACGTTGGCGCAACCTCAGGACCGCGCATGAACCGATTGCTGTTCGCCACCCTGCTCGCCATGTCCGCGAGCTTCGCCCATGCCGCCGACTGGACCACGCCCGCCGAGGCCGCGCACTTCCGCACCACGCCCAGCTATGCGGACACGGTGGCGTATCTGCGCAAGCTCGCCGACGCCGCGCCCGGCAAGCTGAAGGTGGAAAGCTTCGGCACCTCGCCGCAGGGCCGTCCGATGACGGTGGTGATCGCCAGCGGCGACGGCACGTTCACGCCGGAAGCCGCACGCAAGGCGGGCAAGCCGGTGGTGCTGGTGCAGGCCGGCATCCATCCCGGCGAGATCGAGGGCAAGGACGCCGGCCTGATGCTGCTGCGCGACTTCGCCGTGACCGGCAAGCTGCCGCATCTGCTGGATCATGCGGTGCTGGTGTTCATCCCGGTGTTCAGCGTGGACGGGCACGAGAACGCCAGCCCCTATCACCGCATCAACCAGAACGGCCCGGACCGCATGGGCTTCCGCGGCCAGTCGCAGTACCTCAACCTCAACCGCGACTACGTCAAGGCCGATGCGCCGGAAATGCGCGACTGGCTGAAGCTGTGGCAGCGCTGGCAGCCCGACCTGCTGATGGATATCCACACCACCGACGGCGCGGATTACCAGTACGACCTCACCTGGTATCTGGAAGACCCGCACAAGCTCGATGCCGGGGTCAGCGCGTGGCAGCAGCATCTACTCAACGACAAGGTGATTCCCGCCTACGAACAACGCGGCCACCTCGCCTCGATCTACCTGGAATTCAAGGACGGCCGCGATCCGCGCAAGGGCATCGTCAACTTCGGCTCCGGCCCGCGCTTCTCCACCGGCTACGCGGCGCTGCAGAACCGCCCGGCGCTGCTGGTGGAGACGCACATGCTGAAGAGCTACGAAGTGCGTGTGCGCGGCACCTACGACCTGGTCGCGCTGATGCTGGAGCAGGCCGGCGCGGACGCGGCGAACCTGATCGCGATCAACCGCAAGGCGGACGCGGCGGTGGTGGCGCGTGCGCGCGACCCGAAGGCGGAAGTCGCGCTGAGCTTCAAGGACGATCCAGCGTCGGCGCCATTCGAGTTCAAGGGCTACGAGTTCAGCCTCACGCATAGCGATGTATCCAACAGCGAGTGGATCCGCTACGACCCGTCGAAGCCGCGCACCTACGACATCCAGAACTGGAACGGCCTGCTGCCCGATACCGCCATCGCGCCACCGGCCGCGTACGTGGTGCCCGCGCAGTGGACGCAGGTGATCGAGAAGCTCGACGAACACGACATCGCCTACCGCCGCCTGGCCAGGCCGGCGAAGCTCAAGGTGCAGGCTTACCAGCTGGACAAGCCGCAGTGGGCGAACAAGCCGTTCGAAGGCCATCTGATGCTGCGCGATTTCGCCCAGTCCGCCACCGCGCGCGAGGTCGAGCTGCCGGCCGGTTCGGTCATCGTGCCGATGGACCAGCGCACGGCCAATGTGGCGATCGAGCTGCTCGAGCCGCAGGCGCCGGACTCGCTGCTGCGCTGGGGCTTCCTCGACGCGGTGTTCGAGCCGAAGGAATACGGCGAGCCGCGCGTGCTGGAGCAGCTGGCGCGCGACATGCTGGCGAAGGATCCTGCGCTGAAGGCCGCCTTCGACAAGAAGCTCCACGAGGACGCCGCCTTCGCCGCCAGCCCCTCGCAGCGGCTGTTCTTCTTCTTCGAGCGCTCGCCCTGGTACACGGCTCAGGATGTCGGGCTGTACCCCGTCTACCGGATCGACGCGGCCAGTTTGCAGGGCCTGGCCCGGTAAGGGCCAACGTAGGTTGGGGTGAGCCGCAGGCGAACCCCAACGGGAGCCCGGCCGTGCGGGCTGTTGGGGTTCGCCTGCGGCTCACCCCAACCTACACCGGCTCAACGCATTCAGCCTGACATCCCCGCCCCTGACCTTTGACACTGGGCCGGACCGTGACCTTTGACCTAGCTTCGAGGGTCGCGGCCGTGACAGGGGATACCCGCGGTACCGGCCGTACCGGCATTTTTCGCCCCGCGGGGGCGCCATTCGTATGAGAGGGAGATCCATGACCAAGCCGTACCTGAAGCCGCTCGCCCTTGCGGTGAGCCTGGCCCTGACGCTGTCCGCCTGCGGCAAGCACGACGACGCCGGGAAGGCCCCCGCCGCCGCCGGCAGCGCGCCTGCCCCGGCCGCCACCACCGCCGCCGCGCCGGCCGCCAAGAAGAGTCCCTTCGACGTCAGCGAGCTGGATACCGGCATCAACGCTTGCCAGGACTTCAACGGCTTCGTCAACGCCAAGTGGGTCGCCGCCAACCCGATCCCCGAAGACCGCACCCGCTGGGGCGCCTTCGACCAGCTGGCCGAGAACAGCCTCAACACCCAGCACGACATCGTCGACGCCGCCGCCAAGGGCGCCGCCCAGGCGCAGGCCGGCTCGATCGAGCAGAAGATCGGCCTGCTGTACCAGTCGGGCATGAACGAAGACGCCATCGAGAAGGCCGGCTTCGAGCCGATCAAGCCCAAGCTCGACGCCATCGCCGCGCTGAAGAGCGGCGCGGACGTGGCCGACTACATCACCAAGAGCTACGCCGAGGGCGACGGCCAGGTGTTCCAGTTCGGCGCCGGCGCGGACTTCAAGCACGCCGACATGCAGATCGCCTACGCCAACCAGAGCGGCCTGGGCCTGCCGACCAAGGACTACTACCTCGATCCGAAGTACAAGGACATCCGCGACGCCTATGTGGCGCATGTCGCGCAGGCCCTGCAGCTGACCGGCGTGGCCGAGGCCGACGCCAAGAAGCAGGCCGACGACGTGCTGAAGTTCGAGACCGAGCTGGCGAAGGCCTCGCTGGCACCGGTGGAAGAGCGCGATCCGAAGAACCAGTACCACTTCGTCAGCGTGAAGGAAGCCGACAAGGTCACCCCGCACTTCAGCTGGGAGAAGTTCTTCAGCGCCCAGGGCGTGACCGTCGACAAGGGCTTCTCGCTGTCGCAGCCGAAGTTCTTCGCCGAGTTCGACAAGCTGCTGGCCTCCGCGCCGGCCGAGCAGTGGCAGGCCTACCTGCGCTTCCACACCATCAGCGACGCTTCGCCGTACCTGAGCAAGGCGTTCCAGGACAACAAGTTCGACTTCTACGGCAAGACCCTGGCCGGCCAGCCGCAGCAGAAGCCGCGCTGGAAGCGCGTGCTGGGCGCGGTGAACGGCTCGATGGGCGAGGCGCTGGGCCAGCTGTACGTGGCCAAGGTGTTCAAGCCCGAGGCCAAGGAGCGTGCGCAGGAGCTGGTCGACAACGTGCGCAATGCGCTGAAGGCACGCATCCAGAAGCTGGACTGGATGAGCGACGCCACCAAGGAAAAGGCCGTCGCCAAGTGGAACACCTTCCTGCCGAAGATCGGCTACCCCGACAAGTGGCGTGACTGGTCCGGCCTGAATGTCAGCGGCGACAACTTCTACGCCAACGTGCAGGCCGCGTCGAAGTTCAATTACGACTACGACCTGGCCAAGATCGGCAAGCCCACCGACCGCAAGGAGTGGGGCATGACGCCGCAGACGGTCAACGCGTATTACAACCCGACCGACAACACCATCAACTTCCCGGCCGCGATCCTGCAGCCGCCGTTCTTCGACGCCAGCGCCGACGACGCCATCAACTACGGCGGCATCGGTGCCGTGATCGGCCACGAGGCCAGCCACGGCTTCGACGACGAAGGCAGCCAGTTCGACGGCGCCGGCAACCAGGAAAACTGGTGGACCAAGGACGACCGCGCCAAGTTCGACGCGCGCACCGACAAGCTGGTGGCGCAGTTCAACGACTACACGCCGATCAAGGACAAGCCGGACGCGCACGTCAACGGCAAGCTGACCCTGGGCGAGAACATCGCCGACCTCGGCGGCATGAACGTGGCCTACGACGCGCTGCAGAGCGTGCTGTCCAAGACCCCGGGCTCGACCGAGCAGAAGACTGACGGCTACACGCCGGACCAGCGCTTCTTCCTCAACTGGGCCCGCGTGTGGCGCGGCCACGTGCGCGAGAAGCAGGCCCTGCTCTACCTCAACACCGACCCGCACGCACCGGCTTCGCTGCGCGCGATCGGCGCCCCGTCGAACATGGAAGCCTTCGCCAAGGCCTTCCAGTGCAAGCCGGGCGACGCGATGGTGCGCGAGGGCGAGAAGCAGGTGAAGATCTGGTGACCTGCGGTGCCGCGGCGTGAGTCGCGGCACTTCGGCGTGAAATGAAAAGCGCCGCACGCGAGTGCGGCGCTTTTTTCTTTGCCGTCATCCCGGCGCAGGCCGGGATGACGAGCATCAAGCATCGCGTGTACGGCGGTGCTCGTACGCCTTCAGATGCGCATAGGCGATACGCAGCAGCGGCAGCGCGGCACCCGGCGCGGCGCGCGCAATCAGATCCCCGACCACATGGTCGGCTTCGACCGGGCCACCCTGCTCCAGGTCGCGCATCATCGACGCACTGAGCGTCGAGCCTTCTTCGGTCAGCACACCGCGCGCCTTCGCCAGCACGCTTTCCGATGGCGCATGGCCGTTGTCGGAGGCGACGCGGCGGCAGTCTTCCAGCAACGCCAGCGTGGCGTCGAGGCCGCCGGGCGCGGCGACGATGTCGCCGACCGGTGCGCGCATCAGGCAGGTGATGCCGGCCAGCGAGGCCAGGAACACCCACTTGTCCCACATGTCCTGCAGCACGCTGTGGCTCAGCCGCGCTTCGAACGTCACGCCCTCCATCGCCCGGGCAATGCGTTCGACGCGCGCCGAGCGCGAGCCGTCGCGCTCGCCGAAAGTCAGGCTGTGCGAGCGGTTGAGGTGGCGGATTTCGCCGTCGGCGCCCAGCGTTGCCGCGATCACGCACAGCCCGCCGAGCACGCGCGCCGCGCCGAAGCGCGCATCCAATGCATCCAGATGCCGCATGCCGTTGAGCAGCGGCAGGATCGCCGTGCCCTCGCCCACGGCAGGCGCGACGTCGGCGATCACCTGCGGCAGGTGGTAGGCCTTGCAGCTGAGCAGGACCAGGTCGTATGGCTCGTGCAACGCGTCGGCGCCCACCGTCGGTGCGCGCAGCGTGGCGTCGCCGAACGCACTGCGGATCGCCAATCCATGGCGGGCCAGCGCCTGCGCGCGCGCCGGTCGCACCAGAAAGCTCACGTCCTGCCCGCTTTCCAGCAGGCGTCCGCCGAAATAGCCACCGGTGGCGCCGGCGCCGACAACCAGGATGCGCATCGAAGATCTCCTTGGGGGGCGGCCGGTCCGAAACACGTGCGGGCCGGCGAGGGGAAGCCGGAGTGTACGCCGGGGCGGCATGGGCTCCGGCTGCGGTGCCCGGGAAGCCCGTCCGTGAACGGAATGATTGCAAATCATTCTCATTAAAAATACGATGTGAAGATCACGGCCTACCCAGGGGATCCGCCGGCAGCGCCGTGATCGACAACCCCGCAGCCCGTGCCGCGCGATCGCCGCGGCGGCATGGGCGCACGCGCGCATCGCTTGCCGCCGCCGGTGCGCCCGCCCCACTCCGATGCACTGGAAAAGCTCCATGGCCTACATCAAAAGCCGCAAGCATTCTGTTCCGACCGCCAGGCTGCAGCCCGGCCAGCTCGCCGTCGCCACCGCCGCGCTGCTGACCGGCCTGGCCCTGGCCACGCCCGCCCTCGCCGCCGACGACACCGCCGCGGATCCGCAGGTGGCCAAGGCCAAGAGCCTGACGGCAGTGAACGTCGAGGCGACCCGCGGCAGCGACTACGTCGCCGACAAAGTGGATTCCCCCAAGTTCACCCAGCCGCTGCTCGACACCACCCAGACCATCTCGGTGATCACCAAGGACCTGTTCCTGCAGCAGGGCGCCACCACGCTGACCGAGGCGCTGCGCAATACCCCGGGCGTAGGCACTTTCTATACCGGTGAGAACGGCAGCACCACCACCGGCGACGGCATCTACATGCGCGGCTTCGACACGTCCAACAGCATCTTCGTGGACGGCGTGCGCGACACCGGCACTATCTCGCGCGACATCTTCAACATCGAACAGGTCGAAGTGACCAAGGGCCCGGCGGGCACCGACTACGGCCGCACCGCGCCGACCGGCGCGATCAACCTGGTGACCAAGCAGCCGCTGCTGCAGAACGCCATCTCCGGCCAGCTCGCCTACGGCAGCTCCGACCGCAAGCGCGCCACCGCCGACTGGAACCAGGTGCTCGGCGCCGACAGCGCGTTCCGCCTCAACCTGATGGCGCAGAACAGCGGCACGCCCGGCCGCGACGAAGTGGAGAACAACCGCTGGGCCTTCGCGCCGTCGCTGGCCTTCGGCCTGGGCACCGCGACCCGCGTGTACATCGATTACCTGCACGTCAAGCAGAACAACATCCCCGACGGCGGCGTCTCCACCATCGGCCTGCCCGGCTACAGCAGTCCCGATCCGGCGCGTCCGTGGCTGGCCAGTGCGCGCCCGGTCGATCCGTCCAATTTCTACGGCACCGACGCCGACCACGACCACGTCAAGGCCGACCTGTTCACCGTGCTGCTGGAACACGATTTCAGCGATGACCTGGCGTTGCGCAACACGCTGCGCTGGGGCCGCACCCGGCAGGACTATCTGCTGACCTCGTTCATGGCGACGGCGGCCAACCTGCTTACGCCGAACGCCAACGATCCTTCCACCTGGACCGTCGCGCGCAGCAATCCGACGTTCAAGGACCAGACCAACAAGATCCTCACCGACCAGTTCAATCTCCGCGCCAATTTCCAGACCGGCAGCATCACCCACAACCTCAGCTCCGGCATCGAGCTGACCCGCGAGGAAGCGGACACCACCGGTGTCGTGTCCCTGGTCAACACCTGGCCCAAGGCCAACCTGTACCGCCCCGACCCGCACGTGACGGGCATGCAGTGGTTCCGCAACGGCAGCTATACGCACGGCAAGACCGACACGTATTCCGCCTATGTGTTCGACACGCTGAAGTTCAACGAGCAATGGCAGGTCAACGCCGGCGTGCGCCTGGACCACTACCAGACCGATTTCGACAGCGCCGTCACCTGCGGCGGCCGCAACGCGCCGGCTTGCGGCGCACTGCCCGCCAACACGGCGGTGCCGGGCCTGGATGCGCGCAAGAGCGGCAACCTCACCAACTGGAAGGTCGGCGTGCTGTACAAGCCGGCCCCCAACGGCAGCGTGTACGCCAACTACGCGATCTCGCAGCAGCCGCCCGGCGGCAGCACGCTGACGCTGAGCAGCTCGGCCAACAGCGCCGACAATCCCAACTTCGATCCGCAGAAAGCCAAGACCGCGGAAGTCGGCACCAAGTGGGAGTTCTACGACAGCCGCCTGATGCTGACCGGCGCCATCTACCGCACCGAGATCAACAACGACGTGGTGCAGGACCCGGTCGACCTGCTGTATTACCAGACCGGCAAGAAGCGCGTGCAGGGCGTGGAGCTCAGCGCGGTGGGCAAGCTCACCGAGCAATGGGCGATCAGCGCCGGCTACACCGTGATGGACTCCAAGGTGATCAGCGGCAGCAAGGTCACCAGCGACGGCAGCACGGACCTGGCATACACGCCCAAGTCGGCCTTCACCGCCTGGACCACCTACACCTTGCCGTTCGGCCTCACCGTCGGCGGCGGTGCGCGCTACAACGGCCAGCTCAAGCGCGGCACCGATGGCGCGATCGGCACGCCGGCGTATACCAGGTCGTACTGGGTGTTCGACGCGGTGGCGACGTACCCGATCAACAAGCACGTCGACCTGCAGTTGAACCTGTACAACCTGTTCGACAAGGAGTACGTCGCGGCGATCAACAAGAGCGGCTACCGCTATACGCCGGGTGCGCCGCGGTCGGCTATGCTGACCGCCAACGTGCGCTTCTGACGCGCCCTGACGGTTCCTCGGCCTCCGGGCTGTAATCCTTCTCCCTCCGGGAGAAGGTGCCGGCAGGCGGATGAGGGTGCGGGCGGAGCGGTGCACATCACTCTTACGCTCCGCCCGCACCCTCACCCCAACCCCTCTCCCGGAGGGAGAGGGGCTCGGGTTTCGGCACCTTGCGAGGACCGCCATGCTGCTACATATCCCCAACGTGCTGGCGCCCGAGCAGTTGCGTCAGGTTCGCCATGAACTGGACCACGCCGACTGGACCGACGGCCGCCAGACCGTCGGCGCGCAAGGTGCCCAGGTCAAGCGCAACCTGCAGTTGCCGGAAGCCTCGCCGGTGCGCGAGGCGCTGGGACGGCTGGTTCTCGATGCGCTCGCGCGCCATCCGCTGTACCACGCCGCCGCGCTGCCGCTGCGCACGCTGGCGCCGCGCTTCAACCGCTACGAAGGCGGCGGGCATTACGGCTTCCATGTCGACGGCGCGGTGATGGCGCTGCCCGGTGGCGGGCAGCTGCGCAGCGACATCTCCTGCACGCTGTTCCTGGCCGAACCGGACGAGTACGACGGCGGCGAACTGGTCGTCAACGACACCTACGGCGAGCACGAAGTGAAGCTGCCCGCCGGCGACCTGGTGCTGTATCCGTCGAGCAGCCTGCACGAGGTGCGCCCGGTGACCCGCGGTGCGCGGCTGGCGGCGTTCTTCTGGGTGCAGAGCCTGGTCCGCGACGACGCCCGCCGCCGCCTGCTGTTCGACCTGGATGTCGCGATCCAGGCACTCACCGCCAACCCGGGCACCGACCGCGGCGCCCTGCTCTCATTGACCGGCGTGTATCACAACCTGTTGCGCCAATGGAGCGAGACCTGAGCGACGCCGCACAGGCGCCGCTTGCGCAACTTCAGGTCGGCACGCAAGTGCTCTGCACACCCAGCGATTGCGATGTCACGCTGCCGGAGGCATTCACCGTCAGCTGCGCACCGGGCACGGCCGTCGTGCTGGAGCCGGTGCCGCTGGCGCCGGTCGGACGGAAGCAGCTGGCGAATTTCGGCTGCTTGTTGTCGGAGCGGCGGATCTGGCCCTGCGACCCGAAGCTGGTGATCACGCTGTCCAGGCCCTGGATCGAGAGACCGTCACGCGCGTTGGCGGCGCGCAACAGAATCGCGCCGGACGCGGTGCTGTAAGCGGTGTTCGCCACGCCCTTGCCGGCCTGGTAGGTATAGACCAGCCAGCCGTTTTCATACGCCTTGCCGTTGCCGGTGCAGGTGGCCTGGTCCGAGCTGGGGCAGATCGACACCACGTTGCCGCGATTGATCGCCTCGCTGCGCGCGTAGGCGATGTCCGCCAGCAGCGCGTTGCTCGCCGCGCTCACCTTGTTGCGCCGCATCGCGTCGCGGAAGCTCGGCGCCGCCACCACCAGCAGGATCGCCGCGATGGAAAGCGTGATCATCAGCTCGATCAAGCTGAAACCGTTCGTTCCCTGTCGCTTCATGGCGGTCACCAGCACGTGCCGTTGGTGGTCGTGCCGGTCGAGCCCTTCGCGCCGGCGTTGGTGATGTTCAGCGCCTTGCAGTCGTCCTTCGCCTGCGGACCGCCCGCCACCGGCGTGGCCGTGGCGGTGAAGGTCGTGCCCGGCGTCGCCGGCGTCACGGCGACGGTGTAGTAGCCCTTCTCCGACGTGTTGCCGCTGCCGAAGCCGATATCGCTCAAGCTGCCGTAGCGGTTATTGGTCGAATAGAACCGCTCCTGCGCGCTGGCCACGCGCAGCAGCACATTCTGTCCGTCCGCGCGCCGGGCGCGCAGCCCGTAACGCAGATAGTTCGGCACCGCGAAGGCGGCGAGGATGGCGATGATCGCCACCACCACCATCAGTTCGATCAGGGTGAAGCCGCGTGCGTCGCGATCGAGCAGGCGCATGGTCTTGATCATTGCGTAATCCCTCGCCAGGAACGGCGGCGCCAGATGGCGTCGTTGATGTTCAGAACATTGTTGCTGCCGCTGAGCTTGAGGCCGGGCACCAGCACGCTGCCGCCGCCCACCGTGGTCACCAGCGGCACCGTGCCGGAAGTGCGCGGATCGTTCACGCGTCCGCCCACCACCGCGGTGTTGGTGCCGGCCCAGGAGCTCACGCCCGGCGCCGACAGGCCCCCGTTCGCGCCGCCGGTCGCCGCGTTCACCACCATCAGTGCGCCCTGGATGCTGGCATTGCACGGATCGTTGGTGCCCGGGATCAGCGTCTGGATCACCACGCGGCCGGTGTCGAACAGCGCGCCTGGCGTCACCACCACGCGTTCGCCGGCCGACGAGGTCGACGGACCCAGGTCGAAGTACCAGCCGTTCTTGGTCGACGGCACCGGGTTGTCGGTGATGCCGCGCGCGATGGTCTTGCCGTCGTCGGCCAGCGCCTCGCTCAAGGTCTGCGCCACCAGCTGGCTGCGCGTCACGGTCGAGCCGACGTCGCGGATGCCGTACACCGACTGCGTCACCGCGCTGCCGCTGGTGTTGTCGCTCACGCCCAGGTACTTGCCGGTGCCGAACACCACGATGAACTTGTTGGTGACCGGATCGGCGAACAGGCGCGGCATGCTGGTGATCGGCTGCGCACCCGCGGTGGCCGGCTTGAATGCCAGCGTCACGCTCCAGGCATTCGGGTCGCTCGAGGACAGGTCATAGCGCCACAAGTTGCCGTCCAGGTCGCCGGCGAAGGACACATCGTCGACCTGGTCGTCGTTGTAGTCGCCCAGCACCGGCGTGGCCAGGCCATGGCTGTTCGCGCCACCGGCGCTCGTACCAGGCGTCTTCAGCTCGCGGATCAGCTTGCCGGTCTGCGCATCCAGCACGAACAGCGAGCTGAAGGTGTTGGAGGCCGCCGCCGGCGAAGTGCAGTTGGCGCCGGTGAACGGAGCCTTGGTGCAATCCGGGAAATAGCCGCCCGGGACCAGCACCACCCACTTGCCATTGTTGAGGCGGCCGATGTTCGGCTGGCCGTAGGTGTAGCCGATATTGGCCGGATTGCCGCCCGGGTTGGTGGTGCTGCCGTCGGTCCAGGTGCCCTGCACCGGAGTGTCGGCATTGAACTCCCACAGCACCTTGGCCGTGCCCATCGAGCTGGGATCGGTGATGTCCAGCGCGTACACGCCGCGGCCGCCAAGACGCAGGCCGCCGACCAGCAAGGTATGCCAGCCCTGAGAGGTGGACACCGGCGAGGTAGTTGTCTGGCTGAAATACACGTCGCGCGTGACCGGCACGCCATCGACGGTGGGCATGAACTTGAAGTTGTCCTTCAAGGTGAGGTTGCCCAGGTTGCCGTAGACCGAGCGCGGCACGTAGCCGAACAGTTCCAGGCCTGCACCCGTTGCCGGCGTCACGTTGCCGCTGGCATCCGTGGTCAACGAGGCGTCGAACGCATGCAGCATGCCGTCATTGGCGCCGACGTAGACCACCGGCTTGCGGCTGAGGTTGTTCTTCACGAACGCCTCGTAGGTATGGCAGGTAAGCGGCGTCAGCGTGGCGCAGTTGGCCGCGTCGCCCGCCACCGCCGTCTGCTCCGGCGATCCCGTCGGCCAGCCGTTGCGATAGCCGCTGGCCGGATAGCTCACGTACACCGCCTGCGAACCGATGATCGCGCCCAGCAGATGGTTGCGCTGCCGGAACGTGGTGGACTCCTTGCTGCGATCGCCGCGCAGGTAGTCCACGCGGGTCTGGCCGGTGTCGTTGGTGGCGTCGGTGCTGGCCGGCGTGCCGGACAGCAGGGTCTGCCCGGCGCTGTCCAGCGCAGTGAAGGTCTTGAACGCCACGCCGCCGGCGAAGCTGCCGTCGCTGCCTTCCTTTGCAGTGAGGATGTTGCGGCTGCCTGGCGGGGACTTGGTCGCATCGTCCAGCAGCGCACCCGCGTCCCACACCGTGGTCGAGGTCGAGCCGTTGGCCGAGACCGACACCGCCTGGAACGTACCGCTCCAGTCCGCCGAGCTGTAGCCGGTGTTGAAGCCGAGCGCGCCAGGCACCAGCACCGCCGAGTTCACCGCGCCCGTATTCGCCGGAATGGTGCGCGCGCTGATGTTGGTCAGGATCGCGCTGAGCTGGTCCACCAGGTTCTGCGGGTTACCCGCGCTGAAGTAGGCGCCGCGGCTGTTGATTGCCGCATGCCAGGTGTCGTCGATGCCCGGGGGCGAGTTGTTGGCGGGCAGCGTCCAGCCCCTGGCACCGGTGGAGTTGGTCTGGCCGCGGCGCAGCGCGCACAGGTCGTTCGCGGTCGACACCACGCAGTCGGCATCGTTGGTGAAATTGAGTTCGCCGGCGATACCCAGGGTCACCATGTACTGGACCAGGTGCGGCCAGTTGGCGGGATCGTTCTTCGGGTTGAAGTACTGCTCCAGCGTCGTCGACGAAGCCCCCGTCACCACGCCGGTGCTCTTGTCGGGCATGTACGGCGGCACCTGCTTGCCATTGGCAGGATCGTAGAGATCCGGTCGCAGGTTCGACGACCAGTAATTGAAGGCGATATTCGCCAGCGAGGACGTGTACTTCGCGCCCTGCACGTCCCAGAACACGCGCGATTCCGCTGCGGCTGTGGAATACGCCGTGCCGTCGGGCAGCGTCTGCGCGGTCTCGCCGTCCTTGAAGGGCGTGGGCAGGCCGGGGTCGCTCTCGTTCCAGTAACCGTCCGTCACCACCATGTGGAAGTTCTGGCGGCAGGTCAGCTCCAGGCCGTCCGCACCGGTCTTCGCCGGCGGATCCCAGTACGGATCGTGCAGGTCGCCGTTCGCGCCGGTATTGCCGTAGCCGCGCTGGAAGAACGAGCCAGCGCGGATGGTCGATGCGCGCAGCGGCGTATTGCCGGTGGCCGGCACCTGGAAGATCCAGTTGAAGAACGCGGAGCGGTAGCAGTTCGGCGGCGTCTTCACCGTGCCCGTCTGCAAGCCGATGGCGGTCGGGTCCGTGCTGGAGGCATCGCAGGCGGGTGAATTGGCATCCATCAGGTTGCTGATGATGGTGCTGCTCTGCAGGCGGAAAGTGTCATCGGTATAGAGGTTCTGCCACGCCACACGGAAGGTGCTGCCGTAGCCGCCGTCGGAATTCGGCGCACCCAGCTTGCCGAACACACGCGACAGCGCCGTGCGCGTCATCAGGTTGCGCGTACGGTAGTAGGCGTACCAGTTGGCGAAGTTCTGCCATTCGTTGACGGTGACGCCACCGATGGTCACGTTCTGGTTGCGGACTGCCACCGCTTCCCAATTGCTGCCGCTATAGAGATTGTTCAATCCGGTGCTGTCCGGATTGCCATAAGCATCGACGGTGATGGCCGGTGCGGAAGACTTGTAGCGGTAGTAGTACGGACCACCGTTCGGATACGCCACGCCATCCGGACCATTCTTGGTGTAGTCCATCGGCGAACTGCCGTAGCCGCACTTCCAGCGATTATCGGTGCCGGAATTTGGCGTGGTCTCCGTCCATTGCCACGATTTCGAGTTGGAGCGGCAGGTTCCGTTCGGCCTCTGGTCGATGCAGACGCAGGATCCGGGATCCGCATTCGCCGGGCAGCTCGAACCGGTCTTGGTCTGGGTGGAAGACCAGATGGCGGTGAGGTCGGTGGCACCCGTCGGGTCGGTGGTTCCGTTGGGGTTATTGCGATAGGCGCCGGTGGCGTCCAGCGCGACCGCGCTGCGGGGGCGGTTCACCGAAATGCCGTCCAGCGGAACGCGGACCAGGTTGGCATCGGCGTTAGGGAACGACGTACCGTCTGCCTCGATGGGCGGCGAATACACCACATTCGGGTTGTAGTACACGCCGTTCATGGCATGCGACAGGATGTTGGTCGCGCTGCTGACGCGCGGATCGATCACGCCGGCACAGCGCCAGGGACCGGTCCAGCTGCCATCGTCGAACGGCCGGTTATCGCCCATGTAATTGCTGGCCATCGAACCGGAATCGTCGAAGGTCACCGCAATATTCGGCGCCACGCCCTGGGTCAGGTTCGGCGGCGTGGGGCTGAGCTCCACCACCGCGGAAGGCGTCGCCGCCGTGCTGGTCGTCGCCAGGATGCTGCTGGCCAGCACCGGCGCGATCTGCGCATCGGCGGTGGGCACGAACGGCACCGGCAGGCCACCCAGCAGGGTCAGGCCGAGCGCGAGCGCGGCGATGCCGCGGCGCGTCGAGAAGAGTTGGCGAATACGCATGACTGGATGGCTCCGGCTCTAAGGCTCGTGTGCTCAATTGCTCTTGGCGGCGAAGGTGCTTTCCATCACCCGTACCGTGTTGGAATCGGCGCCGGTGGCGCGCGCGGTGATGCGATAGACGTGGCGGCTGGTGCTGCCGGTGCCCCCGCTGCCCGAGCCGGTGGCGCCGGACTCGTGCAGGCCGCCGCTCGCGCCCGGCGGCAGCTCCACGCCCATGTCCTCGATGATGTAGACGGGATTGCTGGCCAGCGCGCCGGTCTTGGCGGTGCCGGACAGCGCGGTGAAGTTGGTGCCGCTGTCCGAACCCTGGTACGTGGCCGCGCCGGCGGTGATCCAGCCGGTGCCGTTGCGGAACTTGGTCACCGTGCCGGTGCTGCCGTACAGCGCGGTATTGCTCGGGTCATAGCGGTAACAGTTGCCGGCCAGCACGCCGGAGCCGCACAGCAGCGGCGTGCTGGTCAGCTTGGTCGTGCTGGTCCACAGCTTCCACTCGACGCCGCGCAGCGTGGTCTCCGCCGCCATGTCGGCCAGGCTGGTGTTGCGCAGGCCGCCGGCCATGCGCTCCTGCAGCAGCGAGCGGCCCGATGCGCTCAGCGCCAGGATGGTCAGCAGCACCAGGAAGATCAGCGCGACGATCAGCACCACGCCGCGCTGCTGGTGCGCGCGCGGCAACCGCCGACCGGAATGTGCGTACATCATTGCGTTTCCCCTCTAGACCGCGCGGCGGCGTCCCGCCTCACGGATTGAAATTGCGCACCGCCACCACCGCGGTGAACTCGCGGCGCAGCATCGGATCGACGAAACCCTGGTCGCTCGGCTTGATGCCATGCGCCGACGGCGCGGCCGGCGTGGTCTTGCCGTCGATGCCGTAGGTGTAGGCCAGGTCGTTCGCGGTCAGCGTGTACAGCGGGATCTGTCCGTCGATCACCATGTTGATTTCGACACTGGACACCGCGCGCCACAGGCAGCCGGCGGTGGTGATCTTGTTCACCTCGCCCGGCGGGCAGGTGATGCCGGTGGCGGCATCCACCACGTCGGCGGTGACATAGCGCACCTTGCCGTCCACGTCCTGGATGCCGTAGCGGAAGTCCAGGCGCTCCACGCCGCGCACCAGTTCGTCCTCGGTACCGCCCGGGTTGGCGGTGGTGCCGTCGGCCTTGAACGGGCCGCCGTTGACGCGGCGCATCAGCGCACCGGTGGTCTGGCCGTTGCCGTTGTCCACCACCTTGAGCCAATAGGTGACGGTCTGGAAATCGCGGTTGAAATCGAACAGCTTCGGCGCCGACAGCGGCTGCTGCGGCGCGGGCGCGGCAAAATTATTGGCGCTGGTCGGCGTCAGCGTGGCGGCGCCGCTCTTGGTCACCGCGAACACCTGCGCATTGGAGCAGTCGGCCAGCATGGCCATGTCGCCGCTGGCGAAATCGGCCGGCGGCGGCTCGCTGGAAGTGGCCTGGGCGATGGTGATGCTGGCGATGGCCGAACCGCTCGAGGCGGCCGTGGCGATCGAAGTGCCACCGGCGCCGATCGCCCAGCCACGGTCCGCGTTGACATAGCGCACGGTGATCACGTCGGTGCCGATCACCCGGCTGCCCACGGTCTTGGCCATGGCGGGAACGCCGGTGGCGACGTTGAGCACGGAGTTCGGATCGATCGGCTTGCAGGTGGTCGAGGTGAGGCCGCAGTCGTAGCCGCGCATGAACATGTACGACGGCATCGAATACTGCGCCGTCGGCTGCGCCGGATAGGTATTGGTGCCGCTGGTGGCGCCGAACGCGGTGGTGATGTCGCCGATCGCGGTGGTCACGTTCTTGGCATAGACGACCGGCGCGCGCAGGCCATCGAGATACAGCTGCGAGGCGGCCGCCGGCTTGGCCACGCCGCCGGAATTGGTGCAGTACTGGCCGTTGGCCATGCTCAGGTCCTGCTTGAGCCGGGTCACCGCGAAACGCCCCTCTTCCTGCAGCCGCGCCAGCTGCGTCTGCGCGCGGTTGCTCGAGGAGGTGGAATTGAAGATGGCCACCACGCCGCCGGCCACGATCAGGCCCAGCGCCATCGCCACCATGAGTTCGACGAGGGTCAGGCCGGCCTGGACGGCGCGGCCGGCAAGAGTCGGATGCGCGGAAGTCGTCACGGCTGGAAGGTCCAGGAGAAGGTCTGTGGGGCCACCGCGGTGGCTTGCTGTTGCTGCTGGTCGCCGGACTGCTGCTCGTCCCAGGTGATATTCATCGTGCAGATGCCGCCGTACGGCGGACGCATGCCGACCTGGCCGGGATCGGCCGGGACCGCGGCGGTCGCGCCCGAGGCGGGCGTACCCAGCGTCCAGCCCGCCGGGGTGAAGCCGGCCGGGTTGTTGTTGCACTGGACGCTCGCCTTCACGTTCGGCAGGAAGCTGCTCAGCTGCCGGCTCCAGGCGCGCTGGTCGGACTGCGCCAGCAACTGCGGCGTGCAACCGGAGGCGCAGTCGTTGTTGGCCGCGCTGCTGGCGGCCACCGGATAGCCGGCGGAGTTGTAGAACCCGCTCCACACGCCGACCGGGTTGGCGCCCATGCGGTCGGCCATGGTGCTGGCCAGGAAGGTCACCTGGGTGCGCTGGTAGGCCGAGTGATTGGACCGGGTCGCCATGACCATGAGACCGGCCAGGCCGATCAGGCCGATGCTGAAGATCAGCACGGCCATCATCACTTCGATCAGCGACACGCCACGCTGACGCGAGACGACATGCATGAAGGACTCTCCCCTGGAAGCCGGGGTACTGTCCTCAGGGCCAGATAATTCCTACAAGCGGAATCCGATAAGCGGCAGGAATCGCCCGATGAGCGGCAAGACCGCTCCGAGCGAGCTGCGTAGCTTCGCAACTCAAATGAGTACTGGATCGCACTAACCGACGACCGGTTTGGAAGGCCAGCCTGTCGGGAATCCCCTACGGCCAGCGGCCCCTGGGTCGGGATGACGTCTGCGGCGTCTCTAGCTCAGGCAGGCCTCTCCGGCGCCCAGCCCCCGGGTAGTCACCCGGCCGGAGGCATTCACCGTGAACTCCACGCCAGGCACGGCGGCCGTGCTGGTACCGGGTCCGGAGGCGGACGAACGGAAGCACACCGTGAATTTCGGTGGCTTCTTGATGGAGGCATGCAGTTGGCCCATTGCATCGAAACTGAGGCTGCGGTCCAGTCCCTGGATCGCAACACCATCGCGCGGCGGACCGAAGCGCAAGGGGAGCCCACGCGTTCGCATGGCGGGGATCGCGCCATCCGTGCCTGCAAGGCCCAGGTGGACCAGCCAACCAGGCTCGTAGGCATTGGTTTGATCGCACTTTTTCCGGTCCCTGGAGCTTGTGCAGACCGACACCACTATCCCGCCGAGAATCGCCTCACTGCGCGCATAGGCGAGGTCCGCCAGCAGAGCATTGGCTGCCGCGGTGACCTTGTGACGTCGCACCGCATCGCGAAGTGAGGGCACTGCCACAACCAGTAGAACGGCCATTACCGCCAGCGTCATCATCAGCTCGACCAGGCTGAAACCCCTCCCGCCCCGTTGCTTCATGGCGATCACCATAGACAGGAACCATTGGTGGTATGCCCGCGGAAGGTTTTCTGACCGAGATCATTGGTGTCCATGGCCAAGCAACCATCCTTCGCCTGAAAGCCACCCGGTATGGGTGTGGCCGAGGCGTTGAACCAGGTCCCCTTGGCGTCCGTTCTCAGGGTGATTTTGTAATAGCCCTTGTCCGATGTGGCCTCCTTGAAACCGAGGTCGGTCATGCTCGTCGCATAATGGTTATTGACGGCGTAGTAGCGCTCCTGCGCCATGGTGACGCTCAATAAGGTCTGATGCGCATCCGCGCGTCTGGCACGAAAGCCATAGCGCAGGTAGCTGGGCACCGCGAAGGCCGACACGACGGCGATGATCGCCACCACCACCATCAACTCGACCAGGGTGAAGCCGCGCACATGGCGATCGGGACGGCGGAAACGCACACTCATGGCGTAATCCTCCGCCAGGACCGGCGGCGCCAGATCGCGTCGTCGATGCTCAACACGCTGTCGCTGCCGCTGAGCTTCAGGCCGGGCACCAGCAGGCTGCCACCGCCGACCGCACTTACCACCGGCATCGTGCCGGAGGCGGTGCGCGGGTTGTCCACGCGGCCGCCGACCGCGGCGGTTCCGCTGCCGGTCCATGCGCTCACGCTCAGCGACGAGAGACCGCCCCCCGAGCCGCCGGTCGCCGCGTTCACCACCATCAGTGCGCCGCCGACGCCGCCGCTGCACGGGTCACTGCCCGGTATCAGCGTCTGGATCACCACGCGCCCGGAGTCGAACAGCGCGGTCGGTGTGACAATCACACGCTCGCCGATGGACGAAGCCGACGGCCCCAGGTCGAAGTACCAGCCGTGCTTGTTCGACGGCACCGCATGGTCGGTCAAGCCGCGCGCGGTGATCTTGCCGTCGTCGGCGGTCGCCTCACGCAGCGTCTGCGCCACCAGCTGGCTGCGCGTCACCGTCGAGCCGATATCGCGAATGCCATATACCGACTGCGTCGTCACGTCACTGCCGTCTTGCGGCCCCAGGTACTTGCCGGTGCCGAACACCACGATGAGCTTGCTGGTGGCGGGGTCAGGGAACAGCCGCGGCATACCGGTGATCGGCTGCGTGCCTGCCGTCACCGGCTTGAAGGCCAGGGTGACCTTCCATGCCGCCGGATCGCTCGATGAAAAGTCGTAACGCCACAGGTTGCCATCCAGATCGCCGGCGAACGCCACGTCGTCGACCTGGTCGTCGTTGTAATCGCCCAGCACCGGCGTGGCCAGGCCGTGGCTGTTGGTGCCGCTGCGAGCATCGGAGGTCTTCACCTCGCGGATCAGCTTGCCGGTCTGCGCATCCAGCACGAACAGCGAGCTGAAGGTGTTGGCGACCTGCGCCGGCGTGGTGCAACCGGCGAACGGTGCCTTGCCGCAGTCCGGGAAATAGCCGCCCGGCACCAGCACGACCCAGCTGCCGTTGTTGAGCCGGCCGATGTTCGGCTGGCCGTAGGTATAGCCCAGGTTGGCCGGATCGCCGCCGGGGTTGACCGCGCGCCCATCGCTCCACCCGTTCTGCCTGGGCGTGTCTGCGCTGAACTCCCACAACACCTTGCCGGTATCCATCGAAGCCGGATCGGTGATATCCAGCGCATACACCCCGCGCCCGCCCAGCCGCAGGCCCCCGACCAGGATCGTGCGCCAGCCCGGCGAGGTCGCCACCGGCGTGGTGGTGCTCTGGCTGAAGTACACGTCGCGCGTCACCGGCACGCCATCGACGGTGGGCATGAACTTGAAGCCGTCCTTGAGCGTGAGATTGCCCAGGTTGGCGTAGACCGAGCGCGGCACGTAGGCGAACAATTCCTGACCGGCGCTCGCCGCAGGCGGCGCGTTGCCTGAGCCGTCCTTCGTCATCGATGCATCGAATGCGTGCAGCATGCCGTCGTTGGCGCCTACGTAAACGGCTGGTTTGCGCTTGAGGTAGTTCTTTACGAACGCCTCGTAACTGCGGCAGGTCGAGGGTGTGCGCCTGGCGCAGTCTGCAGGGTCGCCCGCCATGGCTTTCCGCTCCGGCGAATTGGCCGGCCAGCTTTCGCGATAGCCACTGGAGGGATGACCCACGTAGACCGCCTGCGATCCGACGATCGCGCCCAGCAGGTGGTTGCGCTTGCGGAAGGTGGTGGCTTCCTTGCTGCGGCCGCCGCGCAGGTAATCCAGGCGAGCCTCCCCGGTGTCCCTGCGGACATCGGTGCTGGCTGGCGTTCCGGCAAGCAGCTCTTGCCCTGCGCTGTCCAGATTGCTGAAGGCCTTGAACGCTATGCCTGCCTTGAAGCTGCCGTCGGTGTTGCGGGAGGCGGACAGGATGTTGCGCGTGGCGGGATTCGTCTTGCCTGCATGGTCGAGGATGGCGCCGGCGTCCCAGGCCACCTTCGAGGTGATGCCGCTCATGGTCAATGAACCCGCCTGGAAAGTGCCGCTCCAGTCCGTTGGGTTATAGCCCGTGCTGAAGCCGAGTGCACCGGGCGCCAGCACAGCAGCGTTCACCGCGGAGACGTTCGCCACGCCGCCTGCAGCAGGCGTCGTACCGCCGCTGATATCGGTGAGCGCCTTGCCGATCTGGTCGATCAGGTTGTCCGGATGGCCCGGACCGAAGTACTCGGTGCGAACGTTGCCGCTGCCCCCCGTTGGTGAGCTGGCGAGCTTGTCGGTCGCCACCATATGGAAATTCTGGCGGCAAGTCAGCCGCTTGCCGTCCTCACCGGATTTCACCGGCGGCTCCCAGTACGGATCGTGCAGATCGCCCGTCTTACCGGTATTGCCGCTGCCGCGCTGGAAGAATTTGTCGACTCGCGCATTCACATCGTCCAGCTTGGTGTCGGCAAATCTGGAATCCTCGAACAGCCAGTTGAAGAACGCGGAGCGATAGCAGTTCGGCGCCGCCCTCACCTTGCCCTTCTGCAGACCCGTGGCCGCTGGGTCGACCGAAGCTGCTTTGCATGTCGGCGCATTGGCGTCCATGAGGGAACCGATGATGGTGTCGTCCTGCAGACGGAACGGATCGCCGCTGCCGAATTCCTGCCAGGCCACGCGAACCGCATCGCTGCCGTAGCCGCCTCCGGTCGTCTTGGCGCCGGGCCTGGCGAATGCGCGCGACAACGCGGTGCGCATCATCAGCGTCGGGGTTCGGTAATAGGCATACCAGTTGGCGAAGTTGGCGATGTCATCCACGCGCACCGCTTCCCAGTTGCTCCGGTCATAGAGCCGCAACAAGCCCAGGCGATCAGGCTTGCCGTGGCTATCGACCGTGATGCGCGGCGCATACTGCTTGTAGCGGTAATAATAGGGACCTCCAGAATCATTCAATGGAGAGGATGCATCTGCGCCGCAAAGCCAGCGCTGGTCGTCAACCCTGGATTCGTATTGATACCTGGTTTCGTATCTTTCTACGTATTCGGTATGTTCCGTCGTTTTGTAGATAATCTCTCTCCATCTAAATTTTTGAATTTTCGCGAAATAAAAGGCCTGCCTGCATTCAAACGCAAAAGTAAACCGTGATTTATGATCGTCACTATTAATCCAGTCCAAGCCTCGGTAACCTCCAGCCGAGCAGGAACAGCCAGACACTGCCCAGCCACCTTTATTGGTCCCCGCATTCGACGACTTAGGGCAGACACTCCCCTCTTGCCACACTGTTACGGGGGTTGTTGTGGTCGTGGTTTTGGGCTCGCGCACGAGTACCTGATAGGGCGTGACCACCGTCTCCGCCTCACGTTTGCCACTCAACTTCGCCGCAGCAATACGGTATTGAAACCCACCATCCGGAAGTGCTCCTCGCGAATCCGTGCTCATAAGGTTTTCTCGATACGGTGCAATCCCGTTGGCCAAGGGATTGCGCGGACGCCATCTCGCAATTCCCTCGGCCTCCACGCTCGAACGCGAGGACGGATAGGGATAAAGCGATGAACCATCCGCCATGATGGGCGGCAGATACCGCACATTGGGGTTGTAGTACACGCTGTTCATCGCGCGTGAGCGGACATCGCCCGGATCGGTAATGCGCGGATCGACCACACCGGCGCACTTCCATGGACCATTCCAGCTTCCCGCGTCGAAAGGGCGCGACTCAGGCGAATAGGTTCTGAACATCGACCGCGAATTATCAAGGGTTACTACGAGGTTCGGTGCCACTCGTCCCTGTGCCAGGTTCGGCGGCGTGGGACTGAGTTCCACGGATGCGCCCGGTGAAGTCTGCGCGTCGGCTGCCGGCGCCAGCAGCCCGCCCAGAAGAAGCAGACCAAGCACCTGCGCGGGCAGGCCGGGCATCGAAACGAAACGAAATATGCACATGCTGGATAACCCCGGCCCGAAGGCGCGCTTGCTCAGTTGCTCTTGGCGGCAAAGGTGCTTTCCATCACCCGCACCGTGTTGACGTCCGCGCCGGTCGCCCGCGCGGTGATGCGATACATATGGCGGCTGGCGCCTGCCGTACTGCTGCCCGCGCCGGTGGCGCCCGATTCGTGCTGCCCGCCGCTCGTACCCGGCAGCGATTCCACGCCCAGGTCTTCGACGATGTAGACCGGGTTGTTCGCCAGGCCGTCCTTCGGCGCGGCAAAGTCGGTGTTGTTGTCCGCTCCCTTGTAGGTGGCCGCACCGGTCGTCACCCATTCCGTGCTCTTGCGAAATCGGGTCACGACCCCGTCGGGGCCGTACAGCGCGGCGTTGTCCGGGTCGTAGCGATAGCAGCTGCCATCCAGCGCTCCGGCGCCGCACAGCAGCGGCGTTGCAGTGGATTGGACCGCGCCGGACCACAGCTTCCACTCCACCCCGCGCAGCGTCGTCTGCGCCGCCGCGTCGGCCAGGCTGGCGCTGCGCAGGGCGCCGGCCATGCGTTCCTGCAGCAGCGAGCGGCCGGACGCGCCCACGCCGAGGATGGTCAGCAGCAGCAGGAAGATCAGCGCGACCATCAGCACCACGCCGCGCTGATGTACTGCGCGTGGCAGCCGACGGTTTGAATCTGCGTTCGTCATGTGATTTCTCCGTGTAGCAACGGGCATCACGGATTGAAATTGCGCACCGCCACCACCGCGGTGAATTCGCGGCGCAGCATCGGTTCGGGGAAGCCCTGGTCGCTCGGCTTGATCTTGTGCTTCGACGGCGCCGTCGGCGTGGTCTTGCCGTCGATACCGTAGGTGTAGGCCAGCTCGCCGGGCGCGAGCGTGTACAGCGGGTTCTGCCCGCTGACCACCAGGTTGACTTCGATGCTCGATACGGCGCGCCACAGGCAGCCGACGGTGGTGATCGGATTGGGCTCGCCCGGCGGACAGGGAATACCCTTGCCTGCATCCACCACATCGGCGGTGACGTAGCGCACCTTGCCATCCGCATCCTGGATGCCGTAGCGGAAGTCCAGGCGCTCGATGCCGCGTACCAGTTCCTCTTCTGTACCGCCAGCAAGGGGCCTGGACAGCCCCCCATTGAAGCGGCGCACCAGTGCGCCGGTGAGATGACCATCGCCGCTATCCACTGCCTTCACGTAATAGGTAACGGTCTGAAACCCACCACGTTCGAAGTCGTATAACTTCAATGATGCTGACGATTTCGGCGGTGCGGGTTTGAAGTAGTTCCAGCGGGGGTCTGGCGTAATCGTGCCCTTGGCTACCTTTACGGCAAACACCATCGCGCCGGAGCAGTCGGCGAGCATAGCCATGTCATTGCTGAATTCACTGGCCGGCGGCTCGCCCGCACGAGGTCGGATCGCGATGCTGTCGATCGCGCCCTTGGCGTCGACTGTGATTGATGTACCGCCCTCAGCGATCGCCCAGCCAAGTTTGGCATCGACATAACGGACACTGATAACGTCAGTACCCATGACGCGGCTGCCCGCAGATTTACCCATTGGCGGAATACCCTTGCTGCCGCTCAGCACGACGCTCGGATCGATTGGCTTGCAGCTAGCTGCGGTGAGCCCACAATCGTAGCCACGCATGAAGAAGTACGATGACATCGAATATGGAGCGCTCGGATCAGATGGATAGGTATTACTTCCGCTGGTGGCGGAGAATCTGGTCGTCAAATCGCTGATGTCAGACGTCATGGCTGCGCTGTACACCATCGGCGCCCGCAGTCCATTCAGATACAACCGCGACACCTCTACCGGCTTCGCCGAACCGCCGGAATTGCTGCAATACAACCCATTGGCCATCTCCAGATCCCGCTTCATCCGTGTCACCGCAAACCGCCCTTCCTCCTGCAACCGCGCCAACTGCGTCTGCGCCCGGTTGCTCGATGACGTGGACTGGAAGATCGCCACCACGCCTACGGTCACGATCAACCCCAGCCCCATCGCCACCATGAGTTCGATAAGAGTGAGGCCGGCCTGCGTGTCACGAGCCGAAGCCAACGAATGCGCAGGCCCCCTCATGGCTGGAACGTCCGCACGAAAGTCCTGACCATGCCGTCGTGAGCACGCTCGTTCCATCTCACATGCAGCCAGCACATCCCGCCATACGGCGGACGCATGGCCAGCTGGCCGCGATCGGCCGGCGCGGTAGCGGTTGCCGGCGTCCAGCCCTTCGGCGCGTATCCGGCCGGGCCGTTGTCGCAGCGGATGGTGCCCCGGGTCGTCTCGTCGTTGGGCAGCAGGGTGATCAGCTGGCGCCGCCATATGCGCAGATCCGCTTCGGCCAGTTCCTTCGGCGTGCAGCCGGCGCTGCAATCGTTCTCTGCACTGCCCAGCGAGGCATAGCTGCCCGGCGTTTCGTAGAACCCGCTCCATACGCCTACCGGGTTGGCACTCATGCGATCGGCCATGCTGTCCGCCAGGAAGATCGCCTGCGTGCGCTGGTAAGCCGAGTGGTTGGAGCGCGTCGCCATCACCATCAGCCCGGCCACGCCGAGCAGGCCCACGCTGAAGATCAGCACGGCCATCAGCACTTCGATCAGCGATACGCCACGCTGGCGCAATACGGCAGGCATGAGGTCGTTCCCCTTGAGATGGGAGCGACTTTCCACGCGACGCATCGATCGGGCCAAGCGAAGTCCGACGAATGGAAGCAGCTTTCCGACGAGCGCAAAGCCTTGCTTTGCGATCAGTACGCGGGCCGGCTCATGGGGTACCGCGCGGCCTCGAAACCCGTTTCCCTAGGCATCCGCCCCGCGTGAGCGGATAATCACCGACCCGATTCGCCGAAAAAGCAGCGCACGATGTTCGTACCAGGCCAACGTTGGATCTCCACCGCCGAACCTGAGCTGGGCCTGGGCACGGTGCTGCGGGTGGAGGGACGCGGGGTGCAGGTGCTGTTCGCCAAGGCCGGCGTGCTGCGGCCCTATGCGGTGGATTCGGCGCCGCTGGTGCGCGCGGAATTCCGCGCCGGTCAGCGCGTCTCCGGCAAGGGCATCGCCTTCCTGGTCGAGCGGGTCGAGATCAAGGAAGACCTGCTGATCTACCGCGGCGAGGGCCGCGAGCTGCACGAAGGCCAGCTGGACGACGAGCAGAGCGTCAGCCAGGCCGACGACCGCCTGATCGGCGGCCGCACCGACCCGGTGGCCCGCTTCGACCTACGCCTGGAAGGCCTGCAGCGCCGCGCCGCCGCCCGCCGCTCCGCCGCCTGGGGCCTCGGCGCCGCGCGCATCGGCCTGGTGCCGCACCAGCTGCGCGTGGCCGGCATCGCCGCCTCGCGCCGCCCGCCGCGCGTGCTGCTGGCGGACGAAGTCGGCCTGGGCAAGACCATCGAGGCCGGCATGATCCTGGCCCGCCAGCTGGCCACCGGCCGCGCCCAGCGCGTGCTGGTGCTGCTGCCGGACACCCTGGTCTACCAGTGGTTCGTCGAACTGCTGCGCCGCTTCAACCTCAGCTTCGCCATCTACGACGAGGAACGCTGCGAGTCGCTGGACCTGAACGGCGACGGCGCCAACCCGTTCGAAGACGATCAACTGGTAATCGCCGACTTCAGCTTCCTGGAACACAACTCCAAGCGCGCCGAGCAGCTGCTGGCCGCGCCGTGGGACCTGCTGGTGGTGGACGAAGCGCACCACCTGGCCTGGAGCCCCGAGGCCGCCAGCCCGCGCTATGCGCTGGTGGAGCGTCTGGCCGCCGCCACGCCGGGCGTGATCCTGCTCACCGCCACGCCCGAGCAGCTTGGCCGCAGCGGCCACTTTGCCCGCCTGCGCCTGCTCGACCCGCAGCGCTACAGCGATCTCGCCAGCTACTTGGGCGAAGCCGACCGCTTCCAGGAGCTGTCGCGCATCGCCGACCGCCTGCTCGACGGCGAGCCGCTGGACGATACGCAGCTGGCCCGCCTGCGCGAGGCCTTCGCCGGCGACGAGGCCCTGCTCGCGCATCTGGCCGACACCACCAAGCCTGCGCATGCGCGCGAACTGCTCGCCGCGCTGATCGACCGCCATGGCACCGGCCGCGCGATGTTCCGCAACCGCCGCGCCGGCATCGGCGGCTTCCCGCAGCGCCTGCCGGTGTGGCACCTGCTGGATGCCGGCCTGCTCGGCGAGGGTGGCCGCCAGGCGCTGCTGGCCGAGTTCCACGCCGACATCCAGCAGCCCTCGCCGCCGCTGGAGCCGGATTACTCGCTCGATCCGCGCATCGACGCGCTGGTGACGTTGCTGGACGCGCATCCGCAGGACAAGTTTCTGCTGATCTGCCGCAGCCAGGCCAAGGTGCTGGCGCTGGAAGAAGCGCTGCGCACGAAGAGCGGCGTCGGCGTGGCGCGCTTCCACGAAGGCCTCGGCATCGTGCAGCGCGACCGCAACGCGGCGTATTTCGCCCAGCCGGACGGCGCGCGCCTGCTGATCTGCTCGGAGATCGGCTCGGAAGGCCGCAACTTCCAGTTCGCCCACCGCCTGGTGCTGTGGGACCTGCCGCTGGATCCGGACCTGCTCGAGCAGCGCATCGGCCGCCTGGACCGCATCGGCCAGAAGCACGACATCAGCATCCACATCCTCGCCGTCGCCGACAGCGCGCAGCACGTGCTGGCGCGCTGGTACGACGAAGGCGTCGACGCCTTCCGCCACAGCCCCGCCGACGGCCGCGAACTGCTGCGCCGTTACGGCGAGCCGCTGGCGCGCCTGGCCGACGAGCACGCGCGCGGCGACGACAACCGCGACCAGGAACTGGACGTGCTGCTGGCCGAGACGCGCGCCAGCCACGAGGAAATGGCCGCGCTGATCCGCGACGGCCGCGATCACCTGCTGGAACTGGCGGCCAGCCGCGACCTGCACGCCGACGAATTGCAGCAGGCCTTCACCCGCGAGGATCACGATCCGGGCCGCGACGATTTCATCCAGCGCCTGCTCGAACAGTTCGGCATCCATGCCGAGGAGCTGAGCAGCAAGGTGCTGCTGCTCGACCCGCAATACCTCTCCACCGACGCCCTGCCCGGCTTCGCCGAAGGCCCCGTGGCGGTGACCTTCGCCCGCGAGGTGGCGCTGGCCCGCGAGGACCTGCCGCTGCTGCGCCTGGATCATCCGATGGCCGCCGGCGCGCTGGACCTGGTGCTCACCGGCGAGGACGGCAATGCGGCTTTCCTGGTGGACGACGTATTGCCGCCGCGCACGGCGCTGCTGCAGGCGGTGTACCTGCTCGAGTGCGTGGCCGATCGCAAGCTTGACGCCGAACGCTTCCTGCCCGTGCTGCCGGTGCAGGTCACCGTCGATACGCGTCTGGCCGAGCGCGCGGGTTTCCAGCCGAGCGACGTTGCGTTGCGCAAGGCGGCGGACCGCAATATCGAGGTGCCGCGGTATCGCAAGTTCCTTGCGAAGCTGGTGCCGCCGATGCTGGAGAAGGCGGAGGAGCTCGCGAGCGAGCGCGCCAGGGGCGACATCGACGCGGCGGTGGCGGAGGCGACCGCTGCACTGGATGCGGATCTGTCGCGGTTGTTGGCGCTGCGCGCGGTTAATCCGGCCATTGGCGAAGGGGAGATTGCGGCTGCTGCAGCCGAGCGCGCGGCGCTGCTGGAGGCGTTGCCGCAGGCGCGGTTGCGATTGGACGCGGTGCGCTTTGTGGTGAGCCCGGATTTTCTGGCGCTCCGCTGAGGGGGTGCTGGCGCACCCTTTGCTCGTCATTCCGGCGTAGGCCGGAATCCAGTTTCCGTGTCGCCTGATGGTCGCGTGGCCGCGACTTGGCCGCTTACGCAGCGGGCGTTCCGTGCGCCTGCCTTTTTTGCTCGTCATTCCGGCGCAGGCCGGAATCCAGTAGCGGGATCGCTTGATTGTCGCGATCCGGTGACCTGGCCGCTTATGCAGCGGGCATTTCGGACGCCTGCCGGCGCCCGAGTTACTTTTTCTTTGCTGGCCCAAAGCAAAAGTAACCAGAAAGAAATGGCCTAAGAGCGGGGACTGAGGCCAGCTTTAGCGCTGCGCCTTTGCGACGTCACGGCTCGATTGTCGCCGTATCGCATCGGCTCAAATGCCAACCACAAATCAGCCTTTCCCTACAGACATGCCGTGATTGTCTCGATAGCCTGAGCAGGTCGTCGATGCACCGCATCTCGGATACACATCGACGACCTTCAGCAATGAAGCGAAAGCGCGGGCCGCATGGGGTAGTGACCCATACGGCCCGCTGACCACAACCAACTTACACGGAGTTAGTCATGGCTATCAGCAATGATACGGGAACGTTTTGCCCGAATGTTCTGACCGAACATGCCCCTACCAGCCCCTTGGGTCGTCCTTTCCACGGCGCCGACACCGACTCAAGCTTCCAGCTCCGCACCCACAACGACCTGGCCAGCATCAGCATGG
>Ga0102590_1001171_pt1 | contig 42154 bp, 32 predicted proteins | sample AraplaMF_Col_mMF_FD_76859 | JGI IMG/M metagenome (GOLD analysis project Ga0102590, IMG submission 76859) | Arabidopsis root microbial communities from the University of North Carolina, USA - plate scrape MF_Col_mMF | ecosystem: Host-associated > Plants > Roots > Endosphere | place: USA... | reverse complement strand
GGGACCGTACGAGCACCGGGGTGCCCTGGAGCGCGTACGAGATGCGGCTGACGTTCGGCGACGGCCAGGACGGCTCGCCGACCCAACGGCCCGGCAGCACGTCGTAGCTCGTCGCCGGCGGGTGCGGGTCCGTGACGTAGGCCCGCAGCAGCGGCTCGGCCATGACCCCCGTGTCCTCGCCCTTGAGCCAGTGGTCCCACCAGCGGAGCGTCTCCTGGAGGAAGCCGATCGCAGGTCCGGGCAGCCCGTGGTCCGGATAGTGGTGCGACCAGGGCCCGATCAGGCCGCGGACACGATCGGAGGGGAGGTGCTCCAGGATCCGGAGCACGGTGTCCCGGTACGGGTCGAACCAGCCGCTCACGGCGAGCACCGGCGCCCGGAGCCCCTCATGGTCCGCGGGAGCGCCGTCGGGCTGCCGGGCCTCCCCGCGCTCCGGCTGCACCGGCCAGGAGTCCACGAGCGGGTCCAGCCCCTGCAGGCGCCGGGCCCAGACGTCCCGCCACACCGTGCCCACGTACGCCGGGTCGGGCGGACGGGCCGCGAGGGCGAGCAGTGCCGCCGACCGGGCGGGCAGGCCCGCCGCCAGGACCGAACCACCCACGTCGTACACGTCGTTGCCGGGGAGGTCGTCGGTGGGGCAGACCGCGACGACCGCCCCGAGCGGAGCCGGTGCGAGGGCGGCGAGCCGCAGAGAGGCGAACCCGCCCCGCCCGAGGCCGAACAGCCCCACGCTGCCGTCGCACCAGGGCTGTGCGGCCAGCCAGTCGAGCACCTCGACCCCGTCGGACAGGGCAGTCGCCGCATGCGCGGCGGCCGGAGTGCCGTCCGAGTTGCCGTGCCCGCGCGCGTCCACGCGCACGGAGACGTAACCGTGGCCCGCGTACCACGGGTGTCGCTGCCAGTCGCGGGCGGCCGTGGAGTCGGTGAGCCGGCAGGGGAGGTACTCGAGCAGGGCGGGGACGGGCTCCTCGGTCCGCGGGCGCCATGCGCGTGCGTACAGGCGGGTGCCGTCCCGGAGCGGGATCCAGAAGTCGTCGTGAGTCGTTTCGTGAGGGAAGGAGGTACGGATGTGCATGCGCATGGCCTCGGACTCCTCGACGACGTCCGCAGCGGACCGGTCCGTGTTGCGGTTACGGGGACGTGAGGAGGGCACCCGCGTGTCTGCGCCCGCCCGGGTGACGGCGGCCGGTGCCCCGCGACCCGGGGTCCGAGTCCGCTGGGATGCGTCCGCCGGGGTACACGAGAGGAGATGAGGGGCCGGTACCTGCTGCGGGAGGTGCTTTTCCGGTATGTGGATGAATGGATGTTCGTATCGCCTGATCACGAACATACCGCTCGTGATCCGATACCGCCCGGCCTGGAACTGTGGGCGCTCGCAGTGATCGAAACGTGACCGGATACGCTGACTTGAGTGATGGCAACGACAGATCGACAAACTCGATGAGTCACGTCGGCAGACAACGTCATCGACGAAGTGACCGTCCTTGAGACCAACCGTGTGATCGTCAGCAGACGTCAGCAGACAGGAGACCCCACGTGACCGTCGTCGGGCCGTTCGGGCTGAGCGTGCGGGACCAGGCTCTGGAAGCCGATGTCCAGGCCGGATTGGCGGCTGTCGAGGAGGGGTTGCTCGAGGCCACCAAGAGCGAGGTGCCCTTCATCACGAAGGCGGCGCAGCATCTCGTCCATGCGGGTGGGAAGCGTTTCAGGCCGTTGCTCGTGACGCTCTCGGCGCAGTTCGGCGATCCGTACGCACCCGGAGTCGTGCCCTCCGCCGTGGTCGTGGAACTGACCCATCTCGCCACGCTGTACCACGACGACGTGATGGACGAGGCCGAGGTACGGCGCGGCGTGGACAGCGCCAACAGCCGCTGGGGCAACTCCGTCGCGGTCCTCACCGGTGACTTCCTCTTCGCGAGGGCGTCGCACATCCTGGCCGATCTCGGCCCTGAGGCGGTCCGTATCCAGGCGGAGGCCTTCGAGCGTCTGGTCACCGGTCAGATCCTGGAGACGGCCGGCCCCCGGGACGGCCGCGACCCGGTGGAGCACTACCTCGACGTCCTCGGCGGCAAGACGGGCTCACTTGTGGCGGTGGCCTGCCGGTTCGGGGCGATGATGTCGGGCGCCGACGAGACGGTCGTGGACGTGCTGACGCAGTACGGCGAGCGGCTCGGCGTGGCGTTCCAGCTGGCCGACGACGTGCTGGACATCGCCTCCGACTCGCACGAGTCCGGGAAGACGCCCGGGACGGACCTGCGGGAAGGCGTCCCCACCCTTCCGGTCCTGCGCCTGCGTGAGCGGGTGGAGCGCCTGGGCCTGCCCGAGGACATCGCCCTGTGCGAGCTGCTGGACTCGGACCTCACGGACGACGCCCGTCACGCGGAGGCCCTCGCCCGCCTGCGTGTCCACCCGGCCCTGGAGCAGGCCAGGCGCGACACGATCCGCTACGCGGAGGACGCCCGCTCGGCCTTGGTCCCGCTGCCGGAGTGCGGCGCGAAGGCGGCGCTGACCGAGCTGTGCGACGCCGTGGTGCACCGCGCCGGCTGACGGACCGGCGCCGGAGTCGTTCCGGCCTTCCGCGGCGCGCCCGGACATCCGCGACCGTCCTGTCGGGCGCCTTTGAAATATGTGATCCAGGTCACAAACCCGGATCGACCCCGGGCTCGCTGCGGCACCGGCGGGTTCCCGCACCCCTGGGACGGTCGTGGGCGTTCCCTGCCGGGCGGACTGTGTCCTCGTGCAGCACCGATCCGCGGATCCGGCAACCCGGGAATTCCGGAAACGCGGCGCCCCGTCCGACCCCTACGGGTCGGGGCAGGCGTCGCCCCGGCATGTCATACCCCAGGATTACGCGGACTTGAGTCCGCGGGCTGACGCTTCTCCCCGGTCGATTTGGTCAGATGGGAGACACCACCTCACAGGAGTTCGGGTGAGAATGGCGGCAAAGGGGTGGTGGCGTCTCCCCGCTCGAGGGAAGTCGAGAACTCGGGTGGAGAGCGCTCGGACGGTTGATGGCCGCCGACGACGGAGGTTAGGCAGACATGGCACCGTACGAATCCGACGACAACACACCCGCCGGGGAGGCCGAGGACGTACGCGACGGGCGGCGCACGGCCGCACGGTACGTGGTCCCCGCAGCGGTGGTGGGAGTGGCGGCGGCGACCATCGGGCTCGTCCCGGCGTTCGCCGGCTCCGGCGACCCCGACCTGCCCAAGATCAGCGCCCAGCAGCTCATGGAGAAGATCGCCGAGTCGGACGTCCAGCAGATGTCCGGCACGGTCAAGATCAGCACGGACCTCGGCCTGCCGAACCTGGGCGGCCTGCAGGACAGCCTCGCCTCCGGTGCGCTCTCCCAGGGCGCGGGCGACAAGGACGGCTCGGCCGCAGATCCGAGCTCCAAGCTGCTCGAACTGGCCTCCGGCACGCACACGCTGCGCGTCGCGGCCGACGGCGACAACAAGCAGAAGCTCTCGCTCATCGAGAAGGCCGCCGAGTACAGCGTCATCCGCAACGGCGACGACGTCTGGGCCTACGACAGCGCCTCCAACCAGGCGTACCACACGACCGGTGCGGGCGACCGCCAGGGTTCGACGGCGGCGCCCGAGGACGTGCCCGCCACGCCGAAGGACTTCGCGGAAGAGGCCCTGAAGGCCGGCGACAAGACCACCTCGGTGACGGTCGACGGCACGGCCCAGGTCGCCGGCCGGGACGCCTACAAGCTGCTGATCAGGCCCAAGCAGTCGGGCACCACGGTCGGCGCGATCAGCATCGCGGTGGACGCCAGGACCGGGATGCCGCTGAAGTTCACGCTGACCCCGGCGTCTGGCGGCGCTGCCGTCGTGGACGTGGGCTTCACGGAGGTCTCGTTCGCCAGGCCGGCCGCTTCGACCTTCGACTTCACGCCCCCCAAGGGCACGAAGGTCACCCAGGGCGACGAAATGAAGGGGCACGAGGGGAAGGCGCAGCCCAAGGGCATGGAGAAGGCCCTGCCCAAGGGCATGGAGAAGGGCGCCGAGGGCACCGGGCCGAAGACCATCGGTGAGGGCTGGAACGCGATCGCCGTGTTCGACTCGGGCAGCAAGGGCGGGGTGCCCTCGGGCGCCGCGTCCGACGGCGGCGCTGCCGCCGGGTTCCTGGGCTCCCTCGGCGACCAGGTGAAGGGCAAGTTCGGCTCGGGCACGGTCTTCTCGACCCGCCTGGTCAACGCCCTGATGACGGACGACGGCAAGGTCTACGTCGGCGCGGTGACCAAGGACGCGCTGGTCAAGGCGGCGGACGCCGGCAAGTAGTCGCCCACGGACGGTACGGACAGGAGAGCCCATGGAGGAGCTGTCCGCCGCGGAAGCGGGGGCGGAGACGGCGCCGGGGGCGGCGCCGGGCGACCCGGACGCCGCGGTCATCGCCACCCGCGCCCTCACCAAGCGCTACCGCGGTGGGCAGCTCGCCGTCGACGGGCTCGATCTGACCGTCCCGGCGGGGAGCGTCTTCGGCTTCCTCGGGCCGAACGGCTCCGGCAAGACCACCACCATCCGCATGCTGATGGGCCTGATCGCGCCCACCTCGGGCGCGGCGCGCGTCCTGGGGCGGCCCATGCCGAGGGCCTCACGCACCGTGCTCCCACAGGTCGGCGCCCTCATCGAGGGCCCGGCCCTGTACGGCTTCCTCTCCGGCCGCGACAACCTCCTGCGCCTCGACTCCGCCGACCCCACCGCCGACCCGCGCACCAGGCGTGCGCGGGTCGCGGCCGCGCTGGACCGGGTCGGCCTCACGGCGGCGGGCGGCAAGAAGGCCAAGGCGTACTCCCTGGGGATGAAGCAGCGCCTGGGACTGGCGGCCGCGCTGCTCCAGCCCCGCAGACTCCTCGTCCTGGACGAGCCGACCAACGGCCTCGACCCCCAGGGCATGCGCGAGATCCGCTCCCTGGTGCGCGAACTGGCGTCCGACGGTACGACCGTGTTCCTCTCCTCCCATCTGCTCGACGAGATCGAGCAGGTCTGCACGCACGCCGCGGTGATGGCACAGGGACGACTGATCACACAGGGTGCGGTGGCGGACCTGGCCGCCGGAGCGCGCGGACGTCTCGTCGTGACGACTCCGGACGTGACGGACGCCGCCCGCGCCCTGAAGGAACAGGGTGTGGCCGACGTGGTGGTGGAGGACGGCAGGGTGACGGGCGAGCCTCCGGACCGCGAACTGGGTGAGGTGAACGCCGCGTTGGTCGCCGCCGGGGTCCGCGTCCGCGGCTTCGGAGTGGAACGGGCCTCCCTGGAGGACGCGTTCGTGGCGCTGACGGGAGAGGGCTTCGATGTCGCAGGGTGAGCAGGTCGCGGTGGCGCGGGCCTCGGACTCCCGGCGGCCGGGTCCGCTGTGGACCTTCGGCCTGCTGCGCAGTGAGCTGGTGACGACCTTCCGGCGCTGGCGCACGCTCGCCCTGCTCGCCGTGCTGGCCGGTGTGCCGATCCTCGTCGGGATCGCCGTCAAGATCGAGACGAGCGACGGCTCCGGCGGACAGGGCGGTGGGGGCGGCCCGGCGTTCATCACCCAGATCACCAACAACGGCCTGTTCCTGGTCTTCACGGCGCTCGCCGCCACCCTGCCGTTCTTCCTGCCGATGGCGGTCGGGGTGGTCGCGGGGGACGCGATCGCCGGCGAGGCGAACTCCGGAACGCTGCGCTATCTCCTCGTCGCGCCCGCCGGCCGCACCCGGCTGCTGCTCACCAAATACGCGACCACGATGGCCTTCTGCGTCGTCGCCACCCTGGTCGTCGCGCTCTCGGCGCTCGCGATGGGCGCCCTGCTCTTTCCGCTGGGTGATCTGACGACGATCTCGGGCACCCGCATCAGCTTCGCCGAAGGTCTGGCCCGGGCCCTGCTCATCGCGCTGGTCGTCGCCGTGTCGCTGATGGGCGTGGCGGCGCTCGGCCTGTTCGTCTCGACCCTCACCAACAGCGGCATCGCGGCGATGGCGACGACGGTCGGCCTGCTGATCACGGTCCAGATCCTCGACCAGATACCGCAGTTGCACGCCCTGCAGCCGTACTTCTTCTCGCACTACTGGCTGTCCTTCGCCGACCTGATGCGCGAGCCGGTCTACTGGCACGACCTGACCCGCAACCTGGGCCTGCAGGCCCTCTACGCGGCCGTCTTCGGTTCGGCGGCGTGGGCACGCTTCACCGCCAAGGACATCACCGCGTAGGGCTCACACGAGCGCCGTCTCGTACGGGAAGCGGGCGAGCGGCGCGTCCTGTGCGAAGAACGTCCCGGCACGGCCCAGGGCCCCGGCGTCCCTCAGCACGTCCCCGGGCCTGCTGCCGTTGCCGAGCAGTACGCCGCCGAACCGCATGCGCATGTAGGCGGCCGTGTTGTTGAGCGTGCCGACGAGGGGGTCTGCCACCTCCCGCTCCTCGTGGGCGAGCGCGGTGACGCCCCACAGAGTGCGCCCCGCCATCTCCCTCCTGAACTCCAGGCCGGGGGTCCGCAGCCAGCCCGACCAGTGGTCCAGGTAGCGCTTGGTGTGCGCGGACACCGAATACCAGTACAGCGGCGACGCGATCACGATGTCCGTCGCCGCGAGCGTGGCGTCGAGCAGCAGGGCGGCGGTGCCCTCGGTGGGGCGGAGATGGTCGCTGTCGTGCCGCACGTCCTCGAAGTCGGGGAGTGGGTGCCGCGCGAGCCCGATCCACTCCTGCGGGACGTCGGCGGGCAGGCGCTCGGCGGCGTGGCGCGCCAGCAGCTCCGTGTTGCCACCGCTGCGCGAGCTGCCGAGGACGAAGAGGAAACGCCGGCTCATGAGACCCCCTTGGGTGCACACCCGAGCCCTGACGGGCCATTACATGCACATACATTAAATGCATGTGCACTAACTGTCCATCGTGACGTCGAGCAGGAGGGCCATCACCGCGACCAACGTCGCGCTGCTGACGATCTCCCCTTGCTCGATCATGGCGCGCACCTGGGGCAACGCGATCCACTCCAGGCGGTCCGACTCGTTGCGCTCGACGGGTTCGCCGACGTACGCGGCGTCGTCCGTGCGGAAGACGAAGTGCCGGGAGTCGGTGATACCGGCCGCGGGCTCCGCGCGAATGAGCGGCCTGAGCGAACCCGCGCGCAGGCCCGTCTCCTCCTCCAGCTCGCGCGCGGCCGCGGCGACGGGCTCCTCACCGTCCTCGACGAGCCCCATGGGCAGCTCCCAGGCCCAGGTGCCGGTGACGAAGCGGTGGCGCCACATCATCAGCACGCGTCGCCCGTCGTCGACGGCCGCGGTGACGGCGACGTCGCGCAGCCGGACGACGTGGTACTCGCAGCGCTCCCCGTCGGGCTGTTCCACCTCCAGTGCGCGCAGCCGCACCCAGGGCGTGTCGTGCAACGCCCGCTCCCCGTGCACGGCCCATCGCATGCTCACCGCTCCCCCCGGGCACCGGAGGGTGCGAACACGCCCGTGAGCCGGGCCAGTTGCTCGCACCCGCGGGGCGGTCCGCCGTCCGGATCGCCGGTGCGCCAGGCCGGTACCCATGGTACGCGGTAGACGTCGATCAGCGACTCCAGCACCCTGACATGCCGGCCGAGCGGACGGGGCAGCCGGCCGGGTGCGTCCGCGACCAGCACGACGGCGTCGAGATCGAGGCCGGGCGGCGCCTCACCGCGCCGGAAGACGTCGAGGAACCCGAGTGCGGCCCGCAGGCCCGTCGCATGGGTACGGGCGACCAGGAGCACCGAGGACGGTTCGCCCTGCACCGGGCGTGGCCAGTCGCGGCCCGCGTCGAAACCGCCGAAGACGGCGGCGAGGGTGGACGCGCCGGCGCCGCCGTGGGTGGCCATCCACGCGAACGTCCTGGGCGCTGCGACGCCTTGGGCGCCCTCCGGCCAGGGCCCGGTGTCGGCCACCGGCCCGCGAAGCCAGATCCCGGGCCCGCGAGGCCCCTGTTGTGCGATCCCTTGCATCGCCACTCTCCTCGTTCGCTCGCCGCACCCCGATCCTCACGTCGGCACGCGCATCGGGTAACGGGCCACCGGTTCCTGGGACGAGCTTGTGACGCTGCGGTGACGCGCGCGGGGGACGGGAGCGGCAGACTCTGGTGCGTACGTACGTCTCCGTACGCATGTCCGGAGCCGGAGGCCTGGGGGGCCGATGTCGAACGGGGCCAGGATCGCCGTGAAGAAGGCCGTGCCGGGCCGAACCGGTGGTGCGGACAGGGCCGTTGAAGGGACGCCGGGGGAACGGACGAGCGCGGGCGCCCGCCGGCACGTGGCTGAGCGGCGGGACGCCGGAACGGCGAGGGCGGCCGGGCACGGCGTCGCCCGGACGACGGCCGGTCCGCGTACGCTGGGCGCCTGTGAGCGCCTTGTGGGGGACACAGCGACGACTGCTTCCTCCGCCTCCGCCACCCTTTCCTCCACCGACCGACCCGAGTGAGGGAATGATGACTCGACACAGCCGCGATCAGAAGCGGGGGCGTTCCGCTTCGGGGGCCGCGTCCGAGGGCGGTGCCGGGACCGGGACGGCGCCGATCGAGGTCCGGGTGCCGGCGGCGCCCGGCACGGCGACGACCGTGGGCGGGACTCCGGTGGCCGTGGGGCCGGACCAGGAGGCCCAGGAGGTCGTCCTGGACCACCTCCACCGGCGTGCCCTCGCCACGGGCCGCCCCGTCGTCGCGACGGTCCACGACGAACGGATCGGTTACGTCGTCGCGATCCGGGTCTATGTGGACGGGTCGAGCGAGTACGCGGTGGAGCCGGTGCGGATGGACACGGCCGGGACCGCGGATGCGCCGCAGGCCCAACGCCATGACGAGCCCACGCACGGCAGTCGACCGGTGGATGCCGAGGAGCCCGCGCCGGGCGCCTCGGCCCCGACGTTCCCGCTGAGGGCGGTACCCGAGCCGAGCGGGCCGTCGGTAACCCGGCCCCCGACCGCATCCCGTCCGTCGCCTCCGGCGGGCGTGCCCGGTGGACCGGGTATGCCGGGTGTGCAGTCGCCGGATGGCGGGACCGGTACGTCCCTTCCGGGCGCCGCACCGGAGCCGACGGGAACCCGCCCCGCACGTCCCGCCGGTCCCACCTCCGGCGCACCGTCGATGTCACCGCCCGTCCCCGCGACGCCCCCGACCACGCCGACGGCGCGGCCCGTGGCGCCCCCGGCGACCGGGGCGCCGGGGGCCACGGCTCCACAGCCCGCCCCGGCTCCTGCGTCGGCGGTCTGGGCCTCGGCGCCCGCCGCGCCCGATCGGCCGGTGCCCTCGCCTGCTGCGCCGCCGGCCCCCATGGCCGGTCCGCAGCCCGCTCCGGCTTCGCCTGCGACGGCGCGGGCCACCGGTCCTGTCCCGTCCGACCGGCCTGCGTCCGTGCCTGCCGCCTCGTCGGTCCGGTCGTCGCCCTCCGCCCCCCTGCCGCCGGCCGCGGCGCCCTCGTCCGGCCAGGGCCCAGCCCCTCGACCGGAGTCCCACGAGACCGGCCGGGACGTCGCACAGGGGCTGCCCGGGGGCACCGTCTCCACCTTCGTCCTGCGGACCGTCCCCGAGGACGCCGCGCTGACCAGTGTCACGCCCGGGCCCGCTCAGGTGCTGCCCGCGCAGGACGCCGACGGGGGCCGGCCGACGTCGACCCGCGGGGAAGCGGCTCCCGCGCCGCAGGCCCCCGGCACCGTCTCCGCGCCCACGGGGACGTTCGGCCCGCCGCCGGTGATCCCCGCCGGGCCCGTCGCGCCGTCCTCGTCGCAGGCCACCCCGGCTCCGCCGTCCCCGATGCCGCTCTCCCGGCGCGCGACGACGGGCGCGCCCCCGTCGTCCGCCGCCGTGCCCCCGCCCGCCTGGCCCGCCCCCGCTCCCTCGTCCGTGGAGACCCCCGAGGTGCTCGCCCCTCCCGCCACGGACGCCGATTCGGAACCGGATCCCTATTCCGCTCCCGACTGGAAGCCCACCCCGCCCCCGAAAACCGTTCCGGTCTCCGAGGTCGAGGAGGAGGCCAAGGAGCCTCCCGTGCGGGAGTTCGACTCCATGGCCGAGGCGGTGCTCGCCCCCGACTCCGGGGCCGTGCCGCCCGACGGTGCGGGCGGACCGATCGCGGAGCCCATGGCCCGGATCAACGCCGCGGTCAAGCAGGGCCGTATCGAAGAGGCCGCCGCCCTGGCCGAGCGGACCGTCGCCGACGCCTCCGGGAGTCTCGGCGACGACCATCCCGACGTTCTGCGCCTGCGCGAACTCACCGCCTACATCGCCTATCTGGCCACCGACGTCCTGCGTTCCTTCCATCTCTCGCTGGAGCTGGCCCGGCTCCGCCACCGACTTGGCGACTCACGGGGCGCGTACGGGAACGTGCAGAGCGCGGCCGCCGCCTGGCGTGCCGTCCGCGACCCGATCCAGGGGCTGCATCTCGGCCGTGACCTGATCGAGGTCTGGAGCGAACTCGCCGCCTCCGAGGGGCCTGCCGCCGACGACCTCGACCAGCTCGAACAGGCCCGCAACCGGATGGGCCGACTCGCCGATCGGGCCCGTGTCGCCGCCGCCGGCGAACCGCCCCGCCCCCAGTGAACCGAAGGGGGCCAGAGCCGCTGACGGCTCTGGCCCCCTCACATCGGCAGGCCGACGACGGGATGGTCCCGGTCTACGGCCGGGCCTCCACCGGCTGGTCGGAACCAGCCACCACGTCGTCCGCCCCGCGCGTGGCGCCCACCGTCCCGGTGGCCACGACCGCACCGGATGTCTCGAGCCCCGCCCTGAGTGCGCGGGCCGTCCGGTGGGCCGTGCGCAGCGCGTCCCAGGTCAGCAGCACCAGGGCGATCCAGACCAGCGCGAAGCCGGCCCAGCGCTCGGGCGGCATCGCCTCGTGGAAGTAGAGGATGCCCAGCAGGAACTGGAAGACCGGCGCCAGGTACTGGAGCAGTCCCAGGGTGGACAGCGGCACGCGGATCGCGGCGGCGCCGAAGCAGACGAGGGGCAGCGCGGTGACCACGCCGGTCGCGGCGAGCAGCGCCGCGTGTCCGGAGCCGTGGGCAGTGAAGGTCGATCCGTGCGAGGAGAGCCACAGCAGGTACACCAGCGCGGGCACGAACTGCACGGCGGTCTCCGCCGCCAGCGACTCGATGCCGCCCAGGCTGACCTTCTTCTTCACCAGGCCGTACGTGGCGAAGGAGAAGGCGAGGCAGAGCGAGATCCACGGCGGCTGACCGTAGCCGACCGTCAGGACCACGACGGCGGCGAAGCCGACCCCGACCGCCGTCCACTGGACGGGCCGAAGCCGCTCCTTCAGGATCAGCACGCCCATCGCGATGGTGACGAGCGGGTTGATGAAGTAGCCGAGCGATGCCTCCACGACATGGCCGCTGTTGACGGCCCAGATGTAGACACCCCAGTTCACGGTGATGACAGCCGCGGCTATCGTCACCAGCCCCAGCCTGCGCGGCCGGCGCAACAGCTCGCCCGCCCAGGCCCAGCGCCGCATGACCAGCAGCGTGGCGATCACGATGACCAGGGACCAGACCATCCGGTGGGCGAGGATCTCCATCGCTCCGGCGGGCTTCAGCAGCGGCCAGAAGAGGGGTACGAGCCCCCACATCCCATACGCCGCGAAGCCGTTCAGCAGACCTGTCCGCTGGTCGATCTTCGACTTCTCGGCCACGGGCCCCTCCTTCTCGCGCGACTGCTTCCGTGCAGCATCCACGAAGGTAGCGCGAGCGCCCCCGCCTGTCATGCCCGTATCGCCATACGGTCATGACAGGCGGGGTTGGTGTGGCCGGGGACGTGGGATCAGCCCTTGAGCGCGGCGGCGATCGACTCGGCGATGGTGATGGCCGGGCGGCCGGTCAGCCGCGAAAGGTCGCCGGTGAGGATGGCCAGCTCGCCCTTCTCGATGGACACGTCCACACCCGCGAAGATCGCGGCGACGGGTTCCGGCAGCCCGGCCCCGGTGAGGATGCCGGTGTAGGCCTCGACGGAGACGGGGGTGTAGACGATCTCCTTGCCCGAGTGCCGGGCCACCTCGGCCGCGAACTCGGCGAAGCCCCATGCCTCGTCGCCGCTCAGCTCGTACGTCTTGTTCTCGTGCCCCTCGCCGGTCAGCACCGCGACGGCGGCCGCCGCGTAGTCGGCGCGACCGGCGGAGGTGAGCCGGCCCTCGCCCGCGGCGTGCACGACGGCACCGTGCTCCAGCACGGGGGCGAGCTGCTCGGTGTAGTTCTCGTGGTACCAGCCGTTGCGCAGCAGCACATACGGCAGACCGGACGCGAGGACGGCCTCCTCGGTGGCCCGGTGGTCGTCGGCGAGGGCGGCGGTCAGGGTGCCCGGCGCGCTGGTGTAGGCGAGAAGCGCCACGTCGGCCGCCTTGGCCGCCCCGAGGACGACCTTGTGCTGGGCGACGCGGTCCCTGTCGACCTCGTTGCCGGAGATGAGCAGCACTTTGTCCCCGGCGGTGAAGAGGCCGTCGAAGGTCTCGGGGAAGTTGTAGTCGGCGACCGTGATCCGTACGCCGCGCTCCGCGAAGTCGGCGGCCTTCTCCGGGGTACGGACGACCGCGGTGATCTGGTCGGCCGGAACCTTCTCCAGCAACTGCTCGACGACATGACGGCCGAGATGCCCGGTGGCTCCGGTGACGACGATGCTCATGGTTCGGATCTCCTTGTGGGTGCGTGTAGCACTCACCCTAGGAGGGGTACTAACTCATGGAAAGTACCCACCTTCAAGTAAGGTACTGGCATGACGGTAAGTAGCCAGGTCGCCGGCGGAGGCGACACCGATGCAGCGCGGTGCCCCTATCGACTCGTGCTCGAACATGTCACCAGCCGCTGGGGTGTTCTGGTGCTGATCGAGCTCCTGGACCGGCCGCACCGCTTCAGCGAGCTGCGGCGGGCGATCGGGAAGGTGGCGCGCGTCAGCGAGAAGATGCTCACCCAGACGCTCCAGACCCTGGAACGCGACGGCCTGGTCCACCGCGACGCCAAGCCGGTGATCCCGCCGAGGGTCGACTACTCCCTCACCGATCTGGGACGTGAGGCCGCCGAGCAGGTGCGTGCCCTGTCGCTGTGGACGCAGGACCGGATGTCCGACGTCGAGGAGGCCCGCCGGGCGTACGACGAGGCTCGGGCACCGAAGGCCCGGGCCTCGTGAGTCGACCGATGTCCCCCTGATCCCCTGGCGTCCTAGCCGACGACGGTCCAGGTGTCGTTGCCGTGGAGGAGGGTGGTGAGGTCGCCTTTGCCGTTGTGTTCGATGGCGGTGTCGAGTTGGTCGGCCATTTGGGTGTCGTAGACGGGGCGGTGGATGGAGCGTAGGACGCCGATGGGGGTGTGGTGGAGGGTGTTGGGGTCGGCGAGGCGGGTGAGGGCGAAGGCGGTGGTGGGGGTGGGGGCGTGGGCGTCGTGGATGAGGATGTCGGCTTCGTTGTCGGGGGTGATGGTGGCGGTTTTGAGGTCGCCGGTGTGGGGGTCGCGCAGGACGCCGTGGGTGTGGTGGGGTCCGAAGCGGATGGGTTGGCCGTGTTCGAGGCGGATGACGGCTTCGTCGGCGGTGTGTTGGTCTTTGAGGGTGTCGAAGGCGCCGTCGTTGAAGATGTTGCAGTTCTGGTAGATCTCGACGAGGGCGGTGCCGGGGTGGGCGGCGGCTTGGCGCAGGACGTCGGTGAGGTGTTTGCGGTCGGAGTCGATGGTGCGGGCGACGAAGGTGGCTTCGGCTCCGAGGGCGAGTGAGAGGGGGTTGAAGGGGGCGTCGAGGGAGCCCATGGGGGTGGATTTGGTGATTTTGCCGGTTTCGGAGGTGGGGGAGTACTGGCCTTTGGTGAGGCCGTAGATGCGGTTGTTGAAGAGCAGGATTTTGAGGTTGACGTTGCGGCGCAGGGCGTGGATGAGGTGGTTGCCGCCGATGGAGAGGGCGTCGCCGTCGCCGGTGACGACCCAGACGGACAGGTCGCGGCGGGAGGTGGCCAGGCCGGTGGCGATGGCGGGTGCGCGGCCGTGGATGGAGTGCATGCCGTAGGTGTTCATGTAGTACGGGAAGCGGGAGGAGCATCCGATGCCGGAGATGAACACGATGTTTTCTCTGGCCAGGCCGAGTTCGGGCATGAAGCCCTGGACGGCGGCCAGGACCGCGTAGTCGCCGCAGCCGGGGCACCAGCGGACTTCCTGGTCGGATTTGAAGTCCTTCATGCTCTGGCGGGCGATGGCTTTGGGCACGAGGGAGAGCGCGTCGATCGTGCCGGTGCCTTGGGTGGGCGTCTCAGCCATCGATGGCCTCCTGGAGAGCCGTGGCGAGTTGTTCGGCTTTGAAGGGCATGCCGTTGATCTGGGTGTGGGGGCGGGCGTCGACGAGGTAGGTGGCGCGGATGAGGGTGGTGAGCTGGCCGAGGTTCATCTCGGGGACGACGACGGTGTCGTAGTGGTGCAGGACGTCGCCGAGGTTGGCGGGGAAGGGGTTGAGGTGGCGCAGGTGGGCCTGGGCGATGGACTGGCCGGCGGTGCGCAGTCGGCGGACGGCGGCGGTGATGGGGCCGTAGGTGGAGCCCCAGCCCAGGACGAGGGTGCGGGCGTGGTGGGGGTCGTCGACGTCGAGGTCGGGCACGGTGATGCCGTCGATCTTGGCTTGGCGGGTGCGGACCATGAAGTCGTGGTTGGCGGGGTCGTAGGAGATGTTGCCGGTGCCGTCCTGTTTCTCGATGCCGCCGATGCGGTGTTCCAGGCCGGGGGTGCCGGGGATGGCCCAGGGGCGGGCCAGGGTCTGTGGGTCGCGCAGGTAGGGCCAGAACGCTGTGGTGCCGTCGGCCAGGGTGTGGTTGGGGCCCTGGGCGAACTGCACTCGCAGGTCGGGTAGTTCGTCGAGGTCGGGGATGCGCCAGGGCTCGGAGCCGTTGGCCAGGTAGCCGTCGGACAGCAGGAAGACGGGGGTGCGGTAGGTCAGTGCGATCCGGGCCGCCTCCAGTGCGGCGTCGAAGCAGTCTCCCGGGGTGCGCGGGGCGATCACCGCGACGGGGGCCTCGCCGTTGCGGCCGTACATCGCCTGCAGCAGATCGGCCTGCTCGGTCTTGGTCGGCAGGCCCGTGGAGGGGCCGCCGCGCTGGATGTCCACCACCAGCAGCGGCAATTCCAGGGAGACGGCCAGGCCGATCGTCTCGCTCTTGAGCGCCACCCCCGGACCGGAGGTCGTGGTCACGGCCAGTGAACCGCCGAACGCCGCGCCCAGTGCGGCGCCGATCCCGGCGATCTCGTCCTCCGCCTGGAAGGTACGCACTCCGAAGTTCTTGTGCCGGGACAACTCGTGCAGGATGTCGGAGGCGGGTGTGATCGGATACGAGCCCAAAAACAGTGGCAGGTCCGCCTGCCGGGACGCCGCGATCAGCCCGTAGGCCAGCGCCAGGTTCCCTGAGATGTTGCGGTAGGTACCCACCGGGAACGCCGTCGTGGCCGGCGCGACCTCGTAGGAGACCGCGAAGTCCTCGGTGGTCTCACCGAAGTTCCAGCCCGCCCGGAACGCGGCGATGTTGGCCGCCGCGATGTCCGGCTTCTTCGCGAACTTCGCCCGCAGGAAACGCTCCGTGCCCTCCGTGGGCCGGTGATACATCCACGACAGCAGACCCAACGCGAACATGTTCTTGCTGCGCTCGGCCTCCTTGCGGCTGAGGTCGAACTCCTTCAGCGCCTGGACGGTCAGCGTGGTCAGCGGCACCGGATGGACCTGGTAGCCCTCCAGCGAGCCGTCCTGCAGGGGGCTGGTGTCATAGCCGACCTTCAGCAGCGCCCGTTTGGTGAACTCGTCCGTGTTGACGATGATCTCCGCGCCCCGCGGCAGGTCGCCCACGTTCGCCTTCAACGCGGCCGGGTTCATCGCCACCAGCACGTTCGGCGCGTCACCCGGCGTGAGGATGTCATGATCGGCGAAGTGCAACTGGAACGAGGACACACCCGGCAACGTGCCTGCCGGAGCACGGATCTCCGCGGGAAAGTTCGGCAACGTCGACAGATCGTTCCCGAACGACGCCGTCTCCGACGTGAAACGATCACCCGTCAACTGCATCCCGTCACCGGAATCCCCCGCAAAACGGATGATCACCCGGTCGAGCCTCTGCACATCCTTCGTCCGTGAGATCTCGCGGTCCGGTGTCTGTGCGGGTGTCGTGCGGTCCCGCGCCTGGGCGGCGGTCATGTCCTCATCCCATCTCCCGAGAGCGGCGTCAAGTCGCCCGGGTCCTGTCGTGTGTCGGCCGGGGAGGATGGCCGATTCGCCACTGCTTCTGAACTGACGGTGTCGATAGCGTGCTGTTGTGGATACTCCTGCGCTTGATCGCATTTGCGGTCGCGTGGGTGTGACCCATCACTCGTATACGTCGTACGCTCCTGCGTGTACGATGTATCGCGAGATAATGGAAGAGGTCTGTACGGGGGAGCTGGTGTAGTTGGCTTTGCAACAATTCGGGGCTGGTGCGCGGATACCAGTGGGCTGACCGACCAGGCAATATGATTCGCCATGCGATGAGCCTTCCGCCGGGGTCGTGTTTCCGCGGGGGCGTGAATCTGTGTGCACCGGATCGCCTTCTTCGGCGCCTGTCGGATTACTTATTGTTTCGGCAGAGTTTCGGTTCTCCTCTATTTGCCGAGTCATCAACTGTTGATCTTTGACGGATCGAGTGCATGGTCTGTACCCTTCTTGTGGACATGCTTTCGATGGCTCGACGCTCCTCTTGACCGGACGAATATGGGGGATTTCTCGGATGGGGCATCAGTCCGTAAGGCTTGTTGAAGCGCGCATTCCGCATCAGATGTCGGCGCGGGGTGCGTCCGTCAGGCCGGAGGTGAGGCGAGTCCGCAAGGCGTTACGCGTACTCGCGGTGGAGAACGAGACCGAAGTGGCGAAGGAGTTGGTTCGCGACCTGTGGCGGCACGGATACCAGGCCGAGAGTGTGCCGACCGGCGCACAGGCCCTGCAGCAGTACCGCAACGCCGACCTGCTCCTCGTCGACCTGGACCTGCCCGATCTGGACGGTGTCGAGCTGTGCCGGAGCATCCGTGCCGTGTGCGACGTCCCGATCATCGTCGTGACGGCCCGTGACTCCGAGGTGGACCGGGTCCTCAGCCTCCGGGCCGGCTCGGACGACTATGTGGCCAAGCCGTACAGCCTGGCCGAGTTGATCGCGCGTATCGAGGCCGTCATGCGCCGGGCGCTGCGGCAGCCTGCCGCGCCCGATGAGGCCATCACCGTCGGCTCGCTGGGCATCGATCCCCGCGCCCGGGAAATCCGTCTCGACGGCCGGCACATAGATGTGACGCGCAAGGAATTCGATCTGCTCTACCTGCTGGCCTCGCGCCCGGGAATCGTTGTCACCCGGAGGCAGATAATGGCGCAGGTCTGGCGGGACTCCCGGTCGGAGCCGGGACGTACGATCGACACTCATGTCAGCAGCCTGCGCAGCAAGCTGGGTTCGAGCAGTTGGATCATCACCGCCCGCGGCGTCGGTTTTCGTCTGGGGCATGCTTGATCCTGACCGGCGGTCACCTGGATCGTCCGGGAAATGAGTCGGCAGTACGGCAGGGATACGTCTCGTATTCGAGAGCGGATCCGGGGAAAACGAAGGATCAGTGATCCGAGGGAGGCCGCCCGGTCAACGGCGATCTGCGGTCTTCCCACCTGGAATCGGCTCGGATGAAACTGTATTCCGCTCATTCGCCCCAGGTTTTCGCCCCCGCCCGGCGGGCGGGATCAGGCCGCGCCGCGCCAGCCCGGCAGCGGGCCGGCGGCCCATGAGGTGGCCGTCCCGCGCCTGGCCGAGAAGGGTGTCCAGTGCGCCCCCCGCGGACCGGTGCCGGTGTCCGCCGGCTCCACCGCCCGAGTGGCGTTCGTGGCGAGTACGCCGGCCAGCGCCACCGCCACCGCGGCGACCTCTTCGTCGGTGGGCGATCCGCTGATGATCCGCCAGCACTCCGTTGCCATGCTTCCCCCTTGTACGCGGTGATGTGAAGATGTGCGGAACCGTACGAAGGCGGCCCTTCGGAACCGGTCGGTTCCGAAGGGCCGCCTGGCGACTGCCTCGATGTCAGACGCGGGACCTGCGGACCACCTCCAGGGCGGCCACCACGACGAAGCCGACGAACAGATGCATCGGGATCAGGGTGGCGGCGGTCCCGCCGTCGGTGTCCTGGGTCAGCGGCCCGATCGCGGTGAGCACCGCCACGGCACCGCCCAGGATCTGACCCACCCTCAGGAAGACCGGCTTCCAGCGGGCCAGAAGGACGGTCACCGTGACGCCGATCACCGGTGCCGCGATCGACATGAAGACCACGTCGCCGGCGCCGATCTCGTCGGGCTTGCCGTTGAGCTCCAGGACCAGGGAGGCTCCGGCGGCGTCGCCGATGAACAGAAGGATCAGGTTGACGACCGTGGCGAGGACGGCGGCCCCCGCCACGGCCTGCCATACGGGCAGCGCTCGCCGTCCTGGAGCGGTGCGGGTGGCAGCGGGGTTACTGCTGGTCATGGAGCCCTCCGGGCTGTCGTACCGCGCCGGCCACAGGGGTGCCCGGGGCCGGCGCGATGCTCATGGACATAGGGGTGTGCGCTTCCGGCGCGAGGGCCGACCGCCCGAGCCGGCCGTCAGGCGGGATCCAGGGACAGGGCGTGCCGGAAGACGTTCTTGGGGTCGTAGGTGTTCTTGACCCGCTGCAGCCTGGGGTAGTTGTCCTTCCAGATGATCGAGTACCAGGGCACACCGGAGGTGTTCTGCACCGGGTCGCGCATGTCGACGTCGGGGTAGTTGATGTAGCCGCCGTCCTGCCGGCCGTTCGGCACCGGGAAGCCGCCGGTCGCTCCGTGGACGTTCTTGCGCAGCGTGCGCAGCCAGCCGACCTCGGTCTCGTCCTGCGCCGGATCGGCCCAGTTGTTCGAGTACCAGAGCTTGAGGACGGAGTCCCGCTGAGGGATGGCCGTGGCCGACGACTCCACCGTGTTGATCTTGCAGCCGTAGGCCGCGAGGTAGACCAGCCCGGCGCCGAAGTGGTTCGGGTCGTTCAGGGAGCGGTAGATCGCGCCGACCTGGGCCTCGGTCAGCGGCTTGCGCAGATGGCCACCCATGGACTTCTGCCGGGCGTATTCGCCGTAGCTCGGGGTCGGTTCCAGGGCGATCTCCAGCCAGGTGCCCTCCGTGATGTCGACCGTCGGCTCCAGGCCCACACCCGCGTTCACCGCGCGGATGTAGTCGTCGTGGAGCTTGGCGGTGTCCTTCAGCGTGGCGTCCATGCGTATCTCGAGCTGGACCGTGCCGGCGAGGGACGAGTGCAGCTGCAGCGAGCTGTGCATCGCCGAGTAGACCGAGCCGGGGGCGCTGTTCGCGGCGTGCCAGGCACCGTGGTTGAGCACCATGCGCGTGAAGCCCGCCTCGGTCAGCTGGGCCCAGGGCCAGGTCACGATGGTCTTGCGCATCCGCGCGGGAGGCCGCGGCAGCAGTGCGGACGCGCTCCCGGAGGCCCCCGGGGTGCGGAACCAGAACCGAGTCACGATGCCGAACCCTCCGCCGCCCCCGCCGGTGTGGGCCCACCACAGGTCGCGGTTCGGGTCCCCCGCGTCGCGCGTGGCGATGATCGTGCGCGCCTTGCCGCCCCGGTCCGCGACGACGACCTCGACCGCATACAGATGGTCCACGACAAGGCCGTGGCGGCGGGACAGCGGCCCGTATCCGCCGCCGCTGACGTGGCCGCCGACGCCCACCTCGGGGCAGACCCCGCCGGGGACGGTGACACCCCAGCCCTCGTACAGCGCCTTGTACACCTCGCCGAGGCGGGCACCGGCCTCCACGGCGAAGGCGTTCATCGTCCGGTCGAAGGTGACGTTCTTCATCTCCGACAGGTCGACCAGAAGACGGAACTGCGGGTCGTCGACCAAGCCCTCGAAGCAGTGCCCGCCGCTGCGCACTGTGATGCGCTGGTTCTTGGCGACGGCCTGGTTCACCGCCTTCTCGACTTGGGAGGCGCAGTGCACGAGCCAGATCTCGTCCGGGGTCGCCACGAAACGGTTGTTGTAACCGCGCTCTGCGAGCTCGGCGTAGCGGGCGTCGCCCGGCCTGACGATCACCTCCGGATCGGCCTGTGCCACGGCCTGTGCCGAGGACGGGTTCAGTGCGGTGAAGCCCGCCGTGGCGCCGGCCACCGCAATCGCGGAGCCCAGAAACCTGCGTCGCGAAACCATGTTGAGCCCTATCTGTGCGGGGATATCGACAAAACACCGCATGGACGCATGCGGACCGGGGGTGGCCTTCAGCCAAGCAGCCACCGAGGGGCGTCACCACGCACTTGACGTGGATCTGTCATGCCCCGATGTGAAAGTTGAGGTACCGGACGCTCCGGTCAGAAGGCGGGGGTGGTCCGGGCCGCCTCGCGCAGCGCCGCGAACAGCGCGGCCTCCGGCTGGGATCCGTGCAGCGGCCGTACGCCGTCGATGAAGAACACCGGCACCCCGGTGACCCCCAGCCGGCGCACCCGGTCCAGTTCGGCGCGCAGCCGTTCGGTCTCGGCGGTCATGTCGACCGGCTTGGAGCCGTCGTCCTCCATGACACCGACCTCCTCCGCGAGACGGGCGAGAGTGGTGGCGTCGCCGATGTGCAGCCCGTCGGTTAAGTGGGCGCGGAAGAGCCGTTCCACCAACTGCTCGGCCCTGCCCTGCCGGGCGGCCCGGGCGATGAGCCGGTGCGCCTCGAACGTGCCGGTGGCCACGGCGCGTTCGTAGTGCAGCTCCAGTCCCTCCGCGGCGAGCTGTTCGGCGTGGCGCAGCGTCTGCCGTACGGCCTCCGCGCCGAACACCCGCTCAAGGACGGGAAGCAACGGCTCCCCCTCGGTCCCGGCGCCCGGTGCGAGTTCGAACGGCAGGAACTCCACCCGGACTTGCCGGCCTTCGGCACGCAGCCGGTCTGCCGCACGGACGAAGCGGGTGTAACCGAGATAGGAGTGCACGCAGATCACATCGAGCGCGATCCGTACGTGCACCGTCGTGCTCTTGGGCGTGTGCTGTGGCAAGGCTGCCGCCTCCCAGGGGCTGGTGCGGTCGGGTACCTGGTCACTGCGGGGGGTTGCCGTGTTTGCGGGAGGGCAGGTCCGCGTGCTTGGACTGGAGCATCGCGAGGGACTTGATGAGGACCTCGCGGGTCTCGGCGGGATCGATGACGTCGTCCACGAGTCCGCGTTCGGCCGCGTAGTAGGGGTGCATCAGCTCGGACTTGTACTCCTTGACCATGCGTGCCCGCATGGCCTCGGGGTCCTCCGCACCGGCGATCTGGCGGCGGAAGATGACGTTGGCCGCACCCTCCGCGCCCATCACGGCGATCTCGTTCGTGGGCCAGGCGTAGGTGAGGTCCGCCCCGATGGACTGGCTGTCCATCACGATGTACGCACCGCCGTACGCCTTCCGCAGGATCAGCGAGATCCGCGGCACGGTCGCGTTGCAGTAGGCGTACAGCAGCTTCGCGCCGTGCCGGATGATCCCGCCGTGCTCCTGGTCGACACCGGGCAGGAACCCCGGAACGTCCAGGAACGTCACCAGCGGAATATTGAAAGCGTCACACATCTGCACAAACCGTGCAGCTTTTTCCGACGCCTCGATGTCCAGTACGCCGGCCAGGGTCTGGGGCTGGTTGGCGATGATGCCGACGACCTGGCCGTCCAGGCGGGCCAGCGCGCAGATGATGTTCCGCGCCCAGCGCTCGTGGACCTCCAGGTACTCGCCGTCGTCGACGATCTCCTCGATCACCTTGGCCATGTCGTAGGGCCGGTTGCCGTCCGCCGGGACCAGGTCCAGCAACACCTCGCTGCGCCGGTCCACCGCATCCTCGGACTCCACCCGCGGCGGGTTCTCCCGGTTGTTCTGCGGCAGCATCGACAACAGGTAGCGCACCTCGGCGATGCACGTCTCCTCGTCGTCGTAGGCGAAGTGGCACACCCCGCTGGTCTCGGCGTGCACATCCGCACCGCCCAGACCGTTCTGGCTGATCTCCTCACCCGTCACGGCCTTGACCACGTCCGGACCGGTGATGAACATCTGCGACGTCTCACGGACCATGAACACGAAGTCCGTCAGCGCCGGACTGTAGGCCGCACCACCCGCACACGGGCCCAGCATCACCGAGATCTGCGGGATCACACCCGAGGCCCGGGTATTGCGCTGGAAGATGCCCCCGTACCCGGCGAGCGCACTGACACCCTCCTGGATCCGCGCACCCGCACCGTCGTTCAGCGACACCAGCGGCGCACCGGCCGCGATGGCCATGTCCATGATCTTGTGGATCTTCGTGGCATGCGCCTCACCCAGCGCACCGCCGAAGACACGGAAGTCATGGGCGTACACGAAGACCGTCCGGCCCTCCACCGTGCCCCAGCCGGTGACCACACCATCGGTGTACGGCTTCTTCGTCTCCAGCCCGAACCCGGTCGCCCGATGCCGCCGCAGCTGCTCGACCTCCTGGAAGGAACCCGCGTCCACAAGCAGCTCGATACGCTCCCGCGCCGTCAGCTTGCCCTTGGCATGCTGCGCCTCGGTCGCCTTCTCACTGGGCCCGGCCACAGCCTGCGCACGGATCTCGTGCAGCTCCGCCACCCGCCCGCGCGCATCCGTGGGCTCGCTTCCGGAATCTACAGCCTCGTCCAAAACGGTCATGTAGCGACCTTACGAAGTCCACCAAGCAAAGAGGGCCGTCGACTCCGTACAGTCTCCGGCCCGTTTTCCTGGTACCACTGAACAGAATCCGAGCCGGATGCAGTCGATCTGACTGCTCGGAGGGCCTGAGCGTTGTGGAGATTTCACAAAGCGCTCACCCGAGAGCCGGCTCACATTGAGGGATCGCACATGCCATCCCCGGAGTGACACCGAACCCCGAACGGCGGCTCGTCCGGCGCGACCCGGACGCTCGGACCGGCGTTCACGGCGACCGTACCCGGGGTCCACCGACGATCTTCCCAGGATTCATCCGAACGGGTGACGCACCCAGGGGTCCGGCGTACTGTCGCGAATGGGCACACCCACACCGGCCGGCCCGCACACGGTACCCGTCCGCCGGAACCGGCGGACACTCGGGTCCGGACCCCATCCGGCCCGGACGGGATCCGGTCCGCGGGTGACCGCGGATCGGTGTACCTGTAGGGTGCCGAACTCAGCGGCTCCGCAAGGGATTTCGCCGCCGTGGGCCGAGGCCGGAGCCGGCCGGCGGTCGCGCGGCCGGGGTCCGGGCGGACGGGACGGGCCGGCACCCGCGGCCGGGGCGCCGCAGGACGTGACGCCCGCGACACAGGCCGGATGATGTTGAAAGTTGAATGGAATAGGTCTACGGTCGTCCATGTTGCCATCGTTGAAGATTGAACATCTTCAGGATCGCTGACCTACCGTCCCCCCAAGGAGCACGTCATGGGCATCTTCGGCCGCAAGAACACCGACACCACCAGCACCTCCGCAGCGGTGAACCCCGACCTCGCCGCGCTGACCGGCACGTACACGGTGGACCCGTCCCACAGCACGATCGGCTTCGTGGCCCGCCACGCCATGGTCACGAACGTCAAGGGCGGCTTCCAGGAGTTCGAGGGCACGCTGAACCTGGACGGCTCGGACCCGTCGAAGTCCACCGCCACGATCGACGTCAAGATGGACAGCATCGAGACGGGCTCCGCGGACCGCGACGGCCACCTGAAGAGCGCCGACTTCTTCAAGACCGACGAGCACCCCGAGATGACGTTCCGCTCCACCAAGGCCGAGGCCCTGGGTGGCGAGGACTTCCGGATCACCGGTGACCTCACGATTCTCGGTACGACCAAGCAGATCACCATCGACCTGGAGTTCAACGGCGCCGCCAAGGACCCGTTCGGCAACGAGCGCATCGGCTTCGAGGGCAAGTCGGAGATCGTGCGCTCCGAGTGGGGCCTGACCTGGAACGCCGCTCTCGAGACGGGTGGCGTGCTGGTCTCGGACAAGATCAAGCTGGTCTTCGACATCTCGGCGATCAAGCAGGCGTAACACCCGCCGACGCCGCCGCGCCCCCTTCCGGACGGCCGGCCCGACGCGCCCGTCCTCCGTCGCCCCGCGACCGGGGGCGGGCCGTCGGCGTCCGCGGGTGCCGGCCCTCGCACCGCCCCGGTCACTGGGCGCGACCCGGCGGCGTGCACCGGTCGCCCCGCGCCTCTTCGGGACGGGCAGCAGCCACCAGGCCGCGGCCACCGGCAACAGCACACCGACGGCGATGGCCGCCGGCCGGGTGGGCAGCAGGCTTCCGGCGTCCTGGCCGAAGCAGCCCAGCAGGAGCGAGAGGGCGGTGGTCATGCCGGCCGCCCAGTACGCGTAGTTGAGCGGGCGCAGCCACAGAGCGACCGCGAGGACCGCGAACATCACCACCACCGAGGCACGTCCGGTGATCCCGGCCGCCGCGACCGCGGTGGCCGGCAGCGTCGCCCCGGACGCGCCGAGGAACCGCTCGACTCCCTTGCGCAGCACGTCCGTTCACCCCCGATTGCCGCTCGCCGCCACGTACGCGGTCAGCACCAGCCATGGCCAGTGGTGACCGAAGAAGAGCCACCCGAGAGCGAAGGCGGCCGCCACCGCTGCGGCCATCTGGAGGGCCATGCGGGTGCCGGGCCGGGGGCGCAGCCGGGAGTCGCGCCGAGGAGGAACCGGGCGGTCCTCCGCGCGCCAGGGGCCGAAGCGGTCCCCCGCCCACTCCAGCCAGACGCAACAGCAGGCCGGTACACCGATCACCGCCGACCAGACCCAGCCCGCCGCCCCCCGCTGCGCCTCGGGCGGCAGCGCCGGGCCCGGGACGACCAGCAGCGCCACGAGCGGCAGCGTCATCAGGATGCCGGCCCTGGTCGCCGCGGGACCGTAGCGGCGGATCCAGATGGCCAGGGACAGGCCCGCCGTGAAGACGACGGCGCCGACGGCGTAGTCCTCCGCGATCAGCCGGGCGACGAGCGCGGCCACCGCCGCCGTCGCCGGCAGCCCGACATGGCCGACCGGGACGCCTGGCTCGCCCGGGCCCTCGCCTCGCTCGGCGAGACCGAACGCGGCGCGATCATGGAGCGGCTCGCGCATGGGGACCCGACCGGCGACCGGCCGTGAGCCCCCGGCCGGTTCAGAAGTCTCCGCCCCCGAAGTCCCCGCCGCCGAAGCCGCCCGCCCCGCCGTCGCCGAAGCCGCCGCCGAAATCGCCGGGGTCGAAGTCGGCGCCCGAGACGTCTCCTCCCGTGTAGCCGCCGAAGTCGCCGTATCCCGCGCCGTAGTCGGCCGCGTAGGACGGCGTGGCCATCATGCTGCCCAGCAGCGTGCCGACCAGCAGACCGGGCAGGATGCCGCCGCCGAAGTAGCCGCCCGCCCAGGGCCCGTACGCGGGACCCGCATCCCAGTACGGACGGCGGCCGTACTCCGTCTCCACCTCGCGGATCGCGGGATCGCGGCCGTCGGCCAGCCGTGCCCGGTCCGCCGCACAGACCGGGACCTCGCGCGCGGCGCCGCCCGCCGGCGTCCAGGTCGCATCGGCGACGGACGGGCCGTGGCGCGGGTCGAAGAAGCAGGGAGGCCGGCGTTCGGGCAGTGCGCGGCCCTCCCGGCGGGCGGCGAGCACCGCCAGCGAGAAGCGGCCGTCCTCGAGCGCCTGGGTGACGGCCTTCACGTCCTCCGGGCGCTCCGCCGCGGCCATGGCGGACTTGGCCCGGTCGTACGCGTTCAGCGCCCGTTCGTAGTCCTCGCGCATCGCGTCGTCCGCGCCCTGCTCGCCTGGATGGAAGTCGAGCCGGTCCAGTTCCTCGCCGAAGGCCGTGATGTCCTCGTCGACCACGACCCGCAGCTTCTCCAGCGCGGCCCGCTGCTCCTCGTCACGGCGGCGCCGGTTGCGCCGCACCAGCGCGTAGGCCCCCGTGGCGCCGGCCACGAGCACCACGGCCACCGTGATCAGCGCGGTGGAGGAGACCCCGCCGTCGCGGGCCGAGCCGCCCCAGGACGACGGGGCGCGGCCGCCCACGTTGGCGAGCGCCCGGTCGGTGAAGTCGTCCAGTTGGGCCTTGACGGACTCGCCCCGCACGCTGGTGACCAGGTTCTGCACCGCGGTGCGGGGCAGCACCGAGGAGTCGGCCCGGGCATCGAAGCGGTCGCCGAGGCGGATCGCGTACAGACCGGTGATGCCGGTGGCCGTACGGAGGTCCGCGAAGAGGTTCTGCGTGGGGTAGTCGGCGGGCAGGACGGCCACGAAGACCGGTTTGCCGGCGTCCTCGATCTTCTTCGCAAGGGCGTCCGCATCCCGGGCGGACAGCTGTCCGGAGGCCGCCGGATCGACGTAGACCGGTCCCTTGCGCAGCGCCGTGGCGACGGTCGAGACGTCCGTGGCCGCCTCTGCGCGCGGCACACCTCCGTACAGCACCGTCAGGGCCGCCATGAGCAGGGCGACCAGCGGTACGGCGAGCCCCTTGACCAGTACGACCTTCATACTTCGACGCTACCCGAAGGCGGCGGAACGGGTCGTCCGGGAGGGGGCGGAGTGCACCGCCCCCTCCCGGCGCGGGTCAGCCGGCCGCCCGGTACGCCTCGGTCAGCTTCGCCACCGCCGCCGCGTACTTCCCGGTCAGCAGCAGATGGTCCGCGTCCGCGAACGGTGCGGCCACCGACGCGGTGAGTGCGGAACCCACCTTCTGCTGGACGAGCAGCCGGGCCTTGGTGACGATGTCGCGGCCCGCCTGCGCGGAGCCCGCCCGTTCGGCCACGGCCGCCGCGAGCGCCAGCGCCTTCAGGGTCACCGCGTTCCCTTCGGGGACCCGGGTGAGCGTGGTCAGTCCCCAGCCGTACGGGAACTGCGGGTCGTACGACGCGTCACCGACGTTGATCGGCAGCTGCGACTCCGACTTCGGCCAGGTCACGGGAAGCTGTCCGGTGAACGGCCGCTTGCCGTAGAGCACGTCGGCGACACCGTCGCCCTCGGTGCCCGGCAGCCAGGAGGCGACCAGGGCGTCGATCCCGCCGAGCCGGTCACCGATCAGCTGCGGACGTCCGGAGACGATCAGCACCGCGCACTTCATGGCGCCGCACACCTTGTCCACGGCGGCCTGGTCGGCGGCGGACAGTTGCAGGGAGTGCCCGTTGCCGACGTCGCCGACGCCTTCGGCGTAGGGGGTCTCCCCGACGACGACCACGCCGACGTCGTAGCCGTTGAGCGGTGCCGAGGCGTCCTTGGAGTAGGTGACGTCCCCCCCGGCCCTGCGCATCGCCTGCAGGACGGTCGTTCCCTGGGTGTGGTCACCGGACGCGCCCTGCCAGGTGATGGTCCAGCCGCCGGTCTGGTTGCCGAGGTCGTCGGCGTTGGACCCGGCGACGTACACCTTCTGGCTCTTCTTCAGCGGCAGCACGCCGTTCGCGTTCTTGAGCAGCACCTGGGACTCGGCGGCCGCCTGCCGGGCCACGGCCCGGTGCGCGGCGGAGCCGATCTCGTCGGCGCCGCCGGTGTCGGCGTAGGGGTGCTCGAAGAGGCCGAGCTTGAACTTCTGCGTGAGGATGCGTGCGACCGCGTCGTCGATCCGCTTCCCGCTGACGCGTCCCGCCTTCACCTCGTCGATCAGGGTCGTGCTGAAGTCCTTGTACGTGTACGGCACCATCATCATGTCGACACCGGCGTTGACCGCCGTGCCGACGTGGGAGGCGTAGTCGCCCGGCAGCTGGTCGATGGCGTTCCAGTCGCTGATGACGAACCCGTCGAAGCCCATCCGGCCCTTCAGCACGCCGTTGATCATGTCGGCCCGGGCGTGCATCTTCACCGGGCCCTGCCCGTCGCCGAGGACGTCCAGCGACGAGTACGACGGCATGACCGTGCCGATCCCCCGGTCCACCGCGGTCTGGTACGGGGCCAGATGGACGGCCTCGAGCTGCTGCCGGGTGACCTTGGTGACGCCCTGGTCGATGGTGTACGAGCCGGTCGTGGACGAGCCGTACTCCGTGCCGCCGTCGCCGACGAAGTGCTTGGCGGTGGCGAGGACCTTGTCGCCGCGGTCCAGGTCCCGGCCGTCCGCGCGTCCCTGCAGGCCCTGGATCACCGTCTCCATGGACTCGACGAGCGCCGGGTCCTCACCGAAGGACTCATAGCTGCGGCCCCACCGCTCGTCGCGCGTGACGCACAGACAGGGCGCGAAGTCCCAGGGGATTCCGGTGGCGCGCACCTCGCTCGCCGTCACCGCCCCCGTCTTCTCGGCGAGTTGCGGGTCCCTCGTGGCACCGATGCCGATGTTGTGCGGCATGATCGTCGCGCCCGCGAGGTTGTTGTGACCGTGCACCGCGTCGACGCCGTAGATCAGCGGGATCTGGAACCGGGTCGCCTGCGCCCTCAGCTGGAAGGAGTCGATCATCTTCGCCCATGCCTCGGGGGTGTTGGGCGTGGGGGTCGAGCCGCCGCCGGACAGCAGCGAGCCGAGCGCGTACGTCGCGATGTCGCCCTGCGAGGTGAGGCCGGCCCGCTCGGCCTGGGTCATCTGACCGGCCTTCTCCTCCAGGGACATGCGGGAGAGCAGGTCGGCGACGCGCTTGCGCACCGGCAGCCTGCTGTCCAGGTAGGGCAGTCCGTGGGCGTCGATGACGACCTCGGGGGTCTCGGCGGGCGCCTTGGCGCCGGTGACGGTCAGCTCGAGCGGCACCGTCTCCGCGGACTCGGCGGCCTTGTCCTTGCGGGTGGCGACCTGGACCGTCCTGCTGGTTCCGGAGGCGGTACCGGCGGGGAAGGTGATCGTTCCCTTGACGGGGACGTAGTCCGATCCGGACGCGGCCGTGCCGCCGCCCGCCTCGTAGGCGACGGTGACCGGCTCGTCGATGGGGGCGGAGCCGGTCGTGGCGACGGAGACCTTCACCTGTGCAGTACCGCCCTCGCGGACCGGGTAGACGACGGAGTCCGTGGTGACGGAGGCCCGCAGGGACTGGTCCGCCTTGCCGTACAGCTCCACGTCGTCCATGGCGAACTGCCCCTTGACCCCGACGGGGAGGGTGAGGGCGTATCCCCACATCTGTGTGAGGCCGAGGACGTGGTCGATACCGCCGACCGGCTGGTAGTCCGTGCGATAGGTGAAGTCGGTGAACGGGATCTCGATCTGCTTCCAACCGGTGAAGTCGTCGGTGAACGAGGTGGTCCACAGCTCGGAGGCCTCGCCGTTCGCGCCGCCGTCCTTGATCTCGAAAGCGATCTTCTTGCCGTTGTCCTGACCGTCCCACCAGAACCGGATGCCCTTGTGGGCGGACCAGTCGTGGGCCGGCTGGTCTGCGGCGAAGTCGTGGGTGAAGCCGCCGTAGCCGCTGATCTCGTAGGTGCCGGTGAGGACCTTGGCCCCCTCGGGGGCGTCCGCGCGATCACTGAGCCGGAGGGCGGGCGGGTCGTCGGTGTCGCCGCCCCAGGTGAAGATGCCGTCGGCGGGCTGGTTCGCGAACGGCACCTCGCCTTCGAAGCGGTCCACCGGGACGGGTGCCGGTTCGTCCGCGCCGGACGCGGATCCGGCGGCGGTGAGCGGGAGCAGTGCGGTGAGCAGGGTGGCGGAGGCGAGCAGGGCGGTTCTTCGCATGGACCTTCCCCTTGGCTCTCGTGGTCCCGAACGTGAGCTTACGACTTAGATCAGGGCGTGAGTTAACTGGTGCACCGGGAAGGCGTCAAGACTTCACACCGGAACAGGTACAGACCTGAGTCCCTTGGGAATCAAGGGCGTTGTTCCTTCGGAAACTGAACGCGCACCCCCTTGACGGCACCCCTCCGCCGTCATTTACTCACGCCTCGCACGCCTCCCATCCCCCACACCCAGAAGGGCGGCGCACCATGAGAAGACCCCTGCGCGCGGTTCATGTGCTCCTGGCCGGACTGCTGACCACGGCCGGGCTCACCGTTGCGGGCACCGCGCCGGCGCATGCCGCCGGGGAGCAGGTCACGGCCTGGCTCACCACGACCGACGACGCCGGCGGGCGCCATGTCGTACGCGGACTGCAGGCCCAGACCCCGTTCGCCTTCCAGTCGGGCACCGGAGGCGGTGGCGAGAACATCACGGTCGACGAGAACGCCCGGTACCAGACGTTCACCGGCGGCGGTGCCTCCTTCACGGACACCGCGGCCTGGCTGATGAACAGCAGCGGAGCACTGTCGCAGTCGACCCGGGACGCGACGATGCGGAAGCTGTTCTCCCCGTCGGAGGGCATCGGCCTTTCGTTCCTGCGCAATCCGATGGGCGCCTCCGACCTGGCTCGTTTCGGATACACGTACGACGACGTCCCGGCCGGGCAGTCGGACCCGAATCTGACGAAGTTCTCCATCGCGCACGACCTGGCGGACGTGGTGCCGCTGACCAAGCAGGCGCTCCAGCTCAACCCCTCGCTCACGGTGATGGCGAGCCCGTGGACGGCGCCCGCCTGGATGAAGGACAGCGGGCAGCTCAACGGGGGCTGGCTGAAGGCGGAGGACTACGGCGCCTACGCCTCCTACTTCGTGAAGTACCTCCAGGGCTACCGCGACCAGGGTGTTCCCGTCTCCTACGTCACGGCCCAGAACGAGCCGACGTGCTGCTCGGGTTACCCGTCGATGAGCTGGAACGCGTCCGGGCTCGCCTACTTCACGAAGAGCGAGCTGCTGCCCAAGCTCCAGGCGGCGGGCCTGACGACCAAGGTTCTGGCGCAGGACTGGAACTGGGACACCTACGACGCGTACGCGGCGCAGACGGTGGACGACGCGGCGATCCGCTCGCACCCGAACTTCGGCGGCATCGCCTGGCACGGGTACGGCGGTGACGTCACCAAGCAGACGACCGTGCACAACCAGTACCCGCAACTCGAGGCGTTCGGCACGGAGCACTCCGGCGGCACCTGGATCGCCAACCAGCAGCGCGAGGACATGCTCAACATCGTCGACTACACACGGAACTGGGCGAAGTCGGTGACCAAGTGGTCGCTGGCGGTGGATCAGAACATGGGGCCGCACAACGGAGGTTGCGGTACCTGCACGGGGCTGATCACGGTCCACAACGGGGACGGTCCGAGCGGGACGGTCGACTACACGGTCGAGTACTACACCATGGGCCATCTGACGAAGTTCGTCCGGCCGGGCGCGCAGCGCATCGCCTCCACGGCGAGTTCCGCGGTGCCGAACGTGGCCTGGCGGAACCCGGACGGTTCGAAGGCCCTGATCGCCTACAACGACGCGTCCTCGGCGAAGACCGTGACGATCAACTGGGGTTCGCAGCACGCGACGTACTCGCTGCCGGGCAAGACCTCGGCGACGTTCACCTGGGCGGGCACCCAGTCCGGCGGCGGTGACCGGTCCGGGGCGTTCGTGGGGCTCGCGGGCAAGTGCCTGGACGTGGCGGGCGCCTCGTCCACGAACGGCACGGCGGTGCAGCTGTACGACTGCAACGGAACGAGCGCCCAGAACTGGACGGTGCGGAGCGACGGATCCGTTCAGAGCCTGGGGAAGTGCCTGGACGTGGCGGCGGCTTCGACGGCGAACGGCGCGAAGGTCCAGCTCTACGACTGCAACGGCACCGGCGCACAGCAGTGGTCGTACAACTCGGCGACGGGTGACGTGGTGAACGTCGCGGCGAACAAGTGCCTCGACGTGACCGACAACTCGTCGGCGAACGGGGCACGGGCCCAGATCTGGTCGTGCACGGGCGCGGCCAACCAGAAGTGGCATCTGCAGTGACCCACGCGGGGCCGAGGGGTGCCACCCGCACCCCTCGGTCCCGATCCGGCCCGGCCGGCTACTCGGCCGGCTCCACGCCCGCCCGCAGCAGGCCGTAGGTGTAGGCGTCCTCGAGCGCGTGCCACGACGCGGCGATCACGTTGTCGGCCACACCGACCGTGGACCACTCGCCCGTGCCGTCCGACGTGGAGATCAGCACGCGGGTCGTGGAGTGGCTGCCGTGCTTGCCCTCCAGGATGCGGACCTTGTAGTCGACCAGGTCCAGCACGGCGAGCTCGGGATAGATCTTCTCCAGGGCGACCCTGAGGGCGCGGTCCAGTGCGTTCACCGGGCCATTGCCCTCCGCCGTGGCGACGATGCGCTCGCTCTTGGCCCAGAGCTTGACCGTGGCCTCGTTGGCGTGGGTGCCGTCGGGCCGGTCCTCCACGATGGCCCGCCACGACTCCGTGCGGAAGTAGCGCAGCGGCCTGCCCGCCACCTCCTCGCGCAGAAGGAGCTCGAAGCTCGCGTCGGCCGCCTCGTACGTGTAGCCCTCGAGCTCGCGTTCCTTGACCCGCTCCACGACCCGGCCGACCAGCTCCCGGTCGCCCCCGAGGTCCACGCCCAGTTCCTTGCCCTTGAGCTCCACCGACGCACGACCCGCCATGTCGGAGACCAGCATCCGCATGGTGTTGCCGACCAGCTCGGGGTCGATGTGCTGGTACAGGTCGGGGTCCACCTTGATGGCGGAGGCGTGCAGGCCCGCCTTGTGCGCGAAGGCCGAGACGCCCACGTAGGGCTGATGCGTGGAGGGCGTGAGGTTGACCACCTCCGCGATCGCGTGCGAGATGCGGGTCATCTCGCACAGCCTGCCCTCGGGCAGCACCTTCCTGCCGTACTTCAGCTCCAGGGCCGCCACCACCGGGAACAGGTTCGCGTTGCCCACCCGCTCGCCGTACCCGTTGGCCGTGCACTGCACGTGCGTGGCGCCCGCGTCGACCGCGGCGAGGGTGTTCGCGACGGCGCACCCCGTGTCGTCCTGTGCGTGGATGCCGAGCCGGGCCCCGGTGTCCGCCAGGACCGTCGACACCACGGCCTGGACCTGTGCGGGCAGCATCCCTCCGTTGGTGTCGCAGAGGATGACCACGTCCGCGCCCACCTCCGACGCCGCACGGACCACCGCCTTCGCGTACTCGGGATTGGCCCGGTAGCCGTCGAAGAAGTGCTCGCAGTCGACGAAGACCCGGCGGCCCTCGGCCCGCAGATGGGAGACCGTGTCGCGGATCATCTCGAGGTTCTCCTCGAGAGTGGTGCGCAGGGCCAGTTCGACATGCCGGTCGTGCGACTTGGCGACCAGGGTGATCACCGGCGCGCCCGACTCCAGCAACGCCCTGACCTGCGGGTCCTCCGCCGCCTTGCCTCCGGCCCGCCGGGTCGCGCCGAAGGCGACCAGCTGCGCGTGCCGGAACTCGATCTCCTGCCGGGCGCGGGCGAAGAACTCGGTGTCCCGCGGGTTGGCGCCGGGCCAGCCGCCCTCGATGAAGCCCACGCCGAAGTCGTCCAGGTGCCGTGCGATGGCCAGCTTGTCCGCGACGGTGAGGTTGATGCCCTCCCGCTGCGCTCCGTCGCGCAGCGTCGTGTCGAAGACGTGGAACGAGTCGTCGAGCTCGCTGGTTTCCGTCATGGTCTGAAGGCTCCTGTTTTGGATCTCGGTCTACCGGAATGACCGGTTCCACCATCCCCCCATGGTCCCTCGCGCAGGCTTCCCGGCTGAAGGTGGGCCAGGAAAACGAAAAACCTCTCGCGGGTGCGAGAGGTCTGCGCGCGGGTCGAGGACGACGATGGCCGCCCGTACCTGGTCGTACGTGGCGGTCACTGCGGACCGGCGCGCCTGCTGCCAATAATCATGGCGAACGAGAGCACGAGGGCAGTCTGGCACATTCCGCCCCCGCGCTCACCCGTCGTCTCAGGATGCGGTCGTCAGGGTGGACGTCTCGGACGCCGTCATCCGCGTCAGATCGAGGTCCCGGGTCTCCCGCATGGTGAGGTAGACCACAAGGGACACGGCCGCGCAGCCCGCCACGTACCAGTAGAAGCCGGACTCGGCGCCCGCGTCCTTGAACCACAGCGCCACATACTCCGCCGTGCCGCCGAAGAGCGCGTTGGCGATGGCGTACGGCAGGGCGACCCCCAGGGCTCGGACACCCGTCGGGAACAGCTCCGCCTTCACGCAGGCGTTGATCGAGGTGTACCCGGTGACCACGACCAGTGCCAGCAGGGACAGGCCCAGCGCCGGCCAGAAGCTGCCCGCGTTCTTGAGCATCGTCATGATCGGCACGGTCAGGAACGTGGAGCCCACCGCGAAGGTGATCAGCAGGGGGCGGCGCCCGATGCGGTCGGAGAGCCGTCCGGCGAGCGGCTGGAGGCAGGCGAACACGATCAGTGCGGTGAAGGAGACCAGGGTCGCGGTCTCCTTGGACAGGCCCGCCGAGTTCGACAGGTACTTGGTCAGATAGGTGGTGTAGGTGTAGTACGCGACCGTGCCGCCCATGGTCAAGGCGATCACCAGGAACGCCTCGCGCTTGTGCCGCCACAGCGCGCGCAGTGTGCCGCGCTCCTCACCGCCGGTCTCGTCGGCCTCGTAGACCTCCGTCTCCAGCATGTTCCGCCGCAGGTAGAAGACCACCGCGGCGCCGAGCGCGCCCACCACGAAGGGGATGCGCCAGCCGTAGCTGTGCAGGGCGTCGTCGGACAGCGTGCGCTGCAGGACGATCTGGAGGCCCAGTCCGACGATCTGGCCGGCGGTCATCGACACGTACTGGAAGCTGGAGGCGAAACCGCGCCGCTTCGGGTCGGTGGCCTCGGTGAGGTAGGTCGCGCTGGCCGCGTACTCGCCGCCCACCGAGAGGCCCTGCAGCAGGCGGGCTACGAGCAGCACGAGAACGCCGCCGTATCCGGCGACGGCGTATGTCGGTGCGATCGCGATGAGGACCGCCGAGGCGGACATCAGCGTGACCGTGAGGGTCAGCGCGGCCTTGCGCCCTCTGCGGTCACCGACCCGGCCCAGCAGCCAGCCGCCGACCGGGCGCATGAAAAAGCCGACCGCGAAGATGCCCGCGGTGTTCATGAGTTGGGCCGTGGGGTTCCCGTCCGGGAAGAACGCCCCGGCGAAGTAGGTGGCGAAGCTGGCGTAGACGAACCAGTCGTACCACTCCACCATGTTGCCGGCCGAGCCGATCCAGATCCTCTTCCAATGCTCTCGTCCCATGGGCCGTAACGTGCCGGGCGTTCGCGTTTGCGACAAGAGCGCCTCGGGTTTCGTTCATTGCGTTCACGCCGACGGCGGTCCGGATCGCCGCGCCCGACGTACGAAGATGCCCTCCGCGCCGTCGGTGTCGCCGGGCACGGGATCGACGGCGGTCGAGCCGAACACCGCCGCGCGGACCCCGGCGCCCACGGCGCCCGGCACCGCCAAGGCCCACGAGCGGCCGCGGCCCGTCCGCCCCGGACAGCGGCACAGGACGGGCGCCGCGGCGCGCGGCCACGGCGGTGCGCCGCTCACCGGTGCACGACCCGGGCGCCTTGTCAGCCGTTCGCGCGCGCCGGGTCCCCCAGTGCGTCGTCCAGGAACTCCCGTACATGCCGCAGGACCTGCTCCCGGTCCGTGCCGCGCAGGCCGATGGCCACATGGATGGAGAACCCGTCGAGGAGGGCGCGCAGCCGGGCCGCGAAGCGGTCGGCGTCGACGGGCCGGAACTCGCCTCTGGAGGCCCCCTCGGCCAGCAGGGCCACCAGATCGCGGTGCCAGGCGCCCTCGATGGCGGCCTGCCGGTCGCGGGCGTCGTCGTCCGCGTTCTGCGAGCGGTTCCAGACCTCCAGCCACAGCGTCCAGTGCGGGTCGCGGTGGCCGCCGGGAACGTAGAGGTCGACGTAGGCGTCCAGCCGGTCCCTGGCCGGGGCGTCGCGGCTGAGCAGCCGTCCACGCTCCGCACCGAGCCGGCCCTCGCTCCACTCCAGGGTGCGCAACAGCAGTTCGTCCTTGGAGCGGAAGTAGTAGAGCAGATGGCCGCTGCTCATGCCGACCTCGCGCCCGAGCGCCGCCATGGTGAGCTTCTCCAGACCGCGCTCGGCGATCATCTCCATCGCGGCGGCGAGGACGTCCTCGCGGGGCGGGGCGGCCTGGCGGCTGCGCGTCATCCGGTCCCCTCCTCGTGGTGCGCCACGGCCGGTCGGGCGGCGTCCGGGACGGGCCGGGTACGGTGTCCGCCCGTGCGGCCGGGCGCCGCTGCGTCGGCCTCGGACCCCCGGGGGCCGCGGCGCGGTGCCTCGTGGCGGGCGCCCGCACCGCGGTGGCCGCCGGCGCAGAAGACCTCCGGCCGGTGCCCGGAGCCGGCAACAGTCACCGGTCCGCACCACCGGCCGGCCGCGCCGGGCTCGCCGTCCCCGGCAGGAGAGCGGTGCCCCACGTAGGGCCGGCGGACCGCCTCGGCGGGCCGCCCCGCACTGGTGGTGCTGAGCATCACGTTCACCCGTCCGTTCTACCCGAGGAGCGTGCTCGGCTGCTGCTGGGTGATGCAGTGGATCCCGCCCCCTGCAGCGAAGATCGCCCGTGCGTCGACGAGTGTGACGGTGCGCCGTGGGAACAGGCGGCGGAAGACCCCGGCCGCGATCTCGTCGCGCGGGTCGTCGAAGCCGCACAGCACGACACCGCCGTTGCAGAGGTAGTGGTTGATGTAGGAGTAGTCGGCCCAGTGGCCGTCGGCCTCCAGGACCGTCGGGGCCGCCACCTCGACGACCTCCAGTCGGCGGCCCCTGGCGTCGGTGGCGGACTTCAGGATGCCGATGACCTCCTTCGTCACCTCGTGGTCGGGGTGCGCCGGGTCCGGCTGATGGTGGGCGACCACCACGCCGGGACGGGCGAAGGCGGCGACGATGTCGACATGGCCGAGGGTGCCGTAACCGTACGGTGGGTAGTCGGCGGTGAGGCCGCGCGGCAGCCAGATCGCCTTGCGGGTACCGAGGTGGGCGTGGATCTCCGCCTCCACCCGCTCCTTCGTCCAGTGCGGGTTGCGTTCGGCGCCGAGTTGCACGGTCTCGGTGAGCAGCACCGTCCCCTCTCCGTCCACATGGATCGCACCGCCCTCGTTGACGAGCTGCGAGGCGTACGTCCGCGCGCCCGCCAGGTCCGACACGAATGCGCCGATCTTCGCGTCGTGCTCCCAGCGGGCCCAGTCCTGAGCCCCCCAGCCGTTGAACGTCCAGTCCACGGCCGCGAGTCGGCCGTTGCCGTCGGTGAGGAAGGTGGGGCCGATGTCGCGCATCCAGGCGTCGTCGAGATCGCGTTCGACGATGTCGATACCCGGGCCCAGTAGCGCCCCGGCCTCCGCCGACCGGCCGGGTCCGCACACCACGGTGACCGGTTCGAAGCGGCGGACGGCGCGGGCGACCGCGGCCCAGGCCGCGCGGGAGGCGGCCAGGGCCGCTGGGTCGTCGAAGGTCGGGTTGGGGCCCGGCCAGGCCATCCAGGTGCGCTCGTGCGCGGTCCACTCGGCGGGCATGCGGAAGCCGTCGGCGGCAGGGGTGCTCATGGCGGGGTCCTCGCGAAGGTCACAGGAAGTAGAGGCGGTTGAGGGACACCGAGTCGGCGGGATCGGAACGGATCTGCTCGCCGTCGAGGGTCACCAGACCGGACCGCTGGTCGACGTCGACCGACCCGGTACGGGAGTTGAGGCGCAGGTCGGCGGGGCCGATGCCGCGGGTGCCGCGGACGGCCACCCGGCGGCGGCGGGTCGGGACCCGGTCGTTGCCCTGGTCTGCGGCGGCCTGCGCGACGAAGGCCACCGAGAGGTCGGCCGCGGTGGCGCCATGGGCACCGAACTGCGGTCCCAGCACGAGGGGCTCGCATGTGTCGGTGGCCGCGTTCGGGTCGCCGACCACGCCGTACGCCGGGAAGCCGGCCTTGAGCACCAGTTGCGGCTTGGCACCGAAGTACTCCGGCCGCCACAGCACGATGTCTGCCAGCTTGCCGGGCTCGATGGAGCCCACCTCGTGCGAAAGCCCGTGCGCGACGGCCGGGTTGATGGTCAGTTTCGCCATGTAGCGCAGGACACGGGCGTTGTCGTCGCCGGGGCCGTCCCCTTCCAGCGGGCCGAGTTCGGCCTTCATCTTCCCCGCCATCGCGAAGGTGCGCCGCACGGTCTCGCCCGCGCGCCCCATGCCCTGTGCGTCGGACGAGGTGATGCCGATGGCGCCCAGGTCGTGCAGCACGTCCTCGGCCCCCATGGTGCCGGCGCGGATGCGATCGCGGGCCATGGCGGCGTCGCCGGGCAGGTCGGTCTTCAGGTCGTGGACGGAGACGATCATGCCGTAGTGCTCGGCGACGGCGTCCCGGCCGAAGGGCAGGGTCGGGTTGGTGGAGGACCCGATGACGTTCGCCACGCCCGCCATCTTCAGGACGTTCGGCACATGGCCGCCGCCGCAGCCCTCGATGTGGAAGGCGTGGACGGTGCGGCCGTCGAGGACCCGGAGCGTGTCCTCGACGGACAGGCACTCGTTCAGGCCGTCGCTGTGCAGGGCCACCTGGACGTCGTGCTCCTCGGCGACCCGCAGGGCCGTGTCGAGGGCGCGGGTGTGGGCGCCCATGTCCTCGTGCACCTTGAAGCCGGAGGCACCGCCCTCGGCCAGTGCCTCGATCAGGGGCGCACTGTCGGACGACGAACCCCGGCCCAGGAAGCCGATGTTGACGGGCCAGGCGTCGAACGCGTTGAAGGCGTGCCGCAGCGCCCACGGCGAGTTGACGCCGACGCCCCATACCGGACCGAACTCCTGGCCGATGATCGTGGTCACGCCGGAGGCGAGCGAGGCCTCCATGATGCGCGGTGACAGCAGGTGCACATGGGTGTCGACGGCTCCGGCGGTGGCGATCAGCCCCTCGCCGGACACGATCGACGTCCCCGTGCCGACCACGACGTCGACCCCGTCGAGGGTGTCCGGGTTGCCGGCCCGGCCGATCGCGCAGACACGGCCTTCGCGGATACCGATCGACACCTTGCGGATCCCCTGCACGGCGTCGATCACGACGACGTTGCTGATGACGACGTCGCAGGTCGCGCGGACGGCCGCGGCCTTGAGGTGCAGACCGTCCCGCGCGGTCTTGCCGAAACCGGCGAGGAACTCGTCGCCGTGCTTCTGCGCGTCGGACTCGACACGGATCACCAGACCCGAGTCGCCGAGCCGGAGACGGTCGCCGGCGCGGGGGCCGTGAGTGGCCGCGTACTCATAGGGGTTCACCGGTCGGCTCCCAGATATCCGCAGGCGGTGGCCCGGCGAAGGGCCTCTTCCTTGGCTCCCGGCGCGTCGAGCGGCCCGTCGACCAGGCCCGCGAAACCGATCACCGTCCGGTCGCCTCCGATGGGCACGAGACCGACCTCGACGCGCTCCCCCGGTCCGAAGCGGACGGACGACCCGGCGGGCACGGCGAGGCGCATTCCGTAGGCGTCGGCGCGGGGGAAGTCGAGCCGCGGGTTGGCCTCGAAGAAGTGGAAGTGGGAGGTGACGGACACGGGGACGGCGGCCGTGTTGGTGACGGAGACATGCCTGACCGCCTCCGGCTCGGCGTGCACTGGCCCCGGAAGCAGGGCACCCGGCGCCCCGGCGCCCAGTCCTGCTCCGATGGGGTCGGAGACCACGGCGAGCCGCGACCCGTCGTCGAAGACCGCCTCGACGTGCACCTCGGTGACGACGTCCGCGACGCCCGGCAGCACATCGTCCGGACCGAGCACGGACCGTGCCGCCTCGATGGCCTCGGCGAGGCGCTTCCCGTCCCGGGCGGCCTCGCAGACGGTGTCCGCGATCAGCGCGGTGGCCTCCGGCACGTTCAGCCTCAGCCCTCGGGCCCAGCGGGCACGGGCCAGCTCGGCCGCCCCGAACAACAGCAGCCGATCACGTTCCGTGGGGGTGAGTCTCACGAGGCGGCACCTCCTTGCTTCCCAGACTTTAGAGTGCTGCTCTAAATGCCACCTCACTCTAAATCCTGCATGCGGGAAGCGGAACCCTCCGCGACGGTCGATGCCGGTCACGAGTTTTGAACAATGATCTAAATCATATGCAGTGAGGCGACCACTTTCACCGAACGCCGAGAGCCCGCCCGGATGAAGCATCCCGGGCGGGCTCTCGGCGAATTCACGGGCGGCTCAGCCGAGCTGGTGCATCCAGCCGTGCCTGTCCTCACGGGTGCCGCGCTGGAGGTCCAGCAGCGCCTCGCGCAGCTTGACGGTGACCTCGCCCGGCTCGCCGTCGGACTGCTTCCACTCGGCGTCCGCACGCTTGACCGTGCCGACGGGGGTGATGACCGCCGCGGTGCCGCAGGCGAAGACCTCGGTGAGGGTGCCGTTCTCGGAGTCCGCCTGCCACTCGTCGATGGAGACGCGCCGCTCCTCCGCCTCGTAGCCGAGGTCACGGGCGACGGTGAGAAGGGAGTCTCGGGTGACGCCCTCCAGGATCGAACCGGTGAGCGACGGGGTGACGATCTTGTTGCCGTAGACGAAGTACAGGTTCATCCCGCCGAGTTCCTCGACCCACGTGTGCTCCACGGCGTCGAGGTAGCAGACCTGGTCGCAGCCCTTGACCGCGGCCTCCGCCTGGGCGAGCAGCGAGGCGGCGTAGTTGCCGCCGGTCTTGGCGTCGCCCATGCCGCCGGGGACGGCGCGGACGCGGTCCTCCGACACCCAGATGGAGACCGGCTTGACGCCACCCGCGAAGTAGGCGCCCGCGGGAGAGGCGATCACCAGGAAGAGGTATTCGTTGGCCGGCTTCACACCGAGGCCGACCTCGGTGGCGATCATGAACGGACGCAGATAGAGCGACTCCTCGCCGCCGTGCGCCGGCACCCACGCCTTGTCCTGCTGGACGAGGACGTCGCACGCCTCGATGAAGGTCTCCACCGGCAGCTCGGGCATCGCGAGGCGCCGGGCGGAACGCTGGAACCGGCGGGCGTTCATCTCCGGGCGGAAGGTCGCGACCGAGTTGTCGGGACGGCGGTACGCCTTGAGGCCCTCGAAGATCTCCTGCGCGTAGTGCAGCACGTTGGTGGCGGGATCGAGGGAGATCGGAGCGTAGGGAACGAGCTGACCGTCGTGCCAGCCCCGCCCCTCGGTCCACCGGATCGTCACCATGTGGTCGGTGAAGTGGCGGCCGAACCCGGGGTTGGCCAGGATGGCCTCCCGCTCCGCGTCGGAGAGCGGGTTGGCGGAGGGCTTCAGCTCGATCGTGGGCGTCGTCATGTGTGGTTGTCCTTCACCGGTTGTGTTGACGGGCCGCGCTCACGCCCCTGCCACCCATCACAGGTGTTCGGACGTCCGAGCATTCCCTCATACCGCGGCTCTTCGTTCGATTATCGCAAGCGCCGAGTCGTGCCCGAAACGGTGTGAATGCGGCCCTTGGGGCAGCCCAGGGGTGGGTCGATGGTGACACCCGGCGAGGGCATGGAAAAGCCGCCGGGCGCAAGGGCGACCCGGCGGCTTTTCTCAGGGAGTGTGAGTGGCGCGGGTCAGCCGGCTACTCGTACGGCGAGCGCGTCGCCGATCTCGTCGGTGGTACGGGCGGGTGCGCCCACACGCTCGGCGAGGTCGGCGGAGACGGCCTCCTCGATGCGGGCGGCCTCGGTCTCGTAGCCGAGGTGACGCAGCAGGAGGGCGACCGACAGGACGGTGGCCGACGGGTCGGCCTTGCCCTGGCCCGCGATGTCGGGCGCCGAGCCGTGCACGGGCTCGAACATCGACGGGAACCGGCCGGACGGGTTGATGTTGCCGGAGGCGGCGACCCCGATGCCGCCGGAGATGGCGGCGGCCAGGTCGGTGATGATGTCGCCGAAGAGGTTGTCGGTGACGATCACGTCGAACCGCTCGGGTTGCGTGACGAGATAGATCGTCGCGGCGTCCACATGCATGTACTCGGTGGTGACCTCGGGGAACTCCTCGCCCACCTTGTTGAAGATGTCCGTCCACAGGTGGCCGGCGTGCACCAGCACGTTGTTCTTGTGGACCAGGGCAAGCTTCTTGCGGGGGCGTGCCTGCGCGCGGGCGTAGGCGTCGCGCACGACGCGCTCGATCCCGAAGGCGGTGTTGAGCGAGACCTCGGTGGCGACCGCGTGCGGGGTGCCGCCGCGGATGGTGCCGCCGTTGCCCGTGTAGGGGCCTTCGGTGCCTTCGCGGACCACCACGAAGTCGATCTCGGGCTGGCCCGCGAGCGGGGTCCCGACACCCGGCAGCAACTTGGAGGGCCGCAGGTTGACATGGTGGTCGAAGGCGAAGCGGAGCTTGAGCAGGAAGCCGCGCTCCAGGACCCCGGAGGGCACCGACGGGTCGCCGATCGCGCCGAGCAGGATCGCGTCGTGCTGCTTCAACTGCTCGAGGTCGGCGTCGGTCAGCGTCTCACCCGTGGCGTGGTAGCGCCGGGCGCCGAAGTCGTACTCCTTGGTCTCCAGCTTCACATCCTGCGGAAGGACGGCGGAGAGGATCTTCAGCCCCTGGGCCACGACCTCCTGGCCGATGCC
>Ga0102590_1001170_pt1 | contig 42156 bp, 36 predicted proteins | sample AraplaMF_Col_mMF_FD_76859 | JGI IMG/M metagenome (GOLD analysis project Ga0102590, IMG submission 76859) | Arabidopsis root microbial communities from the University of North Carolina, USA - plate scrape MF_Col_mMF | ecosystem: Host-associated > Plants > Roots > Endosphere | place: USA... | reverse complement strand
GTCGGCGGCGTAGTAGTACAGCGGGTGCCCGGCGTATGTCACCTGCGCCGGGCCCGCGCCGTCCGTCGTGCCGATCAGGCCCGCATCGACACCGTCACCGGCCTTCGGCTTGCCCTCCATGGGCGGCCACAGCTTGAGGCACGCCGCGTCGCAGTCCATGGAGTTCGTGTTCTTCCCATCCGCGGTGAACAGGTACAGGGTCCGGCCACTGCCGTCCACGAGGACCGTACCCAGGGGCGAGTCACTCGTCCGGACAGCGGAGGGGTTCATGGCTACTGCCGGCGCCTGGCCCTTCGCCCCGCCTTCGTCGCCGGTACTGCCGCCGCCGCAGCCCGCCAGCCCGAGGGCGGCCACGAGAGCCAGCCCGGACACGGTGATCCTTCCACGATGCATGGTGCCTCCGTTCCATTCCGCTCGGCCGTACGACCGAGTCGCATGGGTTGTACGGGCGAGCCCTGCCATGGGATTGCGCCACATTCCCGAAAAAAATCCCGGCCGCTTCGCCAATCTCTTCGCCGGGTTCGTACGTACACATGGACGTGGTGCTGTTCTCGCGTGCGAACCAGGTCGACGACGTCACACTCGTCGCCGCCTTCGCCCTGGGCGACGAGCAGGCGTCCGTCGCGTTCGTCAGACGTTTCCAGGACTCCGTGTACGGCCTCGCGCTGTCGGTGACCCGGGAGCCGGCCCTCGCCGAGGATGTGAGCCAGGAGGTGTTCGTGCGTGCGTGGCGCGCGGCAGGCAGCTACGACCCCCGGCGCGCCTCCGTCCTCACCTGGCTGCTGACGATCACACGCAACGCGGCCATCGATGCCGTACGCGCCCGCCGGGCGACGCCCGCCACGGACGCCACCCTGGAACGTCTCATCTACGTGGCGCTTCGCAGCGACCCCGGACCCGACGATCCCGAGCAACGGGCCCTCACCACGCTGGAGAGCGAGCGCGCCCTGCGCCGGTTGCGTGCCCTCCCGCCGGAACAGGCCCGCGCCGTCGCCCTCGCCGTCTTCGGCGGTTGTACCGCCGCCGAGATCGGTCGACAGGAGAACATTCCAGTCGGGACTGCCAAGACCCGCATCCGCGGCGGTCTGCGAAGGCTGCGCGACTCACTGAAGGAGGAACGCCGTGATGGATCGCCACCCCGATGAGAACGAGTTGGTCGCGCTGGCGCTCGGCGCCCTCCCCGGCCCGGAGGACGAGCTGCTGCGGCACCTCACCGACTGCCCTGCCTGCCACTCGGCCTACGACGACGTCGCCACCGGCGTCGATGCGGTGCTCCCTGCAGCGCCGTCCGTCGCGGCTCCTCCCGGTTTCGAGACACAGGTCCTCGACCGCCTGAGACTCGAACGCCCCTCCGACCCCGACCGCTCCAGGTATCGGATCCTCACCCGCGAGGGCTCCGCCCTCCATCGCTCACGTTCGGCATCGGGCGCAGTACGCCTCTCCCCTGGCTGTCCGAAACCCGCGTCGCCCGGCCGCTTCCGCGACCGGCGCCGCCCTCGTCGGACGCTGCTGCTCGCCGCGGCCGCGGCCGCCGGGGTCTGCATCGGCGGTGCAGCCGTGACCGTGCTCCATCACGACGACGCCCCGGTGCACGTGGCCGTCGGCGACCGCGGAGCACCCCTGGTGACCGCTTCGGGGACCGCAGTCGGAACGGTCGAACCGAGTCTGGCCGACAAGGACCGCGTCGTGGTCATGCAGATCACCTCGGGCGCCCCCGGCGCGCACTACACCTGCCGGCTTCTGCTCGAGGACGGCTCCAGCCGCGACGCCGGCTCCTGGTGGATGCCGGACTCCGGGCAGGCGACCTGGATCGCCTACGCGACCGCGGCCACCGTCGAGCGGGTCGAACTGACCACGGACGACGGTCGCATCTGGTCGTCAGCCGTTCTCCGGCACTGACCCGGCACTCCCGGGCGAGGGCGGGCTTCGTGCCGGAGCCGACGTACCTGCCGACCCGCAACAGCCCCTTCCCGGCTCACTTCCGTGCCCTGTACGGCGCCGTACAGCAGTCGCGCCCGAAACGAAGGACGCCGTTCCTTGCGTTGCCGCATGCCTCTGCTCACCGAGAGCGCCCTGGAACGAGCAGGCCGGAAAGGCGCTGCACCGCCGGCCATCCCATAGGCAATTCACAACGTCCACACACGACGGTGGTTGCCCGTCAGGCTTTCAACGAATGACAATCGCACGCGAAGGATCTTCCCGGCGAGTCGATGACGCCTCCCACGTGCGGTCATCCCATGGGCCCCGGCATGGATCCGACCACGTCTCAAGTGAGGGTGACAACGTTGTCAGAGCGCGTACCGACGCGGCTTTCGCCCTTCACGCGCCCACTGCGCCGTTCGTACTCGGCCAGAGAGTTCAGGAACGCTTCATGACAAGATCCACAGATTCCCGCCGGCGCAAGTCGCGACACCGTGTGCCCTTGTTGGCGGCGGCCGGCGTGGCCGCCCTCGCCGGCGCAGCGGTCCTGCCGCTGACCGCCATGGCCAGCGGCGACGCGACGCCGTCGAAGACCGCACGGCAGGACGACTTCGCCGCGGCCTCGAAGGAGTTCCACGTCCCGCTGCAGGTGCTGCTCGGCGTCGCTTACCAGGAGTCGGCGTGGGAGGACCACGCCGGCCGGTACAGCACCAACGGCGGGTACGGTCCGATGCACTTGACGGACATCACACCCGAGATGCTGGCCGGTGGCGACGCCGGGGCCGTCGGCCGTGCCGATCTCAAGACGCTCGCCGCGGACCCCGCCCTGCACACCGTCGAGGCGGCGGCACGACTGACCGGCCTGTCCGCCGAGGAACTGCGCAAGGACCCGGCGGCCAACATCCGCGGCGGTGCCGCCCTGCTCGCGTCGTACCAGAAGGCGACGGTCGGTGCTGAGTCGTCGGACCCGGGCAAGTGGTACGCGGCGGTGGCCCGTTACAGCGGTTCCGCGCATCAGCAGGGTGCCGCCGCGTTCGCCGACCGGGTGTTCTCCACCGTCAAGCACGGCGCCCGGCGCACCACGCAGGACGGGCAGCGAGTGAACATGACCGCGGCCCCGGACGTCTCTCCGGCCACCGGGCAGTTGGGCAGCCTCCACCTCAAGGCGGCGGCCACCGCGGAGACCGAGTGTCCGTCCACGGTGGAATGCACCTTCGTCCCGGCCGCCCCGTCGAACGGCCAGGTCTCCAACCGCCCCGCCGACGGCATCCGGATCGACTCCATCGTCATCCACGACACCGAGTCGTCCTACGAGTCCGCCATCGCGACCTTCCAGAATCCCGGCGGCAGCGCGTCACACTATGTGATGCGGTCGTCGGACGGCGCGGTGACGCAGATGGTGCCCACCAAGGACCTGGGCTTCCACGCGGGCAACTACTCGACCAACATGCACTCCATCGGCATCGAGCACGAGGGCTACGCCGCGCACGGCGGCAGTTGGTACACCGAGGCACAGTACGAGGCCACGGCGGATCTGGTGAAGTACCTCGCCGCCCGCTTCGACATACCGCTGGACCGGCAGCACATCATCGGGCACGACAATGTCGCCGGGCCGTCGTCGGCCCTGGTCTCCGGTATGCACTGGGACCCGGGCACGTCCTGGGACTGGGAACACTTCATGAAGCTCCTGGGCGCGCCGATCAAGGGCGCCCACGGCGTGGGCCGCGTCGGCTCGGTGGTGACCATCGCCCCCGGCTTCTCCTCCAACCGGCAGACCGTGCAGATCTGCCCGGCGGACGACCCGACCGGTGACACCACCGCCTGCACCGACAAGCAGCAGCCGTCGAACTTCGTCTTCCTGTACACCGAACCCAGCCGGACCGCCCCCCTCTTCGGGGACCAGGCGGTCCACCCGGGTGGCGCCGGCACCGACCGGATCAACGACTGGGGCAGCACGGCTCAGGCAGGCCAGCAGTTCGTGGTGGCCGATCGTTCCGGTGCCTGGACCGCGATCTGGTACAGCGGCGCCAAGGTGTGGTTCTACAACCCGCTCGGCCGCAACACCGTACCGGCTCACGGTGTGAAGGTGATCAAGTCCGCCGGCGCCGATCCTGTCGCGGTCTACGGCTCCAGCTACCCGGACGCCGCTGAGTACCCCGCCGGGCTGTCCCCCTCGACGCAGGCCCCGCTGAGCATGTACTCCGTCCCTGCCGGCCAGGCCTACGTCGCCACCCAGCCGCCGGCCGCCACGGACGACTTCTTCCCCTCGAGCGGAGCGGTGGTCACCGGCGGCAAGAAGATGTACACGATCCAGTACAACCACCGGGTCGGGCTGGTGTACGAGTCGGACGTGACCGCAACCGACCTTCCGGCCCTCGGCCACCACAGCTGACGCACTGATCGGGGGGTGTCCGGTATCCGCACGACGGACCGGGCACCCCCTGCCGCTCTGTACGGACGACGGTGGCCCCCGCACTGGTCGGCGCGTCGCGTGATAGTGATGAGCCGTGATCGGTCGCCTCCCGCTGGATGAACAACTCGCCACCCTCAAGTCGGTCCTCTCCCGCAACGAGGTACTGCTCGAGGTGCTGGAACGGTCCGCGTCCCTGGCCCTTCCCGGCTGGTACGTGACGGCGGGCTGCCTCTTCCAGACCGTGTGGAACGTCGTCACGGACAGGCCACCCACGAGCGGGATCAAGGACTACGACGTCTTCTACTTCGACGGCGGCGATCTGTCGTGGGAGGCGGAGGACGCGGTGATCACTGCGGGTGCGAAGGCCTTTGCCGGGCTGCCGGGCGAGGTCGAGATCCGCAACGAGGCCCGGGTCCACCTCTGGTACCGGCAGAAGTTCGGCGTCGCGTGCGCTCCCTATGCGTCCACGGAGGCGGCCATCGACAGCTTCGCGGCCACCACCTGTTGTCTGGGGGTACGGCTGGAGCCTGGCGGCCGGTGGCGCGTCTACGCGCCGCACGGCCTCTCCGATGTGTTCAACCTGGTCGTACGGCCCAATCCGGTGCTTGCCCCGCGGGAGGTCTACGAGAGCAAGACGGCCCGCTGGCGGCGGCACTGGCCCGAGCTGAGGGTGCTTGAGTGGCCGACCGGAACCATGGCACGGGGTGGCTCCTCGTACTGACCCGCGCGGGAGGCGCAGGCAGGACGGGAGCCGGGCGAGACGCCGTCAGATCAACCCGCTCGTAGGCCCTCGATGAATCGACCCGCCAGGTCGACCCGTTCGTCGAGTGTGGCCGACATCTGGCCGAAGTCCACGAACAGTTCGTGCACACCGGCCTCCTCGGCGGCCCTGGAATAGTCGATGTACTGGTCCAGGGTGCCCGCTCGGGGGAAACGCTCCGGGCCGGTCGGTGTGGCGGTCAGCAAGGGATTCACCCGCAGGGCCATACGGAGTGTGGCTGGATCCCGATCCGCCGCCTCGGCCTCTTTGACGATGGTCGCCCACATTCCCAGCAAGGCGGTCATCGGCATGGCGCCGGGCAGCCAGCCGTCGAGGCGTCGGCCGATGCGGCGAAGTCCCCTGGGTGTGAAGGCCGCCAGCAGGAGAGGCGGACGCGGACGCTGGTGAGGCTTGAGCCCGACCACCGTGTCCGGAACGGTGAACAGGGGGCCGTCGTGGGCGAGGGCGTCCTTGGCCCAATACTGCTCCAGGACGTCGAGCGTCTCGTCGAGTCGCGCGCCTCTGCCGTCCCAGGGGACGTCGACGGCTGTGTACTCCTCGGGCATCCAGCCGAAACCGAGGCCGACGTCGAGGCGCCCGTGGCTCACGAGGTCGAGGGTCGTCAGCGATCGTGCCAGCATCAACGGTGGCTGCCACAGGGCGTTCAGCGTGCTGGTGCCCAAGCGGACCCGGCTCGTGTGAGCGGCGGCGAAGGTCAGGCCGAGCAGAGGGTCCAGGTGGTTCTCGTAGACCCGCGGCATCACGCCGTCGACTCCCGGGTACGGGACGCTCGGTGCGACCGGTGCCAGCAGACGGTCGCCCGTCCACAGGGAGTCGAACCCCAACTCCTCGGCCGTACGGCTGATTCTGATGATGCCTTCCGACCGAGCGTCCGGACCGAAGGTCGGAAGGGCCAGACCAAGTCGCATGTCAATTCCCTGGTGGCGTAAGGGGGGTACGGGTGCTCAGCGGGCCGCGGACCGACGGTCCCTTCCGGCCGTTCCGGCGCAGCGTACTCGAGGACGGCGGCAGAGGGGTCCCAGGGCGGATCGATCGTCGGCTCGCTCGCGATCGGTCCCTCCTTCAACCGGTGGACCGCCATCCGCACCCACGATGCTCCGTGGCCAGTCTCCCGTATTTCGCGAGGGCGTAGGCCTTGACGGGGAGGTTTCCTCGAAGCCGGGCCAGATGTCTCGCCCGCGTCGTGACCCCTGCGGGCAGGACCGGCACCCGGCGCACAGCCGATCGGATGTCACAGGGGTCGAACCGAGCACATGCAAGTCGGGCCCGGCCCGATCGCGAGCGGTGCCCGGCTGGGTTAGTGTGAATCGCGGGGTTCGCCATCACCGGAGCCATATCGTGCGTGCCATCGTCATCGAGAAGTTCGGTGGTCCGGACAGCCTCGTCTACACGGAACTCCCGGACCCTGAACCCCGAACAGGGGATGTAGTCATCAACATCAAGGCGTTCGGGCTCAACCACGCCGAGATGCATATGCGCAGGGGTGAGTGGGCCGAGGCCGCCAAGGTCAGCGGTATCGAATGCGTCGGACTGGTCACGTCCTGCCCCGGCGGTGAGTTCCCCGTGGGCGCGAAGGTCGCCGCGCTGATGGGTGGCCTCGGGCGCACGATCAACGGCAGCTACGCCGAATACACCCGGGCGCCGGCATCGAATGTCGCGACCATCGAGTCGGACCTGCCCTGGGCTCAGCTGGCCGTCATCCCGGAGACGTACGCAACGGCGTGGACCTGTCTGTTCCGTAGTCTGGAGATCGCCCCGGGTGAGACCCTGGTGGTCCGAGGAGCGACCTCCGCCTTCGGTCAGGCCGCCGTGAACCTGGCCGTGAACGCCGGTGTGCGGGTCATCGGTACGTCGCGCGATCGTAGGCGATTCGACCTGCTTGAGGAACTCGGCGTGGATCGAGCCGAGTTGGAGGGCCCGGAGCTCTCCGAGCGGATCGCCGAGGCCAAACAACTCGACGCGGTACTCGATCTGGTGGGCAACAGCACCATCCTCGACTCCCTTGCCATGCTGCGCCGGGGCGGACGTGCCTGCTTGGCGGGCTGGCTCGGCGGGCTCGAGCCGATCAGCGACTTCAATCCCTTGCTGCAGATGGCAAGCGGCGTCTATCTGACCTTCTTCGGTAGCTTTGTATTCGGAAAGCCCGGATTCCCGCTCTCGGATGTACCGCTCCAGGAAATCGCGGAGCAGGTGGCGGCAGGGCGTCTCAAGGCAAAGCCCTCTCGCGTGTTCCGCTTCGACGACGTACGTGAAGCCCATCGTGTCATGGAAGCGGGCGAAGCCAAGGGGAAGATGGTCGTCGTCCTCGATTGACCGCCCACCCGATTCCGGACAGCGGCGGCCGACGGGGTTCGGCGCGCGGTCAGGGATTGCTGCAACACCTCGGTACCGCTCCATACGGTGCGGCGCCGGTTCCCGCTGTCCTCGCCCCCACCACGGTCCCGGTGTTGAACGTGCCTGTGCCGTAGCCGCCGCCCCGTCACTGGCGGCGGCTACGGCACCCACGCCCCGTCGCGTGGCAGGTTGACGTGTCGCCCGTGCTCGGCTCATCCGATCGGCCCGGCGGAACCCGTGAAGTGCGCAGGTCCCGCCGGGCGCAGGATGCGGGCGGCCGTCAGCTTCGCGGCCTCGACGTCGCTTCCAGGAAGACCGGGTTGGTCAGGGCGGCCATGGGACCGAACAGCAGCGCGTCGCCCATGGTGTTGCCCTGCCCCGGGGAACCGTCGGCCATCGGGTGGCGCACCTCGGCACGCACGTACGCCGCGAGGGAGGCGGTCGTCCGCCACACCACCGTGCCGGAGCCGGAGGCGTCCACCGACTCCTGGTGCATCTGACCCTCGTCGGTGATGAACCGCACCGTGCCGTGGGGCACACCCTCGACGTCGAGGCGGACGTCGACGGGAGCGTCCACGGGCACCCTCAGCTTTTCGCCGATGCCCGCGTGCTTGCCGTTTCCGGTCACGGAGAACGTCAGCTTGACGGCGGACGACTCGGCGATCCAGCTACGGCCGGCGCGGATGCCGTCCGTGATCGAGTCGGTGGCGAGGTCGTCCGCGTAGACGACGTTGTGCGGCAGGCCGATCACCTGGGGGTCGCTGTGGGCGTCGCTGTTGCCCATCGCGGGCAGCCAGCGCTTGCCGGTGCGGACCGCCTCACCGAGCTTCTGGTCCCAGGTGCTGACCGCGTGCTCGTCGTCGTAGGTCCACGGGCCGGTCCACACCTCCGTGGCGTCGGCGTCCTCGAAGCCGAACTTCCACTGGCAGGCCACATACGCGCAGTACATGTGCGCGGGGACCACGAGACCCCCGCTGCGGCGCACCTGACGCGAGAAGCGGGCGAACGCGTCGTCCCGGGACCGGTAGCGCCAGTCGATCCATTCACCGGCCGGAAGACCGAGCGCGAGCCAGTGCCCGTTACGGGTGGTGACCTCCTCACCCGTCATGATCAGCAGATCCTGCCCGGCGTACTCGCCCCACACCGCGTGCGACGCCGAGGTGTTGTGGTCGGTGGAGACCATGAAGTCCAGGCCCGCGGCACGCGCCCCGGCCGCCACCTCCGCCGGCAGGCGCTTGCCGTCGGAGTGGACGGTGTGCAGGTGGCAGTCACCGCGGTACCAGTCGCGGCCGCGGCCCTTGGCCCGCTGCGGCGGGTACTTCTTCACGAAGGCGGGCCCGGGCTCACCGTAGGTGAGGGTGATCTGGACCTGGTAGTGCATGCCCTGCGGAGCCACCTGGTAGGGGCCGAGGACGATGTTCCAGGTTCCGGCGTTGACCGGACCGGGCAGATAGCCCGGAGTGGCCTCGCTGTTGCTGATCTCGAACGAGGTGCGGAAGCCACCGGACCAGCCACGGAAGCCACGACCGCCGAGAGCGATGCCCCGCTCGTCGAACACACCGATGTCGCAGGAGTTGCCCGGGGTGCCCGAGGGGACGGCCGGCTTGTCGTAGGAGTACGAGACAGCGATCTTCTGGACCCCGTGCGGGATCTGCACCGGAAGGTAGACGAAGTCCGCGACGCCGGTCTCGAGGAACCCGCTGATGACACGGGTCTCGTCGCTGCCCGCCGCAGGCTTGCCACCGGTGGAGCCGTCGGCCGCTTGCGCGAAGGAGACCGGGGTCAGGGTCAGGGCTGCCGCGCCGGCCACGCCCACCGTCATGAATCGCCGACGTCCCAGCCCGCTGCTCGCCTCGTCGGCGGTCAGCGCCTCGGGGTCGAGGACATCCACATCGTGTTCGCAGTGTCCGTCAAGACACATGTTCGTCCTTACCAATGTCGGTGATATGTGCACGCTGAATGCACCTGAAGCCTTCAGACCTTGATCCTGCTCTGTGGACGGCGGATGAGCTCAACGTGAAGGCGCTGCGGCGGACGGGCAACGACCTGCCGCGATGCCGCGACGCGTACCGGCCCGGATCCCCGTGGGCGATGCCGCTGGAATACCGGCGCGGCGGGTCCCGGTCCAGTCTCGGGACGGCTCGGTCCGAATGGGCCGCAGCGGTTCGGATGGACCGCAGCGGTTCGACGAAAGGAACCAGCCAGGCAATTGGGGCGGCGGCATGTCCCGAAAAAATGGCGCCGCTGCGGGACGGGCGCTCACGGGCGCGTTTGCTGCTAGCTTGCTCAGTGTCTGCAGGGGGGCTCCCCCGTACCCCCTGCAGACGCATGACGATTGCGCCCGCCTCCCTGCGAGCGTCGGCGCCGCGTGCGCGTGCAGGCGGGAGCACAGACGGTCGGCGGGACCCCATCGAGTTCAGCGACTCCCCGGCTGCGGGATCGAGGCCCGGTGACTCCCGAAGCGGCGCCCCGACTGCCTTTTCGCATCCGCCTGAGGGACGAACCGCACCGAACCATATCCCCGCGAGTCCCTCCCCCGTTCAACTCGCCTTCCCCTGGGCGGTATTGCGACAAATTCCAAGCTGTCGGCGCCGCCGGAAGGCGCAACAACGCGCGCGAACGAGGAGTCCTCACCACCGCGGAACTCCCAACCGCCGCAACAGGTCCGGAAGCGGCGGCGGTCAGACCACCGATACGACGTGGCGCCGCGTCGGCTCGAGGTCACCGGAAGTGCACCACCTGGCTGCCTCCTCAACCGGAGGCCGCCCTCGCCGCGGCGGTGCCCTGCTCGCCGTCGGCCGGCGGCCTGAAGACGCGGAAGAGCTCAACGGGTCATGGCAGGCAGCGGGGTTGCGGGGCGGTGGCCGACCGGGAACGCAGGCCTGTTCCCGAGGACCGCACACCCGTTCCAAGCGGGATATGCTGTACATGCCGCCGATCCATTTACGGTTCAACAACATGTCGGACGCATCGCTGCCTCCGTCGGGTGACTGCCGTCCGGCAAGGACACGCGTCGATGAGTCCGGTGGCCCGCAGTGATATCGATGTCATCATCCTCCGGAAGGAACTGCCGTGGCTCCGGTGCTCGTCGGACACCAAGGTCTGCTGGCGGGAGAGCGCATCCCGATCCTGGACACCCGCGTCACCTTCGGTCGCAACTCCGACAACACCGTCGTCATCTCGAGTCTGAGCGTCTCCCGCTTCCACGCGGAGATCGTCTTCGACGAGAACGAGGGATACGTGCTGCACGACTGCGGCAGCAGCAACGGCACGCAGGTCAACGGCGAGGACGTGGAGTCCCGGCTCCTCCAGTCCGGCGACGAAATCACCATGGGTGACCAGGAGTTCCGCTTCGAGGTCGCGGACGCCATGGAGACCCTCATGGCGCTCTCCCTGCCGCGATCCGTGACCCACGGCACCGAGGAGGGCGAAAGCGGTCCGGTTCTGCGCGTCACCGTCGCCGGCGGTGGTCCCGTCGGTCTCTCCTTCGCCCTGCTGCTGGAGCACTTCCTCGGCCCTCAGGCGCAGATCACCGTCTACGACGGCAGGTGGCGCAAGCAGGGCCGCGCCATCGTCTGGAAGGGCCAGGACGAAGGCAACGTACGGCGACAGCAGGTGGTCACGGTGCAGAGCCGCCAGTACCTGGCCTGGCCGGAGGAGGTTCGGGCACGCCTCTTCGATCCGCAGCACTACAGCGAGATGTGGCCCTCCGGTCCGGACTCGATCGGCGACCACCACCCGCGCAACATGCGGATCGCGTACATCGAGGACCGACTGCTGGAGCTGGCGAACGAGAAGCGGGAACGGATCCGCCTCATACCCACCCGGTTCGACCCGGCGGAGCAGCAGGACGCCCTCGCCGCGCAGCACGTTCTCGCCATCTGCGACGGCGGGCGATCGCACACCCGGGAACACTTCGCCGCCCGGTTCGGCAAGGCCGACGAGTCCATCTACTCCCTGGACGGCCGCCACCTCCAGGACGTCGTCCTCGGCCTGCGCGTGAAGTCGACCCTTTCCGACCCCATGGCGGTCCTGCTGACCGTCGCTCAGAACCGCTTCCTGCTGAACTCGCTTCGCGGCGAGGGCTTCCTCAACATGCGCCTGACCGACGCCGAGCTGTCGGAGGTCATCGGCATCGACCCGGTCCGCCGCGTCTTCGAGGAGTGCATCGCGTCCCGGCCGTGCCTGATGGACCGCGACGAACACGGCGACTTCCAGTGCGCCACCCACGGCACGCTGTTCCTGCCCGCCCTGATCAAGGGTTCGTCCCTGTGGAAGCGTGTGCATGAGGGACTGCGACTCTTCGGTGTCGAGTCCGAGGATCTGACCGCGGTCACGAGTTTCCGCCTGGACATGGTCCAGCGCCCGCGCTTCTCGGCCGAGTTGATGCCCGCCACCGCCGGCTCTCCCGGCACCTACGGGTTCCTTCTGGGAGACGCCGCCAACGCCATTCACTTCTGGCCCGGTCGCGGACTCAACAGCGGTCTCGCCTCGGCCATTTCCCTGGCCCGCTCCCTCAACGGGGCCTGGAGCGGAAAGGCTTTCCGCGACGCGGACTTCCTGAGGCACGAGGCCGCGATGTCCATGCTTCAGTACCGGCACAAGAGCCGCGCATGGAAGGCGATGGTCACCAGCGACGACAAGGGCGCCACGTGGGCCATCAAGGACATCATCGCCCACGGGATCGACGCGGCCGACGACCTGGATCGCGACGCGGACACCAAGGCCCTTCTGGAACGCATGCGCACCCTCCGCGAGAGGCTGGCGCCCCGCCTGCCCGGGATGCCTGACGACGAGGCGATCCTGGAGCGCCTGCAGACGCTGGAGGCCGCCACACTGCGCATGCTCGTCCTCAGCGGCGCCTGGGACACTCTCACCATGGGCGGCGAAGAGGTCGACATCGACATCTTCTACGGCCAGGACTCCTCCGCGGCGGCCGCCGCGGTGGAAGCGCTGGAGCCCGCCGTCCAGTCGTGATCCCTTCAGGCAGCTGACAGGCGCGGAGAAGGGACCCTCTCCGCGCCTTTCCAGCAGTACGCCGGTCGCACACCCGTAGCTCAGGCTTCCACCCGGCGGGACCATTCGACGACGCCGGCGCAGGCCACCTGGTCGGCTCGACGGCGCGCGGCGGGTCAGACCGCCGAGTGGGCACTCCAATGCGCCTCGAGGGCCGCAGCGACCTCGGCCGGCCTCTCGAGCACCGTCCAGTGGTTGCAGTCGAGCTCCAAGACCCGGGACGCCCGCAGCGCTACGCCGAGCTCCCGCCCGAACCGGACCGGACAGGCCGGGTCGAGCGCCCCCCTTGGCGGGCATGGTCGAGGTCCTTGTCCGAGCGATGCTGGTGGGAGGGCCGCACGGTCACCGCGTATCGAGGCGCGTACAGCGACCGTATCTCCGGGAATACACATTGTGTCACACGGTGTTGAGTGGAGGTGGTCGGAACGGATCACACTGTCGGAATGGCGGATCGCGCACAGCACTCGCGGTCAGGCCCTTGATCCATGACCGAGGCCGGACACAAGCCCCGAACGGCAATGGGCGGAGCGTTTGAGGCAACGTGTTCTCAGGACGAACGGTCGTGTACGAAGAGGGCGGGAAGCAGTGGACAGAGCCGGACTGGCGGCCTTCCTCAGGGCGCGACGCGAGGCCCTGCAGCCGGAGGACGTGGGCCTGCCGCGTGGGCGACGGCGGCGCACAAGAGGCCTGCGCCGAGAGGAAGTGGCCGCGCTGTGCGACATGTCGGTCGACTACTACACCCGGCTCGAGCAGCCTCGGGGCCCGAACCCCTCGGAGCAGATGCTCGCGGCGATCGCACGCGGTCTGCATCTCTCGCTCGAGGAGCGCGATCACCTGTTCCGACTCGCCGGCCACGCCGCCCCCCGAAGAGTGCGGCGCGGAGACCACATCAACCCGGGCATGATGCGCATCCTCGACCGCCTCGAGGACACTCCCGCGCAGGTGGTCAACCACCTGGGTGAGACGTTGAAGCAGACGAGACCCGCGACAGCGCTGCTGGGTGACGAGACGGCTTTCAATGGACCGGCCCGCAGTCTGCACTATCGGTGGTTCACCGATCCCACCTCACGACTGATCCATCCCATCGGCGACCACGCGGTGCACAGCCGGCTCCTTGTTGCGGATCTCCATGCCGCCCATGCACGGGACGGCCGTGACTCGCGAACCGCCGAGCTCGTCGACGCGCTGCGGGCGGCCAGCCCCGAGTTCGCCGCACTCTGGCGCGAGCATCCGGTACTCGGGTCCTACTGCGCGGCCAAGCGCTTCCAGCACCCGCAGCTGGGGACCCTGGAACTCCACTGCCAGACGCTCGTCGACCCCGACCAGTCGCAGCGCCTGCTGGTCTACACCGCCGCACCGGGCACGGAGAGCCACGCCCGTCTCCAGCTTCTCGCCGCCGTCGGGTAGCCCGCACGACTTCCGCGCTCCAAGAACGCCGGCACCGCCTCGGGGCAGTCCCTGCACCGGGACACCGCATCACCGACCGGGCCGCCGCGTCGTGACGACGGCTCCCATGACCGGGCGGCCCCTGACCGGTGACGGCTGCCGCCCCCAACGGGCAGGGATCCAGACCCGCAGACCCGCACACCCGTCGGACGATCCCGGCAGGCATCGGCGACACACGCCGAGAGACGTACGTCACATTTCACGCCGTCACACTTTTCCGAGGTGTCCGGTCACTAGGGATGTATCCGCAACACGGCGAGAGGATCACCATGGAACCGCGTCTCAACTACTTCGGAAACTCCCTCGCAGGCAAGGTCCTGAAGCACATCAACTCGGCCAGCAAGGTGCTGTCCGAGTCGACGCTGCCGCACGCGACGCAGGAGCTGGTGAAAATCCGCGCGAGCCAGATCAACGGCTGCGGCTTCTGCACCGACATGCACACCAAGGACGCCGCTGCCGCCGGTGAGACCGCGCAGCGCCTCCACCTGGTCGCGGCCTGGCGGGAGGCCACTGTCTTCACCGACGCCGAGCGTGCCGCACTCGAAGTGGCCGAGCAGGGCACCCGTCTCGCCGACGCTGCCGGTGGTGTCACGGACGAGGCCTGGGCGAACGCTGCCAAGCACTACGACGAGGACCAGCTCGTCGCCCTGATGTCGCTGATCGCAGTCATCAACGCCTACAACCGCGTCAACGTGATCAACCAGCAGCCCGCCGGTGACTACAAGCCCGGCATGTTCGGCTGACAGGCACTGCTGTCCGGTGAAACACAGCGTCCGTCTCCGCGCCCCCCGACCTCAAGGTGTGGAGACGGACTGCCGGCACCCACAGGCCGCACCCGATGCGCGGACCGTCCTTTCCGCGGCCTGACAAATCCTCGGGGAATTTCGCCCCGCGTCCGCCCTCACAGCGAAACTCACTCGACGAGAAAGACGCACTGCGAACAGAGGCAAGTCATGTCCAATTCCACAGCCCGGAACTTCATGGACCGTGCGGTGATCGTCACCGGAGCCGGATCGGGAATCGGCCGCGCCACGGCTGTCGCCTTCGCGGAGTCGGGGGCCCACGTCCTCGGCGTGGGCCGCCGAAGGAATGCTCTGGAGGAGACGGCCGGTGCGCACTCCGGCATCGCCGTCCTGCCGCTCGACATCCGCGAGGAGGGGGCCGCGGAAAGGGTCGTCGGCACGGCCGTGGAGATGTGGGGCCGGCTCGACGTACTCGTCAACAACGCCGGTGCGGCCGCCATGATGCCCCTGTCGGAGACCGACCGGTCGGTCATCAACAACCTGTTCGATCTCAATGTGACGGCCCCCAGCGTGCTCGCCCGTGCGGCCCTGCCCCACCTGCGCGACTCCGGGGGTTCCATCGTCAATGTCTCGAGCACCTACGGCCACCGCCCCCTGCCCGGCGGAGCCCACTACGCCGCCACCAAGAGCGCTCTGGAGCAACTGACGCGAAGCTGGGCTCTCGAACTCGCGTCGACGGGGGTACGCGTGAACGCGATCGCCCCGGGCCCGACCGAGACGGACGTCCTGGCCGCGGCCGGCCTCCCCGAGGACACGATCGACGAGATACACAGCGCGGAGCGCGAACGCATCCCGGTGGGCCGTCTGGGTGACCCTCAGGACGTCGCGGACTGGATCCTGCGTCTGGCCGACCCTCGGGACACGCACATCACCGGGCAGATCCTCACAATCGACGGCGGACTCGAACTCGTCTGATCCGGCTGAAGGCACCGCAGTGCGCGAGACAGTCGGCCGGTGCGACGGGCGCACCGGATCGCGCCTTCGAGGCTGAGAATCTCCTTTCGGGTGCTCAGGGGAACAGGAGCTCGTCGACGATGAGAGCGATTTTCTGCCACCCGAGCGCCCGGCGGTGCATATTCCTCTGAGCGGGCAATGTCATCCGCCGTCAGCCCCCTGCTTCGCCGGACCCCTCAGGGAAAAATTCATCACGTCGCTGCGGGCACGTTGTCACAAATGAAGTAGCCGCCTTGTCTTTCATGGTGAAGACACCATTGACCGGTATCGGTGAGCGGCTCATTGCGGGTGCACATCTCCCGTGAGCACCGAAAGGATTACATTATGAAGGTCGTAGTGATCGGCGGAACCGGGCTCATCGGTTCGAAGCTGGTCGGCAAGCTCAACGAGCACGGGCACGAGGCGGTCGTGGCCGCGCCCAGCACCGGCGTGAACACCCTCACGGGCGAAGGGCTGGCCGAGGTCATGAAGGATGCCTCGGTCGTGGTCGACGTGTCCAACTCTCCCTCGTTCGAGGACGAGGCGGTCATGACCTTCTTCCGCACCTCCACCACCAACGTTCTCAACGCGGAGGCCGAGGCCGGTGTGCAGCACCACGTGGCGCTGTCCGTCGTGGGCACCGAACGGCTCCAGGAGAGCGGGTACTTCCGTGCCAAGCAGGCTCAGGAAGAGCTGATCAAGGCGTCTGGGATCCCATACTCCATCGTTCACGCCACCCAGTTCTTCGAGTTCATGAAGGGGATCGCGGACTCGGCGACCGAGGGCGACACCGTGCACCTCGCCCCGGTGAAGATCCAGCCGGTCTACTCCGACGACGTGGCCGCGGCGGTCGGCCGCACCGCGGTCGGCACCCCCGTCAACGGCGTGGTGGAGGTCGCGGGTCCCGATGCCTTCCAGCTCGACGAGCTGATCCGTGACGGGCTCGCCGCCAAGGGCGACCCCCGCACCGTGGTCTCGGACCCGCACGCCCGGTACTTCGGAGCGGAACTGAAGGAGACCACCCTTCTCCCGGGTCCTGACGCCCACCTGGCCGAGACCCGGTTCGCCGACTGGGCCGCTCAGCAGAAGTAGGCGGATGGGTGGCCCCTGCGTTCCGGCGGTGGCCACCCTCCCCCCGCGGCAACCACGCCTTTCGTCGCACTCCCAGCGCCGCACTCCGCCATGGCGTGATCACCCGTGTCGCGCAAGGAGGTTGACACCCGCGCCACGCACTCCCGCCCGTCCCCGGCCCGGAGTGGCCCGCATCCCAGGGCGGATCAGCCCCAACTTCGAGAAGCACCCAGAGTCTGCCAGCATTCGCCGAAGGAGGGCTCACGATGACCAGAGCGGCAGAGGACCGCGTCGCCTTCATGGCAACCATCGAGTCATTGGCCGCGAAGGCGACCGAACTGGAAGCCCGTGCCAACGACCTCCGCCAGGAGCTGGCGGACCTCGATCAACGAATGACGGCCATCGCCAACGCCCTGCACAGGGCTCCCCGTTCGGCGGACCTCCCCGGCGAGCCCGTCGGCGAGGGGGACTGACCCGCACCACGAGGTCCGCTGACTGTCCGGTGTCGTACGCTCGTTCCCGCAGCGATGCTTGAACGAAACGATGGATCAAGTCGAGGTGTTCGAGGTTGTACGCCCACAACCCCCCGTGCCGGGACTCGAGCTGGAGCCACAGCGGCATTCCGGAGTAGGGATCGGTCGCTGACTGACGTGTGCCACAGGAGAGCGCGACCGGAGAACAAGGCCATACGGTGAGTATGCGACTGTTCCGCAGCCCAGCGCATCCCGATTCGACCGCTCACGCTCGGGCCCGTCGGCCACACTCTCAGAGGCGGAGGGAAGTGAAGATTCGCCGACAGCGCCTGATGGATCATGGGTACAGGCGCGGTGTCCGGACCCGTGCACTCCTGCTCCTCCCCTCCTCGCGTCGGCCCCGGGCGCGCACGAGGTCCTGGGCTCAGGCAGGTTGCGGAGCTTCACCACCTCGGCCGGACGGTCGGCTCGACCGTTCAGCGGGCTCTCATCTTCCCGTCGCACACTGTCGTCGTATGCATGAATGAGTGGCGGGTGCCACGAAGTGAGTACTCGGGGGATCGACCGACATGAAGAGCCCGTTCCGGCGTCTGACCCTGCGGCTGCGCCTGGGGCTGTCGGCCGCTGTCGCCGTGGCCCTGGCCGTCAGCGCCGTCGCGACAGCGTCATGGCTCGTCACTCGGCAGCAGTTGACCGCCCAACTGGACTCGAACCTGCAGAGTGTGCAGGCGCAGCCCGGCTATGTCCAGGATCTGCTGAGCCTGTGCGGTATGCAGCTGCCGGATGTCTCCCAGCGCAACCAAACGCCCACGCCCTACGTGGTGCAGGTCATCACCGCGGACGGAACGGTATGTGTCGCCCCGGGCAACAAGAAGGTCGCCGTCGACGAGACCGACCTCGCCGTCGCCCGTGGTGTCCTCGAGTCGGCACTGCACAACGCCACGTCCGAAGACGGACGGAGAATGCGTGTCTCGACGACACGTCCGGACATGCCCCCGCGGCTTTCCGGTGAGTTCGCCGTTTCCATCGCGCAACCGCTCACTGCCGTGGACAACCCGCTGAACAGCCTCGCCCTGTTCCTCCTGGGCTTTGCGGGCGTGGGCGTCGTCGGCGCGGCCACGGCAGGAATCGGCATCAGCCGCGCCGGCCTGCGACCGGTGGAACATCTCACGGACGCCGCCGAACACATCGCCCACACCCAGGACCTCACGGTTCGGATACCGGCCGACGGCGATGACGAGATCGCCCGACTGTCCAAGAGTTTCAACGACATGACCGAGGCCCTCGCCACCTCACGGGAGCGGCAGCAGCAACTCATCGCCGACGCCGGCCACGAGTTGCGCACCCCACTGACATCGCTCCGCGCGAACATCCAGTTGTTGATCAGGAGCCACACGTCAGGTCGAAAGCTTCCCGGGAACGCGATGAACGACCTCCTTCACTCCGTGGAGTCTCAGGTGGGGGAACTCGCCTCACTCATAGCCGACTTGCAGGAGCTGTCCCGGCCGGACACCAAGCCGGACGAGACGTCCCTTCACGTTGTCGCGTTGCACGAGGTGGCGGGTCGGGCCATGGAGCGGGTGAGGCTCCGTGGGAGTGATCTCGAGTTCATCAGTGACCTGGAGGAGTGGTACGTACTGTCCGAACCCTCCGCTCTCGAAAGAGCGGTGGTGAACCTGCTGGACAATGCGGTCAAGTTCTCGCCCCCCGGCGGCACCGTCAGCCTACGGCTCGGCGACGGCCGGCTGGTGGTGCGTGACCAGGGGCCGGGCATCCCCGCCGACGAGTTGCCGCATGTCTTCGACCGCTTCTGGCGCTCACCCACGGCCCGCAGCCTGCCGGGCAGCGGCCTCGGCCTCGCCATCGTGGCAAAGACCGTTCAGCAGGCCGGTGGCACGGTGACGCTGCGCCCCGCCGCCACCCAGGGGACCGAAGCCGTCATACGCATTCCCGGTACCCGCAACCCTCCGCCGACGGTGGAGTCCCGGGACACGCGGTCCGAGGCCACGGCATAGGCGTCAGCCGGCCCCGGACAACGCCGCACACCAAGGCCGGTTCGTGCGGGCGGTCCTCAGGCGTGAAGACCATGACGGGCTGCAGCGGACAGCGCGCGCGGTGTGCGAAACTGCGGAGCACCGCCGTTCGTCACCCGGCTCTCTTCAATGGCCGTGCGACCGCACGCCGATCCCGAAACGGCCTGATGCCGGCAACCGAGCCGTTTCACACGAAAACGACGACGAGGAGTCACGTGAGGCGTCCCCTGTTCCCCGCCGCAATCGGCCTGGCCGGCATCGCCCTACTGGCGCTGACCGGTTGTGAGGGCACGCCCGCCACGTCCCACTCGGCCCCCGCCTCCGCCGCTCCCGCCGCCGAGTCCGCGGCGCCCGCCGCATCCCCGACGTCCTCCGCGTCCGAGAAGCCCGCGCTGGGCTACGACCCGGCCGCGAACGCCGCGGCGGACATCACGGCAGCACTCAAGGCCGGGAAGAAGGACGGCCGCCCCGTGCTCGTGGACTTCGGCGCCGACTGGTGCCCGGACTGCCGTGTCCTGGACGCACGGTTCGAGGAGCCCGGGCCGGCCACGATGCTGGCGAAGTACCACGTGGTGACCGTCGATGTCGGCGAGTTCGACCGCAATCTGGACATCGCCGAGCGCTATGTGAACCTGCAGACCAGCGGAATTCCGGCACTGGTCGTCCTCGACCCTGCGTCCGGCCGGATCAAGGTGGCGACGAACCGTGGCGAGTTCGCCAATGCACGGACCATGTCGCCCGGCCAGGTCGAGGAGTTCTTGAAGCGATGGGCATAGCCACCCGGCTCCCCGTCCTCGGAGCGAACCCGTGCGTGTCGCTCACCCTCGCGATCTCCGCCCTCCTGCTCACCGGCTGCGGACATGAGCAGAACACGGATCCCGCGGCCGTGGGCGCACCGTTCTCGGACGGCGGCGTGGCTGTCTCGGTCAGGGTGGAGTCCCACGACGGGGGCTTGCGGGTACTCGCCGAACTGCGACCCGAGCGGGACGGCTTTCACGTGTACAGCCTCGCCCTTCCCGACGGTGGCGTCGACGGGATCGGCATTCCGACCCGCATCCGTACCGAGGGCGCCCTGCGGTCCGCGGGCCCCGCGACCACCGACGCCCGGGAGCGTGTGGTGCGCCCCGATGGCCTCGACGTCCGGCTGCCGGTCTACGAGGACGGGCGGGTCACCCTCCAGCTCCCCGTGCGCCGGGTCGGCGGTACCGACCGGGCCAAGGTGCTTCTCAGCTACGGCGCTTGCAGTGAGCGGGACGGGTGTCTGGCGCCGGTGCGCGACCGTGCCGTCGCCCTGACGCTCCGGCCGGCGGACTGAGCACGCTCCGAAGAAGGGCGGAGTGATCGGCGGTACGTCGGGGACATGGACGTGCCGCCGATCTGTACGGACGGACGGTGGTGATCCGTCCGTTCACCAGCGGGGCGACCCCTCCGAGAGTTGCAGTTCGCCCCGGCCGAAGGAGAAGTTCTCGTTCGGGACCGGGATCAGCGCGATGAAGATGTCGTCGGGCGAGACGCCGAGCGCCTCGACCACGAGCCGGTTGATGGCCGCCGACACCGCCCGCTTGTCCTCCAGGGGGCGGTGAGCTCCGAGCATAACTGTGATGATCATGGCGTCACTACTGCGCTCCATACCCATGAAGGTCGGATCCAGGGACAGTTCGCTGTCACCGTGCTCACTGATGATGATGAAGCGGTCGCCCTCGGGAATGCCGAGACCCTGCACGAGTGACTGGTTGAGTGCGTCGGCGAGCGCACGCTTCTGTTCCGACGAGAAACGGTTGGCCGGGATATGGGCGTTGAAGACGGGCATGAAGTGCTCCTTCGGGGTGTCGTTGTACGTTCGGTTTGGATTTCCTCCGGGGCCTGAGTGCTGTGTCATCGCTCCGGCTCACCGTGAGAGGCCGTTAGTCCGCGCTCCGCGGGGAAAACCGCCGCCCGAGCCGGAGTTGTGGGGGCATCACGCCTGGGTGGCCCCGGAGGGCGACCAGCCGGCCGTGTCCACCGGCGACCATCCGTCAGGACGCTCGTCGAGGCGTCGCATGCGACTGTCCGCGCGTGCGCGCAGCACGTCGTCCGTCAGCGGGGTGACAAAGGCGTTGTCGGCCAGGGTGTACTCCGCGGCGAGGCGGCCGACGGTCGGAATGGCTCCCGTGTCGATGCGTCCGGTTTCGGTGTACAGGTCGTCTCTGATGTGGAACCGTACGACCTTGCCCCAGACGACATGGTCCTGCACCTCACCGACCTGGATGACCCGGTCGACTTGGCATTCCATGGCGATCGGGGCGTCCTCCACACGCGGCGCCTTCACCACTTCGCACGCGCCTTTGGTCAGGCCCACCTCGGTGAACTCGTCCTGGTCGCTGTCGAATTCGCCGGCGCTGCGATGCATGTGGTGGGCGTGGGGAAGGGTCACCAGGTTGGTGACGAACTCACCGGTCTCCCGCATGTTGACGAGGGTGTCCTTGAGGGTTCTCCCGTCGGACCTGGGCTGTATGGTCAGGGACACCATCGGCGGCTTTCGGCTCACCACGGTGAAGAACGAGATGGGTGCCAGGTTGGCGACACCGGACGACGACAGGGTGCTGACCCAGCCGATCGCACGCGGCGTGATCGACCCGATGAGGAGCTTGTACGCCGACCGCGCGTCCAGTTCGTCGGAATTGATGATCACATCGACCGCCTGTCGAACGTGTGCGGTGGTGTCCCACTGCACGTGATGTGAGATGTGAACCCCGCTCGTGACAGCGGGTGGGTCACCACGTGGCCGGCCCGGCGTGCGGCCGATTCCCGCCGATCTCCCCGACAGCGGCTGCCGCTCATCCGTCGCTAGCCTTCTCGGTCCCGCCCAGGAAGTGGTCCACGATCAACGCGGCGGTGCGGGCCGGGGTCTCCATGGGGGCCAGGTGAGCCGCGCCCTCGAGGACCAGGCTGCGCACGTCGGTGTACTGCGGAACGATCTGATCCGCGGCAACCTCGGCGGTGAGAACGGTGTCGTACTGTCCGGTGAGCACAAGAACGGGTCGCTCGTATCCATGGACCTGGTCGGACACGTCTTCCTGGGTCCAGGTCCGCAGGTAGGAGCCCATGGCGGCGGGATCGGCGGTTCTGCGGGACAGCTCGTTCACGTGGCGGACGAAGCCCGTCCCCAGTCGTCCGCCGGTCACGGCGGCGATGACCGAGGCCCGTGCGTCTGAGTCGGCGATGGCCGCTTCGAAGAGCCTCGAGCCCTCCTCGTCGAGCGGGAAGGCACGGCTGGGAACGGAGCACAACAACACGAGACTGCTCAGCCGGTCCCGGGCTCCGGGTTGCCCCGAGTCCCACTGTGCGGCCTGACCCCCCATGGAGTGCCCGACCAGATGGAACTCCTGCCATTCCAGAGCGTCGGCGAGGTCGACGATATCGCTCCCCATTTCCGTGATCGAGCAATCCCCCGTCAGCCCGGAGGACCGACCGTAACCGCGGAAGTCCGGAAACACCCACGTGAATCGCTCGGTATGGAGATAGGGAATCATGCAGTCATAGGCTTCGTGGCCGGCGAGCCACGAGTGTGCCCACATGACCTTCGTCGCCCCACTGCCTGATGTTCGGTATCCCTGAGTCATGCGAAAATTCTTTCCGGTTGCTCAAGAGCGCAGGTTCACCGAATACGGCGGGCCGCCCTCGAAAGGACTTCCAGAGGTGGACGGCGTGACGTCCCGGCCCCTCTTCGGCTTGTGTCAGGACGCGGCGGCCGCCGAGGGGAAGACTTCGAGGCCCTCGATCACATCGCGCCCCTTGGCGGTGTCGGCGTACAGTCGCGCCTCCACCACGAGTCCGTCGACCACCCTGAACAGCAGGCAGTGTTCGTTCTCCATGATGCGGCCGTTCTTCGCCTTCGCCCTGGCCGTGACGGGGACCACCACATGCGATCCGGCATCGAGCACCGTGTGCGCGTCGTAGTCGAAGTACTCGTAGTAGTGACCGAACAGATCTCGATAGAAGGCCAGGAAACCCTCCCGACCGTGGAATGTCCCGCCGTACGGCAGCGAGGTCGGGAAATGGAAAATCACATCGGGTGACATCAGGGCCACCAGGTCTGACGAATCGTTCTTCTCGAACCCGGAATAGGCGCTACGACATGCGTTCACGATGTCCTCGTTGCGCGACATGCTTCCTCCATGGTGAGACCTGAAAGCGGCGTTGTGCAGAAATACGGTTCGGTCCGCACCGTCCTGACTCGTATCCGTACAGGACCGATCCCTGAGCAGATCGGCCCCCTGCATTCCGCCGGGCGCGTTCTCGAGTCGGGGTCATTCCACCTGAGTGTCCAACTGGAACCCAGGAGGAGTCAAGGCTGAGTTCCGGATGGCAACTCTGCGATACTCTGAGTTCATGGAGTGGCGAGAACTTGATCTGGGCAACTGCAGCGTCGCCGCGACCTTGAGCCTGGTCGGCGAGCGCTGGACTCTGTTGATCATGCGTGAGGTCTTCGCCGGACTTCACCGCTTCGACGAGATCGCCGACCACCTCGGGGTCTCCCGAAGGGTGCTGAGCGAGCGTCTACGGCAACTGGTCGAGGCCGGCCTGCTGGAGCGCCGGAGCTATCAGGAAGCCGGGCAGCGCTCGCGACCGGAATACCACCTGACGTCGCACGCGCACGACTTGCAGTGGGTGCTCGCCGCGCTGCTCCAGTACGGCGACACCCATCTCGGCGACCCGGCGGCCGCGCCGGTGCTGCTCCACCACTCCGGCTGCGGCGGCCAGGTCCACGTAGAGCTGCGGTGTTCCTGCGGACACGAAGTCCCCGGCTCAGAGGTGGAACCGGGCCCCGGCCCGGGTGCCCTCCGCGTCCCCTCCGAAGAGGCGACGCTCTCCTAGGACGGTCGCGGGTGCCCACCCGCGTGCATCAACCCCGCCCGGACCCGCTTACGACCGGGTCAGCGCCGGTGACGACGAGGCGTCTCGATGGGGACGGCGCTCTCGATGGGGTCCGCCGCCCGTGACTGGACGATGAGCATGTCGTCGGGGGTCAGTTCCCTGCCGTCCTCGGCGGTGAGCGTCATCGGCCGGGGCGGTTGTCCCGTGCGGGCGTCGATGGCGCGGTTCATCGGCTCGTCCTCGTCGAAGAGGTGCTTCTGCCCCCACTGGCGCAGTGCCGCGAGGACGGTGTGGAAGTCCCGCCCCTTCTCGGTCAGCACGTACTCGTGTGAGTTGCCGAGATCCGACTCGCGGATCTCGAAGATCCCAACGGCCACCAGCTTCTGCAGCCGTGCGGACAGGACGTTGGTGGCCAGGCCGATGTGCTTGCTGAAGTCCGTGAACCGCGTGACGCCGTGCATGGCGTCCCGGAGGATCTGGAGCGTCCAGGTGTCACCTACCTCGGACAGGGAGCGGTCGATCGGGCAGGCCGAATTGACCAGTTCTCCACGCTTCATCGGTGCCCCCAATCACAGGTTCCTTGCAATTATAGAGCAAGGTGGCACTCCCCCGACAGACGCCCTGGGTGCCCGGCCCGGGGCCCAGCCCCGGCCGGGCCCTGCCGGGCCCCCGTCGTCCCGCACGCCTACAGGTGCATGCGGAAGAACCGGACGGCAGCCTCCGTACTCACGTCGAAGCCGTCCAGGTACGGATCGAAGTGACCGCCCGGTATGACAACGAGCTCCTTCGGCTCGAGCGCACGTTCGTAGGCCCGAAAGGCCAGGTCGGTCGGGGCGACGGTGTCATGGGTGGCGACCAGCATCATGAGCGGCGTCGGGGAGATCTGGTCGATCCAGGCGCCGGGGTCGTAGGCACGGGAACGGCGGTTCGACTGCACGGTCACTCTGTTCTCCCAGAGGCCCTCGGGGGCGTCGTGCTCCAGATAGAACTTGATCGCGTCGGCGGCGCGGTAGGACGCCGGCGTCGCGGGGTCTGCGTTCACGAATGCCTGCGTCGCGGGCGCCTTTCCGTGAGCCTGCGCCAGTTCGTCGGCGGCGAAAGACTCCTCCAGCTCCCGTGTCAGGTGCGGCGGAACACGCCGCCGCCCGCTCTCGGAGCCACTGATGGTGGGGACCTGCGAGTAGACGGCCTTGATCCGCCGGTCCGTCGCACCGAGCACGAGGGCGTGTCCGCCGGAATAGCTCGTGCCCCAGACGCCGATCCGGTCCGCGTCCACCACGTCGAGGGTCTGCAGGTGGGAGATGACCCGCCGCCAGTCCTCCAGCTGCCGATAGGGGTCGATGTCATGGCGGGGCTCACCGGTGCTGTCGCCGAATCCGCGGTGGTCGTGGAGCGACACGGCGAACCCCGCCTCCGCGAGCTTGCGCGCTATCGGCTCGATCCGGTGGTACTTGGTGCCCCCGAACCCGTGAGACATCGTGATCGTCGCGTGTGGGCCCGTGTCCTCCGGCAGGAACAGCCATCCACTGAGCACGGTCCCGTCGGGAAGGTGAATGCGCTCTTCGGTGCGCTCGACCATGTGAACTCCTTACGCCGTTTCTGCGCCGCGGTGGCGGCCACCGGGCGTTCGCTGAGGGCTTGCAAATCGCAAGCAACACTGTCAAGGTAATTCGGACAGCTTGCAAATCGCAAGTGACATGTGAGGGAGTGAACCGATGTCCTGGGACTATCCGACGATCCGAACCGAACTGCGCAACGGGGTCCTGTGGGCCACGCTCGACAACCCCCCGCTCAATCTCATCGACGAGAAGTTCGTCACGGACCTGATCGCGTTGCTCGACGAGACCGAGGCGGACAACAGCGCCCGTGTCGTCGTCTTCCGCAGCGCCGATCCGGACTTCTTCGTCCCGCACGTGGACATACAGCGGATCCCCCAGTACACGGCGAAGGCCGCGACGTCCGGCGGGCCGGACGACACCAGCCTCGGTGCGCTCTACCGACGGCTCAGCGAGGCGCGTCCCGTCACGATCACGGCTCTCGAAGGCCGTGCGCGCGGCGCAGGCGCGGAGTTCCTCTACGCGTGCGACATGCGGTTCGCCTCGCTGGAGCGCGCCGTGATCGGGCAGCCCGAGGTGGGCTTGGGCACCTTCCCGGGCGCGGGTGCGGTCCAGCACCTCGTACGGCTCGCCGGCCGCGGCCAGGCGATGCAGATCATCCTGAGCTCGGAGGACCTCGGCGCTTCCGAGGCCGAACGGGTCGGCGTGGTCAACAAGGCACTTCCGGACGGCGAGTTGATCTCCTACGTGGAGCGTCTCGCCGAGCGCATCGCACGCTTCCCGGAGGCCGGCGTGCGGCTCGCCAAACGGCGGATCAACGCGGCCGGGCTCGCGGCCAAGGAGGATGTCCACGTCGACGCCGGCTTCTTCCAGATACTGGCCCGGGACGAGTCCGCCGCCGCCAGGTTCGGCGCCATCACCGAACGCGGATTCCAGGAACGCTCCCTCGCCGAGCTCGAGTTGGGCGCGGCCATCGGGGAACTCTGAGCGCGACGTGTCGCCGTCCACCCCCGCTCCCCTTCGGGTACGCCGCGCTGCGAGACCGCGCCGGGAGTCCTTTCAGGCCACGGGGACAAGGGTCAAGTAGGCCAGCCCCAGGACACCTCGATATCCGCGGAGCCACGTACCGCGGTGGCGGTCCACCCGGTCGCGGGTCTCCTTCGCCAGGGGGTGGTCCGGGTGGGCTGCGAGCCACTCCTCGACGTCGGCCTGGTAGGCGGACTCGAAGTGCTCCCACTCGTCGTGGTTCGCGGTCTCGATCCAGGCGGGGCGGAAGCCGGCGGTGACCGTGAGGTCGACGAGGCCGGCGACGTCATGGAACTCGGAGGCCGATGCGTCCGGCCACATGGCCGACAACTCGGCCGCGGTAGGCGGCCGTTGCCAGAATCCCTCACCCAGAAGGACACAGCCGCCCGGCTTCACCAGGCGGCGAAGGGCGTGCAGCGCGGCGATGGTGCTCTCCGGGGGCTGATCGTCGCTGAGAGCGTGCCCGGCGCCGAGACACAGAACGATGTCGGCCGGGTCTCTGCTGGTGTCGACGGCGGACTCCTGAACGAATCGGACACGCCCGGCCAGCCCACGGGTCTCGGCCTCGGCGCGGCCGCGGGCCAGGTCGTCCTCATTGATGTCGATGCCGACAGCGGTCGCGGCGGGCGCCGCTTCGAGAAGGCGAAGCATGAACTCCCCCCATCCGCAGCCGATGTCGAGCACGGTGATCGGGGCGGTCCGGCCGACCCGGTCGGTCAGCCGGCGGATCATCCCGGCGGCCCGGTCGTCGGAGAGTGGGCCGTGGAAGGTGAGCCGGGTCAGTCGCGGCGGGGCGGTGGTGTCATCCATGAGCCGCAACAGTAAGGACGCCTCGGCCCCCTGCGACACCTGTTTTCCGCGCGACGGGGCACAGGCGGGTAGATCGACGCAGGCAAGCCGACCCGCCCGCTCATGGGTCGGCGGTCGGCGGTCGGCATCACGAGTTCACGGTCTGCAGCCGCTCGGGGCGATGACATCGACTCGCCGTCGCGGCTCGTCCGTCCCGGTGGTTCACACCGTCACCGGCGGTCTTTCCGCGCCGACCATGTCGAGCAGCAGCTTCGCCGCCACAGCTGCCCCGTCCGTGCGGATCGAGTCCGCCACCGCGCTCGCCCGCGCCCGGGTCTCGGGGGCCAGGGCCGTCCTGAGCGCGGCGGACAGGGACTCGAAGGCCGGAGTCGGACCGTCGTGTGCCGCGCCGATGCCCAGGTCCGCCACGCGGGAGGCCCAGTACGGCTGGTCCGTCCCCTGGGGTACCACCACTTGCGGCGCGCCCGCCCGTGCGGCCGTCGTCGTTGTGCCGGCACCGCCGTGGTGCACAACGGCGGCCACCCGTCCGAACAACGCCCGATGGTCGACCTCGCCGACGACAAAGCAGTCGTCCTGGTCGTCGATCACAGCCAGGTCCGCCCAGCCACGCCCGACGAGAACGCGGCGGCCCTGCGCACGGATCGTCTCGATGGCGACCCGGGAGACGTCCGACGACGTGTGCATCGGCATGCTGCCGAAGCCCACGTACACAGGTGGTGTCCCGGAGTCCAGGAACGCCGTCAGGTCCGCCGGAAGCGGTCGCGCGTCAGGCAGGATCCATGCACCGGTCTGTACGACGTCGAGGCACGGTGCGCCGAGCCACGGGTCGAGTACGGGGTCCGTCGCAAGCCACGGGCTGTGCCCGACGACATAGTCGCGTACGTCGTCCACCGGTGCCAGACCGATCGACGCCCGGTTCGTGTTGAGCGCCGCGCCGAACAGAACGTTGATGCTCTGGGCGTCCAGGTCCCACAGCACCTTGTTGTCGGTCACCTCCGGCGGGAACGGGCGACCGGGGTACGCCAGCGGCGAATGGTGCGGCGATGGCAGGGTGAGCTGCTGGAAGGTCACGGACACGGACGGGATACCGAGTTTCTCCGCAACGGACAGCGCGCCCGCGGCAGCCGGCACCACCCCGGTCGCCACCACCACGTCGCATCCCTCGGCCGCCGGAACGACCGTGTCGAGCTGGCCCGCGATCAGCTCGGCGGCCCGATGGGGAAGGGACGACGGAGGGGGCGCCCCGGTCGTGAGCGCGCGTGCCGACGGGCCGATCGGCACCAGCGGGACGCCCGCACCGGCCAATCGCTGCGCGAACTCCTGGTCCGGCGGCGCGCACACCCGCACCTCGGCGTCCAGCTCCCGCAAGCGCACCGCGAGGGCGACGAGCGGTTCGACGTCCCCGCGCGACCCGTAGGTCGACAACAACACCCGCATTTCGCGACTCCGATGTCCGGTGGATTCAGCCCGGCGATTCTGCGGCACGATACGGGCCTTGCCGCAAGGCCCCCGGTGCGCTGTACGTTGAGACCGGAAAGGCGCGGGTATCCCCCTTTCCCTTTCGATGTCCGCGGTGCACGGACATCCTTCAGCGAAGCGGCGCCCAACACACGGCATACGTAGGGCTGTTGGCGAGCGCCCTCGGGTCCTGCGGAGGGACCTTCGTGGTGGTCGGCCGTGACGAACCGTTCCTCGCCCGGATCGGCGTCAGCCGGTGATTCCGGTCGGCCGAGGGCGGGTTGAGGGAGACGGGGGCACCTCAGGGGTGCCGTCGTCGCGGTCGGACCGGAAGGGCCCCCGCCGGGGCCGCCGACCGGTCACAAGGACCGGTCGGCGAAGACCACCGCGGGGACCGTTCCGTGCCCGTGTCCCGCGCTCGTGCCTACCCCCCTCCCCCGTCGCGGGCCCGCTCGGCCGACGAACGTCGGGTCAGACGAGTCCGACCGTGGCGGAGGCGGTCCGGTCGCCCGAGGACACCGTGAGGGTGACCGTGCCGGAACGCACCGCGGTGAGGCTGCGCGACGCCAGGTCGAACACCGCGAGCGTCTTCGGGCTCCGCCCGGCGGACTTCGCCTCGGACTCCGTCCGCACCACCGCAAGTCCGGGACCGCCGCTCCAGCTGACGGTCGCGGGATAGCGCAGGGGGAACTCGAGGCCGAATTCGCTAGTGACACCCGTCGCGGAGACGGCCTCCGAGTGGCCCACCGTGATCTTCTCCGGTACCGACAGTTCGATCGCGTCGATCAGAGGACGGCACTCGGCCTGCAGCCAGTCACGGGTCTCCGGACTCGGCTGCCCGGCCCTGATCCGGGCGGGCCGCCGGTCGACACCTACGTGCATCCAGCCGAAGAAGCCGCCCTGGTCGGGCGAGCTGTAGGGGGTCTTGCCCACGGCCGGGGTGGTGACCTCGAGCACTCCGTCGGCTCGGCTGACCGACGCGGTGTGCGCATGACCGGTGAACAGCGCCACCGGCTTGCCGGCGTTCTCCCGGAAGTCCGCCAGCCAGCGCTTGAGGAGGTCGGCCTCGAGCTGGTCGGACAGCTGCGAGGCGGCCGCCCCGGACGGATCGTGCAGGGGGTGGTGGAAGGAGACCACGACACCGGTGACCGAGGGGTCCTTCGCCGCCTTCGCCAACTCCGACTGCAGCAGCGGAACCTGGTCCCAGTCCGACGTACGCATGTCGCCCGTGTGCGAGTCCAGCAGGATGAAGCGGGTGCCCTTGTGGTCGAAGACCTCCTTGTTGGGGCGGCCGGTCGCGGCGAGGAAGGCCTCCAGCCCGCCGCTCGAGGACAGCCCCGCCTCGTGGTTGCCCGGCGTCCAGTACACCGGCAGGTCACTCGGTACGTGATCGCGCAGCAGACCGTTGGCGAGCTCGAAGTCCGCGGGGTTGTTGTTGTCCACGAAGTCGCCGTTGATGAGGATGAAGTCGGGCTCGGCGGCAACCACCTGGTCCAGGGCGATCGCCGCCTGCCGGCCGGAGAAGGAGTTCAGGCCTGCGGCCGCGCTGATGTGCAGATCGGACAGGACGGCGAACGTCCACCGGTCGTGCGGAACCCCGCCCTGCTCGACCACATAGGGGTCGGGCTGCGGCGGTTCGTTGGTGTCGGGCTGCTGCCCGACCTGTGCGACGAGTGCGTCGAACTCCAGTTGGCCGGCGTTCTTGTTGGCCTGCGACGTCTCCGCGATGTAGACGCGCTGCAGCGTGACGGGGTCGGAGAAGCCCGCGGGTATGTCGCCCACGACCCTGCGCCAGCCCGTCCAGTCGACGGTCAGGGCGAAGGTGAACGGCACATTGGTGGTGCCCTGCGACGACATCATGGCGCGCAGCCAGTGCTTCTGGCCGTCGCCGTTGACCCAGAGTGCGAGCTTCTTCGCGCCTGCCGGCAGGGTGATCGGGCCGGAGCCGGTCACCGCGTACGCTGCCGAGGTGCTGGACTGCCCGGTGAAGTCGTACGTCAGCCGCAGAGCGTGGTTGTCCGCGGAGGCACCCGGGCGGTCCGGGGCCGGGACGACGGCGACCGTCGCGGTGCCGCGGGCGGCCAGCGCCGTCCAGGTCTCGTCGGGCTCGAACTCGGCCAGCGGGACGTCGAGCAGTCCCACCGTCACCGGAAGCTTCGCCGTGACGCCCTGCACGCTCGCCGTGAGGGTGGTGGCCTTGCCACCTGCCTCCGCCGCGCCGGTGACGCTGAGGCTGCCGTCGGTCTCGGCCTTCACCGTGACCACGGTCTTGTCGTATTCGAGGCTCACGTCGCGCGGTACGACCGGTGCGTCGAACCCGTCGGCGTCGTACCCGGTGAGCCGGACGCGCGCCGAGGTGCCGGGGTCGATCGTGACGGCGCGCTGGGTGAACGCCAGCCGGTGCAGGTCCCCGAGGACCCGCAGCTCGTGCCGGCCGTCCGCGGAGCCCGAACGGGCGCGCAGCGTCCCGGACCCCGGCCGCTTGGCGTGGAAGACGCCGTCCTGCGCCCTGCCGAGCGAGCTGGGCTTCGCGGTCCATTTGACCGGCTTCTTGTCGGCGTCCACCGGTGCCCACGTCTCGTCGTAGCCGGCGGCCGCGACGTCCATGGTGAGTCCGGGAACCACCCGGTCGGCCTGGAGACGCACATCGAGGCCGCGCAAGGTGCCCGATCCTCGCGGGGAGAACAGCCCGACACCGTTGGGTACGGGCCGCTCGTTCCCGTCCGACGGCGTGTTGACGACATCGGCCCGGGAGTCGCCGGGCCGTCGTGCGACCAGTTCGGTGGAGCCGCCGCCGTCGAGCATGAACGCCTCGGTGGCACCGAGCCGCACCATGAGCTTGGCCATGTCGTCGAAGCTCAGGCCCGCGGAGAAGTTGGCCGATCCATCGACCGCGACCAGCAGCAGCCTGTGCCCGCCGTCTAGCCAGCCGATGGCCGTGCGGGGCTTGGGGACATCGTTGCCCGTGCTGGGCGGAAAGTCGATCGGGGCACCGTTTCGGACCAGCACCGCGCCACTGCCGAGCGCCGTACGCAGCTCGGAGCCCGCATCGCTCTGGGGCTTGAACGCCACGCTCACGGCGTCGCCCGGCTTGGCGGTGGCCAGTTGACCCGCGGCGGTACCACGGCCCAGGACGATCAGCCCGTCGTCCGGTACGGCCGTGTCGGTCAGCTTGCTCTCGACGGAGACGACCTTGCCGTTCACGACGACGAGTTCGGTGTAGGGGCCGCCGTCGTGGATGAGTGTGCGGTCGCCGGGACCCCACAACGGGGTGAACACCGCGATGGAGTCGGCAGGCACGTTGGCGGAGTTGAGCGCGGCGAGCGGCCGCTGAGTGTCCGCCACGGTGACGGTGCCCGTGATCACGAGATCGGCGAGCCGGGCGATGCGGTCGGCGCCGATCGCCGCGACGGTCGACGGCTGGACGGCCCCCTTGCGCAGCGTGCCGTTCTGGATCTCGGGACCCTCGGCCGCGTTGGTCTCGGTGATGTTGAAGTAGTCACCGTTGACGGCGGCGACCGCGTGCTGGGCATCGGACAGCTGCGTCAGCGCCCGGGCGTCGCTCACCTTGCCTGCGACCAGGTCCACGCCGACCGACTCGTCGCCCAGGTCTGCGTTCAGTACATGGACCCGCATCCAGCCGGTACGGCCGAAGGTGTCGAAGGAGGTGAGGACGATCCCGGGGGCGACGGGACGGTCGACGCGATCTGCCTCGACGGACTCTCCGGGGACGGTGGTCCGGTACTTCGGAATCGTGTGGCCGAGGAGGTCCTTCGACGCCCGGACGGGGGAGGTCGAGGGTCTCCCGACCGGTCCGGATCCGTTCTCCTGGCGGGGACCGGCGGTTGCGACACCGCCGGTCGCGGCGAGCCCGGCGGCGACGGCGCCGACGATGAGCCCGCGTCGTGTGACGCCCGCGGCGCTGGTGTGATGGTCGTTCATGAACGCGGAAGGTATTGGCCCCGACGTACGGCGAGATGAACGAAGAACCGAGGATGGACGTCGGATTGGCGTTGCGGATGTGGGTGCTGGGCCCGAGCGCAGGGCCTCGGCCGCCGTGTGTCAGAGTTGATCCCGCCGAAGCTGCACGAAGGTGCGCCCGCCCTGCGCATCCGCGATGTCGACGGTGACGCTCTCCCATGAGCCGGCGGGCTCCTCGGGCACATCGCCCGTCCGGAACTCCGCCTCCGCCAGCAGTTCGTCGGTCACCCGCACGCCTGTGAGGCGCTCGGTCATCGCGAACACCGCCGCCTTGCGATCGACACCGGGCGCTTCGTCGTCCGTGGGGTCGAGACCGACCTCACGCATCACGGCGTTCAGTTCGTCGGGAGTGCTGCCGCTTCTGACCTTGGGCCACTCGAACGTGGTGCGCAGCTCTCCGTTCTCGTACCAGTGGAAGAAGTGCAGGGGCTTTCCCCCGTTGCTCGAATGGGAGACGGCCCGGGTCCCGATGGAGAGGGTCTCCATGAGGGAAGGCGACCCCAGATCGCCGCCGAGCACGAGGGCGAGAGTCCAGTCCCCTCGTTCGCCCTCGACGGTGCACGCTCCCGCGACAATCGTCTCGTCCCAGAACTCGGCCGCCATGAGACGCTCCTGGTGCCGCTCGATCAGTTCGCCGAGCCCTGCGGACACACCCCTCGGCTCGGCGCCCGCCATCCCGAGCAGTTCGTCGGGCCGGACTCCGCGCACCAGGGCCAGGGTGTGTCCGAGGTCCAACGCGTATCCGAATCCTGCGGACGAGGAACGTATCCAGCCGTAGTCGGCTGCGGTCGCGGAAGCCATGCGCGGCATCCTGCCAGTGCCCACCGACATCGGTCCGCCGCCCCCGCCGCCGGTGCACGGTGCAGGAATCGGAGGGTCACGGCTGCCCGGGTAGCCCGGTTCCTGCCGCACCGCCGGGCTCCGGGCCGCGGGTGCGGGCGAGAAGCAGGGTGACGTCGTCGGATGGTGCCGGGCCCGTCAAGGTGTCCAGGACCTCGGAGCACAGCACCTCGAGAGAGCGGCCGGGATGATCGAGAGCGGTGCGCAGCCGCTCGATGCCCGTGTCGATGTCGTGGTGGCGGTCCTCGATGAGGCCGTCGGTGTAGAGGGCGATGGTGCTGCCTTCGGCCAGTTCCACCTCGGCGGACCGGTACGGCAGCACACCGAGGCCGAGTGGTGTGCCGTTGGGCAGCCTAGGCAAGGTGACGCCACCGCCGGGATGGAGGATCGCGGGCGGCGGATGCCCGGCCCGTGCGACGGTGCAGCGGCGGGTGGCGGGATCGTAGACGGCGTAGAGGCAGGTGGCGCCCGCGGACGGGTCCGGGGTGCCGACCTCCTCCTCGGCGATGCGGATGACGGCCTGGTCGAGATGGGCCATGAGCCGGTGCGGGGGCAGGTCGAGGTCGGCGAGCGTGTGCACGGCGGTGCGCAGGCGGCCCATGGTGGCCGCCGCGTTGATGCCGTGCCCGGTCACATCACCGACCACCAGCGCCACCCGGCCGCCGTTCAGCGGGATCACATCGTGCCAGTCCCCTCCCACACGGTCCTCGAGGTCCGCCGGCCGTGAGCGGGAGACCACCTCCAGGTCGGGGCCCCCACTGACGGCGCGGGGAAGCAGCCCGCGCTGGAGGGCCAAGGCCGTGGCGCGTTCATGGGTGTAGCGGCGTGCGTTGTCCAGGCTGAGCGCGGCTCTGGCCACGAGCTCCTCGGCGAGGAGCAGGTCCTGCGGGTCGAACGGGGCCCGGTTGTCCGTCCGCACGAACACCGTGACGCCCAGGATGACTCCGCGGGCCCGGATCGGCACGACCATCAGGCTGTGGATCCCGCATTCCCGAATCGTCCTGGCCCGTGCCGGGTCGTTGGTCAGCCAGGTGGAGCGCCTGTCCAGGACGGGCTCGAGGTAGGAACGCTCGCTCGAGAGGACCTGGGTCAGAGGGGACAACGGCGGCACGTACACCACGTCACCGACGCCGAAGAGCGACTCCGGCGCGCCGGGGTGGATCGATGCGAGACCCGCCCTCCGGAACACGGGCATGTACTCGCCGTCCGCACCGAGCCGTGCCAACGGCTCCTCGCCCAGTCGCACGGTGTCGGCGAGGTCGACGGTCACGAAGTCGGCCAGCAACGGCACGGTGAAAGCGGCCAGTTCCCCCGCGGTGCGTGTCACGTCGAGTGTGGTGCCGATCCGGGCACCGGCCTCACTGAGCAGGCTCAGACGGTCCGCGGCAGGATGCCCGCCGGTGACCTCCACGACCACCAGGGCCACCCCCGTCGTGCGGCCGTCCGCGTCGTCCAGGCGCAGGCAGGAGAGCGACAGCGTGCGGTGGTGTTCCACGCCGTCAGCGGCCGGGATGCGGTACTGGCGGCCTATGACGGGGGTGCCGGTGGCCAGCACCTGGCGCATCACCGGCGCGTACGAGGCGACGCTGCCGGACAGTGCCGTCTCAGGCCGCCGTCCGAGCCGCTTGTGCCGCGGGACGGCGTCGTACTGCTCCAGGGCGTCGTTGGCCCAGGTGCAGTGCAGTGCGGCGTCGAAGAGTGCAAGGCCTATGGACGAGTGGGTCAGCAGGGCCGACGCCGGTTCGCCGTGGCCGGCCGCGCTCTGCAGGACCTCTTCCAGGTCCTTCGGTGTACCGGTCGGGGGTGTTTCCATGGGTGGCGTGGTTCTCCGGCTCTGCTCAGGGAGCTCGTGTCGTTCGATGCCGGCGGCAGCACAGGGCGCGGTGAGCGGCCGGGCGCGCACGGGTGGCGGGACATGGCGGTTCGGGACCGGTCGCTCGTCCGGAACCGCGCGAGGGAACGGGCACCACCGCATCGCGTCAAGAACCCCGGCCGCGCAGCATGTCCGCAGCGCGTTCGGCGATCGCACAAACGGTGGCGTTGGTGTTGGCGGAGGGGATGGACGGCATGACGGAGCCGTCGGCGACCCGTAGGCCGCCGATCCCGTGAACACGCAGGTGCCGGTCCACAACCGCAAGGGCGTCCTCGCCGATCCGGCAGGTGCCTACGGGGTGGAAGTACGAGGCGAGGCTTCTGCGCACGTACGCCTGCAGGGCGGCATCGTCGTCCGTCCGGGTGCCCGGCTTCATCTCGTACGCGCGCCAGTCGTCGAGAGCCCCGGCCTGCCCGATCTCCCGGGCCAGACGGAGCCCTTGGACCATCGTGGCCAGGTCGCGGTCGTCGCCCAGGTAGTTCGGGTCGAGCCTGGGCAGAGCACCCGGCTGCCCGCTCGACAGACGGACGGTTCCCCGGCTGTAGGGGCGCATCACGGCGACTCCGATGGTGTAGCCCTCCCCCGGTTCGGGGGCGTCGACCCCGGGAATGTGGCCGAGGGAGTTCACGAAGACCATCTGGAGGTCGGGCCCGTCCAGACCGAGTTGGCTTCGGACCAGACCGGCGGCCTCACCATGGTTGTTGGACCCTGCCGGGACCGGCCGTGCCGCGCTGTAGACGACGTTGCATATGGGATGGTCCTGGAGGTTCGCTCCGACTCCTGGGAGGTCCGCGGCCACCGCGATGCCCATCTCGCGCAGGTGCCTCGGCGGTCCGATACCGGAGAGCAGCAGCAACTGTGCCGAGCCGAAGGTGCCCGCAGTGAGCACCACTTCGCCGCGGCAGGCGACGCGGTCGGTGCCGCCCGGGGTGCTGTACTCCACACCCGTGCAACGCCCGTCGCGGACGTCCAGGCGGTGTACGAGCGCCTCGGTCAGCACCGTCAGATTGGCGCGGTGGCGCGACGGAGTGAGGTAGGCGTCGGCGGCACTCTGGCGCCTGCCGTCGACGATGTTCAGGTCGGTACAGCCGAACCCTTCCTCCGTCCCACCGCTGATGTCGCTCGCACGGCGGTAACCGGTCTGCGTCGACGCACCGAGCAGGGCCGCGATCACCGGGTGGGGCGGCTGGGCGGGCGCGACGCTAAGTGGGCCGTCCACACCGCGCAGCCCGGGATCGCGCCCCACCGTGGTCTCGCTGCGCTTGAAGTACGGAAGCAGGTCGTCGAACCCCCAGCCCCGGGCCCCGTCGGACTCCCACGCGTCGTAGCAGGAGCGATGGCCACGCAGAAAGGACATGGCGTTGATGGCGGATCCGCCACCGAGTACGCGGGCACGTGCCAGGAGGGCGGTGGTGCCGGTGGCCTCCTGCCGGACGGTGCTGTCGCCCCAGGTCGCCCCGGTGTGCACCAGGGTCGGCCAGGCCGGAGGCAGGGCGGCGTCCGGCGGCGGCCGGTCGACCCCGGCCTCCAGGAGCAGCACCCGGGCGGCGCCGTCCTCGGACAGGCGCGCGGCGATCACGCTGCCTGCGGTGCCACCCCCGACGACGACGTAGTCGTAGCTGTCCGATGGCGCTGGCATCACGAGTGTCACCTCTTCGGTGCGTCCGTTGTTTCCGTTGCTAACGGGATCTCGTTACCGACGACCAAGGTAGTACATACAAGCTAATAGCGGTAGCTTCTTCTTGTTATCGTTGAAACTGTGGAGAAACAGACAAAAAGGTCTCCTGCAGCGGACACCCGGGAACGCCTGCTGGACGCCGCTGCATCTCTCCTGAGCCACGGCGGCAGAGAGGCGGTCTCCACGCGCGCGGTGAGCGCGGGGGCCGGGGTGCAGGCACCGACGATCTACCGGCTGTTCGGCGACATGAACGGACTGCTCGACGCGGTCGCGACCCATGGATTCCGCACCTACCTCGCCGACAAGCACTCCCTCGGCGACACCGACGACCCGGTGGACGACCTGCGCCGCGGCTGGGATCTGCACATCGAGTTCGGCCTGTCGATGCCCGCCTTCTACGCCCTGATGTACGGCGAGGGGCGCGAACGGGCCTCGCCGGCGGGCCGGGAGGCCTATCGGATGCTGCGTCGGCAGATCGGGCGGGTGGGCGCCGCCGGAGGTCTGCGCATGAGCGTGGACCGGGCGACCCTGATCATGCACGCCAGCGGTGTAGGTGTGGTCCTGTCACTGCTCGCCACTCCCCCCGCCGACCGGGACGCCGGGATCTCACCCATCGTCCGCGAACAGGTGCTGCGCACGATCACGACCGGACACGAGGACGAGTCCGCCGCCCCGACCGACGTGCCCAGCCGATCCGTCGCACTGCACGAGGCGCTCCGGAGCAGCGGTACCGCGGCGCTCACACCGGCCGAGCAGGGCGTACTGGCCGAATGGCTCGACCGTATGGCCGACGCGGACAGCGTCGGCCGCAGTCGGGCGGGAGGGCGACCGTGACGGCGTCCGCAGCCGGGCCCGGGCGAACAGCGCGTCATGGTGTGCGAGTACCTGGGCGAGCCACCCGGCCGGGCCCCGGACACCCGCCGACCGTCTGCGGGAAAACCGCCGGTCAGGAGGAGACGGCCGACCGTTCCGGGAGTACGACGGATTCGGGGGCGGGCCCCTTCGGCGTGCGCCGGCCCAGGAAGCCGTAAGCCGCGCCGACGAGCAGACATCCGCCGACGAGATTCCCCAGTCCGACCAGAACGAGATTGTGGGCGAAAGCGCCTGCGGTCGCATCCGGCACATGCTCGAACATGCCGAGCGCGAAGTAGGTCATGTTGGCCACCACATGCTCGAAGCCGGACGCCACGAAAGCCAGAATGCCCCAGAAGATCAGCATGATCTTGGCCCCGTCGGACGTGGTCCGAGCCGCCATCCACACAGCCAGGCAGACCAGGAAGTTGCAGAGCACCGCCCGAAAGAAGAGGGCCGCTCCGGACGCCGCCGTCTTCGCCTTGATCACGCTCGTCAGCAGGACGAGAGCCGGGGCGGCATGTCCCGGGGTGGCACCGGAGGTGATGACACCGCTGCCGTGCACCAGCCAGGCGAACAGAACCGACCCGACGAGGTTGCCCACGAACGAACCCACGATCACCGCCAGGGCGTTACCGACCGTGCAGCGCCGGGCGATCGCCCCCTGGACCATGGTCATCATGTTGCTGGTGGTCAGTTCGGCACCCGCGAAGACCACCAACGTCAGTGCAACGGCGAACACCAGCCCTTCGACGAGCTTGGTGAACGGCGACGACGCGGCGAGCAGAGGTCCGCCGACGCTCAGCAGCAGCACCACCCCCACCCCGATGAAGGCGCCGCCCAGCGACGAACTGACCAGGTAGCGACCCGGCTTGCGGAGACTTTCGGCCTTGTCGGCGGCCACCTGCCCCTGTTCGACAAGGGCCTCGGATATGGCGATGGGCATGCTTTCACTTCCTGTGCAGCGTTGTGGTCCCCCTGAGGGATCTACGGCGAAGCGCCGGGCCTGCAAGATCGGCGGTACAGGCTTTTCGATCCTGATCCGCCTCATGACCCAATTGCTTCAATGGAATACAAAGGTCTGACAAAATGGTGGATGTCCGATTCGACGGTACAAGATCGGACTCGTTCGCGGCTGTGTGCATCGTCACTCCGGAACCGGCGCCGAGGTCTTTCGCTCCGCTGCATGCCCCACCGAGGGACCTGACCTCGCGCGGCCGCGCCCGGCGCAGGCATACTCGGGGCCCTGCGGGCGCGTCCGCGTTCGCGAGCAGCAGGAGGTGGGCGATGGTCTCGTCGTCGTCGGTGCCGGGGACTGAGCCCCGGAAAGTCACGATCCATGACGTCGCCCGGTCCGCCGGGGTGTCCCGGCAGACCGTGTCGCGGGCGTTGAACGACAAGGACGAGATCGACGGCACCACCAAGCAGCGCGTCCTCGACGCCGCCCGCGCGCTCGGCTACCGGCCCAGCAGGTTCGCCCGAGGTCTGGTCCGGCAGGACACCACCACCATCGGACTGGTCATCCCCGACCTGCTCAACCCCTTCTTCACCGAGGTCGCCGCGGCCGCCCTGGAGGCGGCACGGTCCCGGGGCTGGCACGTGGTCGTGTACGACACGGCGGACAGGGCCGAGGAGGAACGCGGCACACTCCAGGTGATCAGCTCGCAAGTGGACGCGGTGGTCGGCTATTTCAGCTGCCCGGAGGACGAAGTCGAACTGTTCACCCGCGGCATGCCGGTGGTGCTCATCGGGCGCGAGCACCGCACGGCGCGGTTCAGCTCCATCCGGATCGACGGTGAGGACGGTGTCCACGCCGCGGTCGCGCACCTGGTCGCCCGGGGCCATGCACGGATCGGCATGCTCGACCACGACGGCCGCGCCGAGCCGAGCATCCGGCGCGAGTGGTTCACCGCCGCCGCGACGTCCCATGGGCTCGACGCCGGCATGGTGGTCGGTGCGGACCAGTCGGCCGACGGCGGCGGCGCCGCGCTCAGGACGCTGCTCACCGCACATCCGGATGTCACCGCGGTCCTGACCTTCAACGACATCATCGCGATCGGCGCGCTGCGCGAGGCGCGCCGGATCGGCCGCAGCGTCCCCGAGGAACTGGCCGTGATCGGCTTCGACGGCCTGCAACTGGGCGCGGTCGTCGAACCGCCGCTCACCAGCGTCGCCCTCGACACACGCAAGCTCGGCGCACTCGCCATCGAGCAGGTCGCACGGCTGCTGACCGGGGTGAATCCGCTCGCGGCCGACGACCTCGTCGTCCGGGCCGAGCTCCGGCTGGCGGGTTCCGCTTAACCGGCCGGACTCGTGCGCGACTCGAACTCTTGACACTCGACCGGACCGGAGCGCACACTTCCGAACACTTCACAACGTTCCCCGTGAGCGTTCACGTGAACGTTCACGTGAACGCTCACGGGGATAGCACACATGGTTGCCAAGTCCCGCCTCGGCGTTCGGCGTCCAGCCGACACCCTGGCGTCCTGTCCCCAGAAGGCATCCCGCCTCAGGTGTCAACGTCGACCCGTCTAGCGCCGCCGCTAGGCGTTCTCTGGAACGGAAAAAATGAGCAACACAGTCACGCGCATCCGCTTCGCCGTGGTCGCCGCGGCCGCCAGTACCGTCGTACTCGCCGGGTGCTCGTCGCCCGCTCCGTCGGACAAGGCCTCCGCGGCGTCCTGCGAGCCCTCCAAGGGCAAGGTCACTCTTCAGTACTGGAATACCGTTCCGGGCATGGACCAGGTCGTCGCCCTGTGGAACAAGAAGAACCCGGACATCCAGGTCCAGATGAAGAACATCTCCAACGACCAGTACGGCACGATCGGCAACGCCCTCAAGGCGGGCAAGGCGCCGGAGCTCGCACAGGTCGGCTACGACGAGCTTCCCAGCCTGCGCACCCAGGACGCCTTCGTGGACGCCTCGGCCTGCTCGGACGCCACCGCCGCCAAGTCGAAGTTCGTCCCGTGGACCTGGTCGCAGACCAGCTTCGGCGGCACCGGGGTGTTCGCCATGCCCCAGGACACCGGCCCGATGGCCCTCTACGTCCGCAGTGACATCTTCAAGAAGAACGGACTCACCATCCCGAAGACCTGGGACGAGTACGCGGCGGACGCGCAGAAGCTGCACAAGGCGGACCCCAACCTCAGCATCACGTTCTTCGATCCGAACAACGCCGAGTGGTTCAACGGGCTCCTCTGGCAGAACAACGCCGAGATGTACAAGTACTCCGGCGACAAGTGGCACGTCAACGTCGAGTCGGACCAGAGCAAGCAGGTCGCCGACTACTGGCAGAAGCTGATCGACGACAAGCTCGTCCGCACCGACCTCGCGCACGGTTCGACCCAGATGTACGCGGCCTACCAGAAGGACCAGATCGCCACCTACGTCGGTGCGGCCTGGGGCTACAGCATGTTCCGCGACAACCTGCCCAAGCAGGCCGGCAAGTGGACCATCGTCCCGATGCCGACGTGGGGCGCGAACGGCGCGTCGGGCGACTGGGGCGGATCGACCGTCGCGTTCATGAAGGGCAACAAGCACCTGTACGAGTCGGTCAAGTTCAACACCTGGCTGAACAGCGACCCGGAAGCCCTCGCGATGGAGAACAAGCTGGGCGGCCTCTACCCCGCGGCCAACGCCGGTCTGAAGCTTCCCGCCCTGTCCGAGGGCGTTCCGTACTACAACAACGAGAAGATCTTCGACGTCTTCGCGGACTCGTCCACGAAGATCGACACCAACTTCGCCTGGGGCCCCACGCAGAAGACCGTGAACCTGGCCCTGCAGGACGCGATGGCCAAGGCCGCAGGCGGCAAGGGCAAGATCACCGACGCGCTGTCCGCCGCCCAGGCTGCCGCACTGAAGTCGATGAAGGACCAGGCGATCCCGGCCACGGCAGGCAAGTGACCGCAGCATGACCGACATCGCAACCCGCCCAACCCGCGTGGTGGCACAGACCGGGAGCCGCCGCCGTCGTCTCAACGGCGGCGGCCCCCGGGCCGGCGT